>Ga0164315_10004833_pt1 | contig 10495 bp, 12 predicted proteins | sample GuaBasSedimGuay6_FD_113737 | JGI IMG/M metagenome (GOLD analysis project Ga0164315, IMG submission 113737) | Subseafloor sediment microbial communities from Guaymas Basin, Gulf of California, Mexico - Guay6, Core 4569-2, 0-3 cm | ecosystem: Environmental > Aquatic > Marine > Hydrothermal vents...
AAGACCAATTAGTTTCAGACATTGGATTAAAAGAACTAAACGATTTATCAGAAATGCTTAAAAAAGACTTTGGATCTAACAATTTAATGGAAGAAGGGATATTCATTAACGATGAAATTGAAATTATTGCTGTTCCAACAATAATTATAGACAATCCTGTAACCTTGGTTGGAATGGGTGACACAATTTCTTCGGTATCACTAGTAGCTGCAAGATAGAAATTCGTAGCTGGTAATTTAACTTGTAATTGAATTAATAACAATATTTAAATATGCGATTAAATTTGTCATTTATTGACTTACGATGTTTCCCAAAATCAAGCAACTGGAAATCTGCAATCACTAATTGTTAATCTTTTTTTTCTTTACTAAACGACTGTCACTAATAACTAATTACCAATTATCCAATTACCATTATGCTTTAATCAGGTTTTTATAATTATTATACCGGTCAACAATTTCCGAAACATAACGATAAGGCTCTGCACCACGTAAGTAACCATATTTTACAACCGCATCTTTATAAAATTCAGGCTTTGATTTCTGTAAGATAAAATAATCTACATTATCGAACCAAACATTTGGGTCTTTACCATACTTTTTTGCTAAAGCACGGGCATCTTCAACATGCCCTGCCCCGGCATTATACGAAGCAAGAACAAAGTTTATGCGTTCGGTGGAATCAGGAATTTCCTTACTAAAGTATTTATCCAACCATTTTAAGTATTTTATACCAGCAATTATTTGCGATTGAGGGCTGGATTCTTCTCCCACACCGTACTTATTTGCAGTGACAGGCATAAGTTGCATAAGGCCAAAAGCCCCTGCCCATGATTTAGCTTTTGGATTAAAACGTGACTCAGAATACATTAAAGATGCAATCAAACGCCAGTCCCATCCAACAATGACACTTTGCTCTTTTAGAAACTTATCATAAACGGAAATTTTACCCCCTGTAAAAGAATTATATTCACTTTTAGCAATTTCTTTTCTTCTTGAACTTTTAAAATATTTAGCATATAAAAAAACATATTGTTTACTTGCTTTATAATCTTTCAACCAACCATTTATAGTATCTAACAATTGATTTGATCCTTTTTTAACCGCCCATGCAAGATTCTGTTCAAAACTAATAGGGGTAGCAATATCAATATTAGGGTAGTATGTTTGAGCCACCAATGCAATATGTTGATCACTTACCGTAAAGTTAATTCTTCCTTCAGCAACTTGTTGTATTAAGTCCTCTGTTAAAAACTCCGAACTTCCTAAGTACCTTATTGTGTCACCAATTTCCTGTGAAAGACTGCTCAAACGATCACAATACGAAGAGTTTGCTTCAACAACAATATGTTTATTAGCCAACTCCAATGTTGAACGTATTAATTGGCTTTCCAACTTTCGTCTATCCATTTTCTGCCAATCTTCAGGTTTGCGTTGAACTAAAACCTGTTTTGTCTGCATGATAGGCAAGGTAAACTGTAAAAACTCAGTTCTTTCTTTAGTAATTGTTAAGCCCATTGCCAAAATATCACATTCATCATCTTGTAATGATCTGAAAGTATTTTTTAGGTTATAATTTGTTCTTATTTCCAGGGAAACACCAATATGTTCAGCAAACTTTTTTATTAACTCATAATTAAACCCAAGTGGTTGACCTTTATATATAAAGTAATCAACGGAATTAAAATCAGTTATTACAATTAATTTACCTCTTTTTTTTATCGCATCTAACGTGTTAACGGTGTCAAAATCGACTGAACCGGAATCTTTAGATGAAGAATCACAGGATATAAAAAAAAACAAGAATAATAAAAGGAATAAAAAGCTAATATTTCTTGATGCTGTTAGTAACATTTTTTCAAGGAATTGATACAGCTCTAATGTATAAAAATATTTGGTATATCACAATAATAATTAGTCATTGAACCGCCAGGACACACCGAACTTAAACAAGGTAGGGTTTAAGGGATAGTTATTTGCCAGATAATAATAAGAACTATTAATAAATTGAAATGCCACATTTTCAAATTTAATAAACAATAATACACTTTGTATCCTGACATCAGCAAAAACATTAATAATCAAGAAATCTCCACTTTTCATTTCCCTTTTTTGATAAAACTGCCCTGTTGCCGGCATAAATGATAATGCATCAAATTCAGTTGAATAACTTAACTCATAACCCACATGCATATTCATAGCAGTTTTATAATTTAAATCAAGATACAAATTGTTGTAGAAAGTAAATTTAGGAATACTTACGGCTTCACTATTATCAGCTAATTGCCATACAATTTTGTTCAAACTGTGAAACTTGCCTACTTTAAACGTCTTTTGACCGTTAACCGATAAAACATTCAAAGCTTCTTTTAATTGTACAGGATAGGCCAATGAATCAAAGTAAATATAATTACCCAACTGAGCGTAAGTTGCTTCCATTTTAAACTTCCTATCCGGAATTGAAACTCCAAATTTAGCTTTCGCGATATCCTTTTTATCAAAATTATTATCCCAAATAAAATGATTCGAATTATAATATTGCTCCATGAATGAAGGAGTCCTCTTAGAAATCTCTATATCAAGATATAAAGTTGAAAGATGTTGTTTTAATTCAAAATCTTTCTCAACATTAAATAACCCAAGATAATCATTTGTTTTATAGCCATACAGGAAATAGGAAGTATTAAGTTTATATCGAAAATTGTTAAAAACACCTTTTGAATTAAACTTTGCACTTAGACTTTCGTAGTATTTCCCTTCATTAACATAAACATAACCAATAAAACCAAAATTTTTAAGGATTTCATACCCTGCACCAAATGTATTTATCAGCTTTGAATTACCTCTTTTCATTTCGGGGAAAGTCCAATATAACGAATTATCAAATAGTTTTAAACTAACAGAATCTGATGTCATGGTAGAATCCAAAAATACATCTTTATAGAAACCACCCATTGGCTCATTATCAAAATAATTACGATAATTATTCTCGTATTTTACAACATAATTCAATTTACCTTTTTCACGATAAACCGTCTGTTTCAAAGTATCATCAATTATCTTTGTTATTGTTTTTCCAAATTTGTATTCCTGTGAAATAAAAAAGTTTGATTTAAATAATACTGATGAAGCTCCATTTAATTGCGGCAAACTAAGATCAGGATCTGTTACATCAGACGGCACAATACCACCATTTTCCTGAAGCCGGAATTTATTTTTTATATAGGCAGCATGCAAGGAATATTTATTACCAGTATAACTGGTTAAAAAATTTAAAGAATTTTCCGAAGTTTTGGTCTGTGGAAAAACTCCATCCGCAGCAATTAGATTATATTTTAATCCAACATTCCACTTTTTACTTATATTTTGAGTATAGGCAACACCAAGCTTGTTTTCATTCCTTTTCTTTGTACTCATAACATACTTTAGTTCAATATACGGCTTTCTGGAAAAATAAAAATTTTGTTTTTCCAGAGTCATTAAATAGGCAGCAAATTGAGTTTCAGGTAAAAAATCAGTGTAAGGTTTATCTAATTCATCAAAGAAAATATTTGAATGATATTCTGATCCCAGATTACCCAAGTAAGAATTTGAAAAACTAGCTTTCTCAATTGGATTAAAAGTATGAAATTGAGTTATCGTAGTATCAAAATAAACTTTATTTATCAGATAACCCTCATCCAAATTCCAGGAATATTGTTCAGGAAGTGAATCTTGTTCCTGAGCATATAGATATGCATGATTAGAAACTAATAGGATTAGAATCAATCTTAATAAAGCCGTTTTTAATTTTAATTTAAGCATATGAAATAAAAAATACACTCTTTATCTTAACGTTAATTTCATAGAATAATTAATCGCATTAGAAAAAAACATTCATTAAAGAAACAAATCTAACTAAGATAAGAAAAAGAACAAAATAAAAAAGGCTATCATTTATGACAGCCTCTTATAAAATGCACTTTATAGCATAAATTATTTTTCTTCTTTTTCTTCAGTATCCAAATTTTCTTTAGATTCTTCCTTTTTTTCAGGGATTTCTTTTTTTTCGACTTTTACTTCCTCAGCTTTATCTTCCACCTTCTCTTCAGTAGTTTCAACAAGCTCTTCCTTCAGTTCTACTTGTTCTTTTACCTCAGTTGAAACAGCAGACCCTTCTTTCTTTTTACCTCTACGTGAACGGCGGGTAGTTTTAGCCTTAGCATCTTCCTTCTTAGCCAACATATTCTCGTTATAGTCAACTAATTCAATGATACACATATCCGCATTATCCCCCAAACGATTACCCGTTTTTAAAATCCTGGTATATCCACCTTTCCTACTACTAACCTTGACAGAAATTTCTCTAAAAAGTTCAGTGACAGCAAATTTATCTTTTAAATATCTAAATACAACCCTTCTTGAATGCGTTGAGTCATTTTTGGATTTAGTAATTAACGGTTCTACAAACATTCTAAGTGCTTTAGCCTTAGCCATTGTAGTTTTTATTCTTTTGTGCAAAATTAGAGATGAGGCCATGTTTGAAAGCATAGCTTTGCGGTGTGGACTCTTCCTTCCTAAATGATTAAATTTCTTTCTATGTCTCATTTTCTGATTATTCCTTGTCTAATTTATACTTACTAATATCCATACCAAAAGTCAGGCTCATCCCTACAAGTAATTCATCTAATTCAGTTAATGATTTTTTACCAAAATTTCTAAATTTCAATAAATCATTTTTATTGTAGACAACCAGGTCACCTAAAGAATCTACATCAGCTGCTTTTAAGCAATTTAATGCTCGAACTGAAAGATCCATATCAACTAACCTTGTTTTTAACATTTGTCGCATATGTAATACTTCTTCATCAAACTCCTCATTTTCATAATTTTCTTCAGAATCTAAAGTTATTTTTTCATCTGAGAATAGCATAAAATGATAAATAAGTATTTTAGCAGCTTCTTTCAACGCATCTTTTGGATGAATAGATCCATCTGTGTCAATATTAAAAACTAATTTTTCATAATCAGTTTTCTGTTCAACACGATAATTTTCAATAGCGTATTTTACATTTTTAATGGGTGTAAAAATAGAATCTATTGAAATAACACCAAGTTCAGAATCATTAACTTTATTTTCTTCTGCAGGAACATATCCACGACCTTTATTAATCGTAAAAGTCATTTGTAACTTCACCTCTGTTCCCATACTGCAAATTATCTGTTCAGGATTTAAAACCTCAAAATTTGTCAAAAATCGACTAATATCTCCAGCTTTAAAAACTTCCTGTCCCGAGATGGTCATTGAAACAACCTCACTATCCTCATCTTCAATTCTCTGTTTTAAACGAATTTTCTTGAGGTTAAGAACAAATTCAGTAATATCTTCAATTACATCAGGAATTGTAGAGAACTCGTGATTAACTCCTTCAATTTTAACCGAAGTAATTGCATAGCCTTCCAAAGATGAAAGCAAAATTCTTCGTAATGCATTTCCTATTGTGATTCCATAACCCGGTTCAAGAGGACGGAATTCAAAAGTACCCGAAAAATCATCGGCTTCGAGCATTATCACCTTATCAGGTTTCTGAAAAGCTAAGATTGCCATAAATTATCTATTATAAATTTATTTAGAATATAATTCAACGATAAGTTGCTCTTTAATATTTTCTGGAATATCAGTTCTTTCCGGCACACTCATAAATTTACCGTTCATTAAACTGGAATCCCATTCTATCCAAGAATATTTTGTATGGCCAGAACTTGCCAATGACTCTGAAATAGCTTCAATTGATTTAGACTTTTCCCTAACACCAATTATATCACCTGGACGTAACGAATATGAAGGTATGTTAACAATTTGATCATTTACAGTAATATGTCTGTGTGATACAATTTGCCGAGCACCAGATCGGGAAGGTGATAGTCCAATCCGATAGATTACATTATCAAGTCTTCTTTCCAAAAGTTGTAACAAAACTTCACCAGTAATACCTTTACTCCTTGATGCTTTTTTGAACAAATTAGAAAATTGTTTTTCTAAAACACCATATGTATATTTTGCTTTTTGTTTCTCTTTAAGTTGTAATGCATATTCAGAGACTTTTCTTCTTCTCTTGTTATTACCATGCATCCCGGGAGGATAATTTTTCTTTTCTAAAAATTTATCCGGTCCATATATCGCCTCTCCAAATTTTCGGGCAATTTTTGATTTTGGTCCAATATATCTAGCCATTACTTATCTTTTCTAAATTAACGTAATTATACTCTTCTTCTTTTAGGTGGTCGGCATCCATTATGTGGCAATGGTGTAACATCAGTAATTTCAGTAACATCAATTCCTGAACCACTTAAAGCCCTAATAGCCGATTCACGACCATTGCCTGGTCCTCTTACATATACCTTAACCTTTCTTAATCCAAGATCATGGGCAGTTTTTGCACAATCTGCCGAAGCAACCTGAGCAGCATAAGGAGTATTTTTCTTCGACCCTCTAAATCCCATTTTACCAGCTGATGACCATGAAATAACATGCCCCTGGTTATTTGTCAAGGTAATAATAATATTATTAAAAGATGAATGTATATGCGCTTGACCAATTGGCTCAACTTTTACAACTCTCTTTTTGGAAACTTTAGTCTTCTTCGCCATAATCAATTATTTTTTAACCGCCTTTTTCTTGTTTGCAATTGTTTTCTTTCTGCCTTTCCTGGTACGCGCATTGTTCTTAGTGTGTTGTCCACGTACTGGCAAGCCAATACGATGACGAATCCCACGGTAACAACCGATATCCATTAATCGTTTAATATTCATTTGAACTTCCGAACGCAATTCTCCTTCAACCTTGAATTCGTCGTTAATAATATTCCTGATTTCTGATTTCTGATCATCAGTCCAGTCCTTAACTTTTATACTTGCATCTATACCGGCTTTAGCCAAAACCGTTTGTGCTGTACTTCTACCCATACCAAAAATATAGGTTAAGGCTATCACGCCCCTTTTATTGTCAGGAATGTCAACTCCTACTATTCTAGCCATAAATCAATTAATTAACAATTTGAAATTACCCTTGGCGTTGTTTAAATTTAGGATTCTTTTTATTAATCACATAAATCCTACCTTTGCGCTTAACTATTTTACAATCAGCACTACGTTTTTTCACTGACGCTCTAACTTTCATACCAAAATATTTATCTGTTTCTTATCCTATTGCCAAACCTTAATTATTTGTGTTATTTCGATTATGAAACACACAATCAAAGTTCCTTTATTTATATCTAAATGTTATCCGTCCTTTTGACAGATCATATGGCGACATCTCTACCTTAACTTTATCCCCAGGAAGAATTTTGATATAATGCATTCTCATCTTTCCGGATATATGAGCAGTTATCACGTGTCCATTCTCCAATTCAACTCGAAACATCGCATTGGATAATGCTTCCTTGATAATGCCATCCTGTTCAATAGAGGCTTGTTTAGCCATAATCTTATTTATTGTTTAATATTTCTTCTACATATTTAAAAGATGATAGAATATCAGCTTTTCCATTTCCAATAGCAATTGTATGCTCAAAATGCGCTGATGGTTTTCCATCTTTTGTTTTTATAGTCCAGCCATCATTTTCCTGAAATATTTCTTTTTTACCCATATTTATCATGGGCTCAATGGCTATTACTAAACCTTTTTTTAATTTGATGCCCCGTCCTCGTTTACCATAATTTGGAACTTCTGGTTTTTCATGTAATTTTTTTCCAACCCCATGTCCTACCATCTCACGAACAACAGAATAACTATTATTCTCAGCATGATTTTGAACTGCATAACTTATATCCCCCAAACGGTTACCAACAACCGCTTTTTCTATACCTAGATATAAAGATTCTTTTGTAACCTTAAGCAGTTTCTCTACTCCCGGATCAATTTCACCTATGGGATAAGTGTATGCAGAATCACCATAATAGTCATTCATTAAAACACCACAATCAACTGAAACAATATCACCTTCTTTCAACTCATAACCTGACGGAATTCCATGAACTACCGTACTGTTAAGTGAAATACATAAAGTATTAGGAAATCCACCATATCCCAAAAATCCAGGTATGCCTCCATTGTCCCTAATAAACTCTTCAGCAATCTGGTCGAGTTTAGATGTACTAACTCCAGGCCCAATTACCTTTGCAATTTCACCATGCGTTTTAGCAACAAGCATATTACTTTTGCGCAAAAGTTCAATTTCTTCAGCTGTTTTATAATATATCATCAAATAAAGAACCTAATTCTTATTTATTTAGATAGAAGTGGCAGCTCCAGCGCGCCCTTTAATTCTACCTGATTTCATTAATCCATCATAATGACGCATTAACAAGTGACTTTCAATTTGCTGTAATGTATCTAATACAACACCTACCAAAATTAGTAATGATGTTCCTCCAAAAAATTGAGCAAACTGATTATTAACCCCTGCAATCATAGCAAATGCCGGCATAATAGCAACAAATGCAAGAAAAATTGATCCAGGTAAAGTAATTCTGGACATTACTGCATCAAGATACTCAACCGTTTTTTTACCAGGTTTAACACCAGGAATAAAGCCACCGTTCTTTTTCATATCATCCGCCATCTGAGTCGGATTTATAGTTATTGCCGTGTAAAAATACGTAAATAACACAACTAAAAGACCAAATGTGAAATTGTACCAAAATCCAGTCATATCACCAAATGCAGCAGCAATACCAGTAGTTGCCTCCGTGTCAAAACTTGATAACATCAATGGAATAAACATTAAAGCTTGGGCAAATATAATTGGCATAACACCAGCAGCATTTACCTTTAAAGGAATATACTGTCTTACTCCACCATATTGTTTATTTCCAACTATTCTTTTTGCATATTGCACTGGTATTCTTCGAGTACCTTGTACAAGTAATATCGTTGCAGCAAACACAAGGAACATAATTACTATTTCCAAAAGGAATGCAACTAAACCTCCACCTTGCTCTTCAATTCTTGAAATAAATTCAGCAAATATAGAGAAAGGTAATCTGGCAATAATTCCAATCATTATCAATAATGAAATACCATTACCAATACCCTTGTCAGTAATCTTTTCACCTAACCACATAACAAACATAGTCCCGGCAACTAAAATTACTACAGAAGATAACCAAAAGTAAGTTCCTTCCAAAACAAACGCCGAACTAGGTAGTTGTGCTTGTAAATTAGCCAAATATCCCGGTGCCTGACCAGAAGTTATAAGAACTGTTAAATATCTGGTTATTTGATTTATCTTTTTACGGCCACTTTCCCCTTCCCTCTGTAATCTTTGGAAATAAGGAATAGCCATACCTAATAACTGAATAATAATAGATGCAGAAATATAGGGCATGATTCCTAACGCAAAAATGGATGCATTAGCAAATGCACCACCAGAAAACATGTTTAACAAACTTAAGATACCATCCTGTGTTTGTGCATCTAAATTTTCTAATTGCAATGGATCAATTCCCGGTAAAACAACATGGGCACCCAAACGATAAATCAAAATGAAACCAATAGTTGTAATTATACGGTTTCTAAGATCTTCAATTTTATATATATTCTTTAATGTTTCAATCAGTCCTTTCATCGACTTATAATTTTACAGCTGTACCATTGGCTGCTTCTATAGCAGCGATTGCAGATTTTGAAAAAGCGTGTGCCTTAACTTCAATTTTTCTATCTAAATTACCATTTCCAAGGATTTTTATTAAATCCTTATTCTTAGCAAGGCCAGCATTAACAAATGCCTCAACATCTATTACTTCCAGGTTTTTCTTATCAGCAAGAATTTGTAAATCGGCAATATTAATAGCTTTATACTCAACTCTGTTTAAGTTTTTGAAACCGAATTTAGGCACTCTTCTTTGCAAAGGCATTTGACCACCTTCGAAACCTATCTTTTTTGAGTAACCAGATCTTGATTTCTGACCTTTATGTCCTCTTGTAGAAGTTCCACCTTTACCGGAACCTTCACCTCGGCCTATCCTTTTACGTTTTTTAACTGAACCTTCAGCCGGTTTTAAATTACTTAAATCCATTATATCTTACAATTTAAAATATTACTTTTTTTCAACAGTAACTAAATGGTTAACTTTTTCAACCATACCTAGTATTTGTGCAGTAGCTTCGTGCTCCACGACAGCATTCATCTTACGCAAACCCAGAGCTTCAAGTGTTAGCTTTTGCCTTTTGGTACTACCAATTTTACTTCTAATTTGCTTTACCTTTATTGTTTTGAGCTTTGCCATCTTAATTTCTGTTATCCGTTAAAAACTTTGCTAAGAGATATATTTCTATGCTGAGCAATGGTGTACGCATCACGTAATTCTAATAAAGCACCCATTGTAGCCTTAACCAGGTTATGTGGATTCGATGATCCTTTAGACTTTGCCAAAACATCTGTTACTCCAACACTTTCAAGTACAGCACGCATAGCACCACCTGCTTTCACACCTGTACCATGAGAGGCAGG
>Ga0164315_10004835_pt1 | contig 10494 bp, 5 predicted proteins | sample GuaBasSedimGuay6_FD_113737 | JGI IMG/M metagenome (GOLD analysis project Ga0164315, IMG submission 113737) | Subseafloor sediment microbial communities from Guaymas Basin, Gulf of California, Mexico - Guay6, Core 4569-2, 0-3 cm | ecosystem: Environmental > Aquatic > Marine > Hydrothermal vents >...
AAATAATGGTCATCCAGTTGCTGGCCTCTTGCCGGATTATGACCAAATACAGATCTGCCACTCATCACTAAATCAGGACGTGCATCATGCAATGAACGATCCACTAAAAAATATTCTTGTTCACAACCAAGTGACGGTACAACCTTATTTACATTTCTATCAAATAGTTGACATACTTTAACTGCAGCCTCATCTATAGCCTCTACCGCCTTCAATAATGGTGCTTTATAATCAAGAGCTTCTCCGGTATAAGACACAAAAACTGTAGGAATACATAATGTTCTACCTAAAATAAAAATAGGTGAACTCGGATCCCATGCAGTATATCCCCTGGCCTCAAAAGTGCTACGTATACCACCATTCGGGAAAGAAGAAGCATCAGGCTCCTGTTGCACCAATGTTCCACCTTTTAACTGCTCTATACCTGAACCAGCATCGAAAAATGAATCGTGCTTTTCTGCCGTTGCCCCTGTTAGCGGCTGAAACCAATGAGTGTAATGAGTTATTCCCTTATCAATAGCCCATGCTTTAGCTGCTGAAGCCACCGCATCAGCTAACTCTGCATCAATTTTTAAGCCTTTATCAATTGCATTTTTAACTTTTTTGTAATTATCCGTACTTAAAGAAGCACGCATTTTCGGCAGGTCAAAAGAGTTTTCACCAAAAAAATCAGAAACCTTGTTTGAAGGAGCTTCTACTCTTACTTCCGGCCTGTTTTGAACTTGTTCTAAGGCCTTAAATCTTAAATATGCCATTTTTTGATGGGGGTTGGATTAATTATTGCCCAAATGTACACTCAATATTGCATATTATTTATAATTAGGGTTATTTTTTAACCAACTATTAATTTATTTTAAATATATTGATAATTACAGGTTATATTTCAGCCTAACGAAAGAGAATATTACAAAATTCGACGAACAAAAATGATAAATTGAAGCTAATTTTACCATGATTGTAATAGTAATTCGACTTTGAATGCTTAACTTTCTTACAGATACGAATTTTAATAAAAATTTAATCGGAGAATTAAAACTTAAGAACATTGACAAATAAACAGACCCTTGTTGTTCTAACAGGTGCCGGCATAAGTGCCGAGAGTGGCCTTTCTACTTTTCGTGATGCAGGCGGGCTATGGGAAGGCCATGACGTAATGGAAGTTGCCTCACCAGAAGGTTGGGATGCTGACCCTAAAATGGTCTTAGAGTTTTACAACCAAAGAAGAATTGCTGCCAAACATGCAGAACCTAACTTAGCACACACGTTACTGGCTCAATTAGAAGATCACTTTAATGTTATTGTAATAACACAAAATGTTGACGACCTGCATGAGCAGGGAGGCTCATCGAACGTAATTCATTTGCATGGTGAACTGAGCAAAAGCCGCAGTACTGCCAGAGCCAGCCTGGTATATGACATTGAAGGCACTGAACTTAATTGGGGTGACACTTGTGAACTGGGCTCACAGCTTAGACCTAATATCGTCTGGTTCGGCGAGATGGTTCCCCTACTCGAAACGGCAGCCAATATTGCTAAACAAGCGGATGTTTTTGCTGTTATTGGTACATCTTTGGCAGTTTATCCGGCAGCAAGCTTAATTCATTATGTACCCCAAGAAAGCAACATCTACATCATTGATCCAAATATGCCGATAGTTTCGGACACACCTAACCTATATAAAATCGAGAAACCTGCGACAACAGGCATGCAGGAATTATATGACCTATTGGTACATAAATAGGCATTAAAACCCCTAATACTATACCTGTCTTTCAGTAAGGTTCAAATACCAATGCCTACTTGCATCCCAAAAGAGACAGCCATTATTAATTGTTAGCGGCGAAGGAATATTATTATCGTATAAGTCTCCGGTTCCTAAACCTTGTGGCAAGCTAAGATTATACTGCGACGTAAATTGGCAAATAGCATTTAAGCCAATATTTGACTCTAAGGCGGAGGTTATCCACCAGCCAATATTCAACTCTTCAGCCAGGTCGATCCATTCTGCTGTAGCAATAAACCCACCCAAAAGTGTTGGTTTTAAGACAATAAACTGAGGCTTTATATCTTCCAGTAAGGCTCGCTTTTCATCGAGGCCAACTATTCCTATCAGCTCTTCATCCAGAGCTATTGGTACAGGTGAATTAGCACAAAGCTTTTGCATAGCTTCTACCTGGCCTGACTTAATAGGTTGCTCGATTGAGTGGATATCAAATTTAGCCAGTGATTTCAGCACATCATTTACTTCATCTAAACCATAAGCACCATTAGCATCGACACGCAGGCATAATCCATTATTGCCAATCATCGCCCGGGCCTCACTAAGAATCTTAAGTTCTTCATCAAAATGCAGAGCACCTATTTTTAGCTTCACACAATCATACCCGGCCATTACCTTTAGCTCAAGCCTTTCCAGCATGATATCTTTATCCCCCATCCAAACCAGGCCATTAATATCAATGGTCTGGTGATCATTATAAAAAGCTGAATCAAAAATCTTTTGCTGCCCGCCATAATACAAATCTCTCAAGGCAGTCTCCAAGCCAAATTTTACCGAAGGCAGGTCTGAGCTAATAAAATCAACATAATCACCTATTTTCTCTAATGACTTTGGCAGCAAGGCTCCTTCAATTTTTCTAAGAGCAAAACGCATTTTTTGTTCAAAGTCAGGAGAGTCATCAATACTAAGTCCTTCGAAAGGAGCGCACTCACCATATCCTACTAAAGACCTGTTCTGATCATCCCAAACTTTTATAAACCAGGTATTATGTTCGCTCAATGGTCCTCTGGAAGTTTTAGCTTCAAATCTAAAGTTCAGTGTGTACGGTACAATTTCAAAAACAAGTGCCATTATCTCAGATTATTATTCTTTTATCTTCATTTTTGCAACATAATAAAACCCTTCAGTGAAAAACATTAGACTCGTAGATTATAATTACACTTTACCTCCAGATAAGATAGCCTCATATGGCCTTCAGCAAAGAGATCAGTCAAAACTCCTGAAATATGATAAAGGCACAATATCTCATCATAAATTCGCCCAAATCACAGATCTTCTACCACCCGAATCCACACTGTTTTTCAATAACACAAAGGTAATACAGGCGAGGCTGATTTTAAAGCGAAACACGGGTGCTCTTATAGAAGTATTCTTACTCTCTCCGGCTAATCCGGCCTTGTCAATTTATGATACCATGAACCATACAAGCACTGTGGTATATGAGTGCATGATAGGCAACCTGAAAAAATGGCAAGAAGGAGAAAAATTAAGTGAAGAAATTAAAATAAATAATCGCACAGTATCCTTAAAAGTAACTTTAACTAATAAAGAGAAAAAGCATGTCACCTTCTCATGGGATTTAGAAATTGTGCGTTTCGGTGATATATTAGAGGCCATTGGACATACCCCTCTGCCCCCCTATATAAAAAGAGCTGACGAAAAAGAAGATAAGCATCGATATCAAACGGTATATAGCAATCTTCCGGGAGCAGTGGCAGCCCCTACAGCCGGTTTACATTTCACGAACGAAGTATTAACAACCCTAAAAGAAAAAGGAATTAAAAGCGAATACCTTACTTTACATGTGAGTGCCGGCACATTTCAACCAATAAAAGAAGAGGTGGTTATTGATCACCCAATGCATAGTGAGCAAATCATAATTACTGCAGAAAACCTTCACGGTATTTTAAACGGAGAGCGTATTGTCGCTGTTGGCACAACAGCCTTAAGAAGCCTCGAGAGCACCTACTGGTTTGGGGTTCAGTTACTACTCTCTAATAAAACAATTTTTCATATAGATAAGCTTGCACCTTATTCTTATCAAGACCGGAAGTTACCAACATTAGAAGAGTCAATTTCTAAAGTACTAGACCATCTGCAAAGCAATAATTTAAAATCGATTAAGGGCGACACAGAAATATTTATCATGCCGGGGTACGAGTTTAAAATTTGCAATGGTCTGATTACAAATTTCCATCAGCCGGGCAGTACATTAATCCTTTTAGTAGCTGCTTTTGTAGGTGAAGATTGGAGAAAAATATATGATTCAGCCCTTCATACTGACTATCGATTCCTTAGTTATGGCGATAGTACGTTGCTGCTGAAATAGGCAAATTCATGCTATTTATACTGATTTAAGTCATATTTTACTTTGACAGAATCAAAAAATGGCCTATTATTAAGTCTTTTAAGCAATCTCACAAACCGCAACCGTGAACAATCTGATTATCAAGGTGTTAAATGCCAGGCCAGAAGAGGTCCCTTCGGTCAAACTGATGCTTTACCTTGGTTTTTTCATTGGTATCTTTTTAGCTACATATGATGTTGCTGCCCCGGCCATTTTCCTGAACTACTTTAAAGATGAAAACGTACTTGCACAAGCATTTTTAGTATCTGGTTTCATTGGTGTTATTGGTACTTTTATTTACTCTTATCTGCAAGCAAGAATCCCATATAAGGTGCTTGTTTATGGATTCATCGCCTTGATGCTCGTTACCACCAGCACGGTTTGGATGCTATCAGCCTTTAGAGAACAACAAGGAGCTGTAGTATTTGTTGGTTTCGTTCTTGCCTTACCATTTACCTATATATCGCTCCTAATGTTTTGGGGTTTTTTTGGTAGAGTATTCGACCTTAAGCAAGCAAAAAGAATAATTGGCGGCATTGATACCGGCCAACTCGTAGCTTCTATTATAGCCTTATTTAGTATTGGTTTCGTTCTTAATCAGAACTGGATTGAAACACTCGATCTATTTCTTGTAAGCATAGTTGGTGCGGCAGGGATGCTTGTTGTAGCTATGGTCATCCCCCTATCTCCTCAATCTCAGGCAAAGCATGTTGGCCAGGTTAAAACCAGAACCAGATCAATTTATAAGATATTATCAAGCAAATACACCCGCCTAATGAGTGGCTTTGTTCTAATTTCACTAATCTGCGTTACGTTTATAGACTATTCTTTTCTAAATGTAATTAATGATCAGTGGCAAACAGAAGCAGAGAAAGCTTCGTTTCTGGCAAATTTTGAGGCAACTGTGGTAATCTTTAGCTTTTTATTCCAAACTTTTATTACTGATTGGATTATTAGTACTTATGGCCTTAAGGTTTCTTTATTAATAAATCCTTTCTTGGCAATAATATTAGCCATCGGGGCAGTTTTTACTGGTTTTATTATGGGCTTCGCTCCCGGGGAAGACGTAAATTTAATGTGGTTTTTTCTTGCTATCGCGGCCTCTAAATTATTTATAGACTCTCTTAAAGATGCACTCGACGGGCCGTCTTTCAAATTATACTTTTTACCCATAAACCCGAAAATCAAGTTTGATATTTCGACTAAAATTGAAGGGTTTGTTACGGCCCTCGGTGGTCTAATCGCCGGTGGTCTTCTACTCCTTATGAACCAGTTTAACCTGTCACTTATATATATTATTATGGGTGTAATACCCGTATTAATTTTATGGTTTATTGTAACTCAAAGGATGTATAATGGCTATAGGTCTACACTCAAATCCGCGCTAGAAGAAGGAAAAGCTTCTAAAATTCAAGAAAAAGAAATTTCTGAGAGTGAGCAAAGTGCCCTTGGGGAAACCGAACAGTTAACTGACTTAAAACTTCTGGAAAAAACTTCTCCTCTAATATTTGAAGAAAGAATTATTCAATTATCAGATTCTGATGGCGGAAAAATTACAGACTATGCAAATAAGAAGATTGCTAAGCTAGATCTGGATTTCGAAAAGAAGACAACCACCGTGGAGGGAATGAAAGAAATCAGAGCTCTGGCTAACCAGGCAGCTGATACTGTCAATTCAGGTGACATACTTTCTATTAGTGATGACAAACTTTATAATTTAGCCAAATCAACATTCACGTCCGAGAGAATTTTAGCTGCCAAATTGTTGAGAAGCATGGTTAACGACAGCAACATCTTTGTACTCCTCGAACTTTTAAGAGATCCAAACAATGATGTTCGCCATCAGGCCATAATTACTGCCAGGAAAGTAGACAGAGTTGAAACATGGCCCCTCTTATTGGAACTGTTGAATCACAGAACTTTCACCTTTGAAGCATCATCATCCCTAATAGCATCCGGAGAAAAAGTGCTACCAGTATTAGAGAATGCCTTCCATAGATCCGGACAATCATTATGGGTAATGCTTAAGATTGTCAACATTATTGTAGAAATAGGTGGCCCTGAGGCACATAAATTGCTTTGGCAGAAGATTGATTTCCCTGACAGGAAAATTGTTAAACAAATACTTATATCATTAAGAAACAATAACTACAAAGCAAGGCCTAAAGAGGTTCTTGTATTAAATGATATTCTTAATGATGAAATCGGTAAAGCTTTATGGAATGTTACAGCTAAAACTGAGATCTCCGAAACAGAATATAATGAACCATTGCAGGCTGCCTTAGATGATGAAGTTGTAAGCAATTTCGAATTTATTTATATATTACTTGCCATTATTTACGATCCTGAGTCAATAGAGTTAATCAAAGAGAATATTGAGCTTGGAACAACCGAAGGGAATGCATATGCTATAGAACTGCTTGATATTTTCCTTGACCCGGACTTCAAACCAAAGCTCTTCCCTCTGCTAGACGATATCTCAGCAAAAGAAAAACTTGCAAAGCTGCAAATTTATTACCCACGACAATTATATGAAGAGCGTGACACTTATAATTACCTTCTAAACAGGGAAACTAATAATGTAAATCGTTGGACAAAAGCGTGTACCTTATATGCTATCTCTAAAAATGATGCTTATGAAATTGATGATAGTATTGTAGCACACATGTTTAACCCTGACAACTTACTCTCTGAGTTGGCTACATGGATAACATATAAAAACAGACCAGAACAGTATAAAAGCGTAGTAAAACGACTATCAAATCAAGCGGACTCAATTGACCGAACTATTAGACGCGTTGAAAACGATATTCCACTTGCATTTGATATAGTAATGGAATTCAAGAAAATGGAAGAATTTAATGGTTTTACCGGACTCTTGATATCTCAGATGGTAAGGCAGATGAGTACGCTTAAATTAAAAGCGGGTGAAAAATATAATCTGGTGCATAAAAAAGATGAGGTTTATATTCTGCAGTCTGGCCTGGTAGTAACAAAGTATGGAGAAAATGCAATAAAGAGTCCTGACGATTGCAATATCATTGGGGCCATATTTAGTGAACATGAAAATGATATCATAATACTTGAGGCAGTAGAGACAAGTATCCTGTTTGCTCTGCAATTAAATGACATGTTCGATATTTTGACTAATTATCCTCAACTTATTAAACAATTTATAACACGAGTATCACAACAATATAGTGAAACCCATTTATCTACTTAGTATTTTTAATCTATGGAACAAGATATTATAATTAACTATACCGAAAAGGACAACCAGGCAGAAGAAGGCAAGAATGGTTGGGTAACGGATTTAGCAAGGTTTCTTGACATTATGCTTACACAGGTATTGGGTAAAAAACCTAATATTATCCTAAAATCAGAGGGATCTTCCTTATCGGTTGCCGAGTTAAAAAACACCGGTATCCTAATTTCTATCTTATCTCCATATTTTATTAATTCCGGTCAATGCCTGGAGGCAATTGAAGAATTTAGTAAAAGCAGCAATTTTGATTCTGCTAAGAGGCTTTTTAAAGTACTCAAAACCGATGTGGCCTATGAAGATCAACCATCACAGCTTAAAGATGGCCTGGCCTATGAATTATTTGATCTTGATTATGATTCAGGAGATTCTGTAATCTTTGATGATTACTTTGGGCCGGCAGCAGAGAATGTGTACTGGATGAAAATGGTAGATCTGGCTTATGATGTTCATGAATCACTCCTACTCTTACAGGAAGCCGAAAAGCAAGAAGGTGTAAAACCATTGTATAAAAGAGAGACTATATTTCTTGCTGAAACCGGGCAGGACCTAAACGTTCAACGTAATGTAATACGCCGTGAGCTTCAAAGACATGGCTTTAGAGTCCTTCCTGACCACATGTTACCCAGAGATGTTGAATCTGCTGAGAAAGTAATCACTGAAGAGCTTAATGAAAGTATAATGTCAGTCCACCTGATTGGAAATTCATATGGCGACATACCGGCTGGAGGAGATCGCTCTATTGTTGATATGGAAAACAAATTGGCAGCACAGAAAGTACATGACAACCCTAGCGACAGAAAATTACAGAGGCTAATCTGGATAAACCCACAGCAGGAAAGTTCTAATGATCAACAAAAAACCTTCATTGAGAATATTCAGCGTGACTTAAGTACCCTTGAGGCGGCAGAAATCTTTCAAATACCTTTAGAAGATTTTAAAAATACGCTTCGTGAAGAGTTATTTGATAAAAATGCTGGTAAGGATAATCTAGAAAAAGCAATTAACATAGATGACAATAAACTTAACGTCTATCTCATTTATGATAAAGTTGACGAGGAGGAAGCAATCATTATAAGCAAAGAGCTAATCAAAGCTGGGATAAATGTAATCCGCACTGAATTTGACCAGAATGTTCTTGCCCTAAGAAAATTGCATAATGAAAAGTTGAAATTATTAGATGTTGGTATTATTTTCAAAGGCAAGGTAAATGATAATTGGGTGAGGATGAAATTGCTGGACCTACTAAAGGCTCCCGGATTAGGCAGAAGGAAACCCATTCTAGGCAAAGCAGTAATTGGTGGCATCGGCGTAGAGATGCACAAGGAAGACTATGTTGATTTTGATGTTGAAGTTCTGAGTATGGACAAGAAAGAAGCTCTATCAGTGAATTTGGACAAATTCATAAAAGGCCTGAATAAGTCTATATGATTAGTGAAGTAAAAATCAATACAAGAACCTTCAATCCATTTCCCGGGCTAAGGCCATTTCATATGGATGAAAGTCATCTGTTCTTTGGTCGTGAGGGCCAGACAGATGAAGTGCTCATGAAGCTTTCTGACCACCGCTTTGTTGGCGTTATTGGTCCTTCAGGAAGTGGTAAGTCTTCTTTCGTTTATTGTGGCGTATTGCCAATACTCTATGGAGGCTTCATGGCAAATGCCGGCCCTAATTGGGATGTGATCATTGCCCGGCCCGGGCATAACCCAATAAGTAATCTCGCAGAAGCAATCTTAGAGCGAGATGCAGAATATATTGCTGCCGACAATGATGACAAAAGAGTTAAGAGGACAATTCTTACTACTCTAATGAAGAGTAGCTCCCTGGGACTAGTAGAAGCTATAAAACAAGTAAAAAAGTCTACCGGTAAGAATTATCTGATACTTATTGATCAGTTTGAGGAATTATTTAGATTCAAAGACAGCCAATCAGACCAAAACACCCTCAATGAAACGCTGAATTTCATTAACTTGTTAATGGAAGCCATCAATAATAAGGACACTCCTATTTATATTACCATTACCATGCGTTCTGATTTTATTGGTGAGTGTGCCCAGTTTGCTGAGCTAACCAAAAAGATTAACGATAGTCATTATTTAATACCACAATTAACCAGAGAACAAAAAAGGAGAGCTATCGAAGGGCCTGTAGCCGTTGGCGGAGGAGATATAACCTCTACTTTGGTGCAACAACTCCTGAATGACCTGGGAGATAACCCTGATCAGCTGCCTATTCTTCAACATTCTTTAATGCGAACCTGGGACTACTGGAAGCGCAATCGTGAAGGTGAAGAACTTATAGACTTAAAGCATTATGAAGCTATTGGTACGATGTCTGAGGCTTTATCTATGCACGCCAATGAAGCTTATGATGAACTAAATGATGATCAGCGAGACATTTGTGCAATTTTATTTAAAACAATAACTGAGAAACGGGGTGAAAATTTTGGTATTCGGCGCCCTACCCTCTTAGGTGAGATTGCCGCCATTGCCGACACCTCGGTAGAAGAAGTAGCAGCAGTTATTGAGAAATTCCGCGCACCGGGTCGCTCATTACTTATGCCACCTGTTGGTAAAGAGCTGTTGGCTGAATCTATGATAGATATTTCTCATGAAAGCTTGATGAGAATTTGGGTACGGCTTAAAAACTGGGTAGATGAAGAAGCCGAATCGATAAATATGTACTTGCGGCTTGCTGAAGCTGCAGCCATGCACCAGACAGGCAAAGGAGGCTTATGGCGACCTCCTGATTTGCAGCTGGCACTTAACTGGCAGATTAAGCATAAACCTACATTAGTTTGGGGACAGCGCTATGATCCTGCCTATGAACGTACTTTGGAGTTTCTGGAATACTCCAGAAAAGCCTTTGAAGAAGAACAGAAGATTAAGGAACTGCAAGCAAAGAAAGCCCTACAGCGTGCCAGGCTATTCGCTATGGTCATGGGCGGTGCAGCAATTATAGCAATTATAGTGCTCTTATTTGCATATGCGCAAAAAACTGAAGCAGTAAGGCAATCAGGAATAGCTCAGGTGGCGACATTGCGAGCGCAAGAAAATGAACAATTGGCAAATATCCAAAAAGATAGTGCCCGAGCTGCCCAAAAAA
>Ga0164315_10004836_pt1 | contig 10493 bp, 3 predicted proteins | sample GuaBasSedimGuay6_FD_113737 | JGI IMG/M metagenome (GOLD analysis project Ga0164315, IMG submission 113737) | Subseafloor sediment microbial communities from Guaymas Basin, Gulf of California, Mexico - Guay6, Core 4569-2, 0-3 cm | ecosystem: Environmental > Aquatic > Marine > Hydrothermal vents >...
AGATAATGTCACTCCCTCTTTTCCACCCGGTATGAAAATAGAATCCATTCTGATAAATTATGCGGATACACCTATAGCCAGGCTGGAAAATTTTAAATCTTTTTTTAAATTATTTACTCTTTTCAGTGATACTGTGACAGGCTCTTTTAAGGCCGATGTTTTTAATGGTATCATATCTGGTATCGTACGTGTATCAAAGGAAAAACCAAGGGAAATTGGTATTGAAACAGACCTTGGAAATCTAAATTTAAAAAACATCCATATGGGTAAATCTTTGTCAGATGGTAGATTCTCAGGAATACTTAATGGAAAAGTAACTGTAGACTTTAAACAAGGGCATATCCGGAAAAATTATGGTGAATTAAAATTTATGGATCTTATTTTACAATTTCCCGAGGCTCTGTTTGCTGTTGAAACATATTCTTTTTCTTCTGGAAAAATAAAATTTTTCATGCCGAAACAAAATATCATTAAAATAGAAGATTGTATTCTGAAAGGTCGGCAGATAGATGTTCAGACATCCGGTGAAATAAAGGTGGCCAGGGAATTTCAAAAAAGTATTTTGAATTTTAAAGCCAGAATTGTATTGTATCCCATGTTTTTTATGAATGCCGGAGATTCTGTTCCGGTTGATATATCGAAAAATGAGTCAGATAATGCGATCATCAGTTTGAAGATTGGCGGAACAATTCAAAATCCAACAATTACCATGACTCAGGGAACAAAATGAAAAGGATCTTTACTCTAATAAACCTGGTTTTAATATTTTTTATTGTTAATTTTTTCATATCAGGTCTTTATGAGCATTTTTCCAGAGAATTTGATCTTGATGATTATTCAAAAGCTGTGGACAGGAACGAGCAAAGGATTGAAAAAAAAAGTTTTCAAAATCAATCCCACTACAAAACAGTTGGCAGGCGAGATCTTTTTAAGACAGAAAAAATTGATAAATTAAAAAATAATCAGCCTGAAAAACAAGTTTCGGCATCAGCCAAAAAAATCCAGGTAACAGAACTTGAGCTTGAACTTAAAGGTACTATTACAGGGACAGGATCAGATCCATTTGCCGTTATTAAGAAAAAAAAAGAAAAAAAAGGAATGCTCTATGCAACAGGTGATATTGTTGATCGAGCTGTAATAAAGGCGATATTTAGAGAGAGGGTTATCCTGCTGGTTGATGGCAGAGAAGAGATCCTTCTCATGGTGAAAAGTAAATCCAAAAATGATTCTAACAAAGAAAGTTCAAATAATGGCGTTGGTATTACTGCAGGGAAGTCAAAAGATGGAATCATTGAGAATATTTTGTTAACATGGGCTGATGTCAATATATTGAGTAAAGATTTAAAAACCTTGAGAAAACAGGTCAGGGTCCGCCCTCATTTCTACAAAGGAGTGATGGATGGCTTTCGGGTAACTGGAATAAAAAAAAAATCTGTCTTTTACAAGAAACTGGGATTTAAAAATGGTGATATTGTCACAGCGGTTAATGAGAAAGAGATGAAATCCGTAAAGGATGTTATGAATTTTTATGATATGTTCAAAGAGCTGGATGGCAATGTTGCCATGGAGGTTGATATAAAACGGAAGGGTTCACCAGGAAAAATCAGGTATTCAATTGAGTAAGGTATTTAGATTATGAAAAAGTTACCCAAAAAGAACAAACCTTTATTTGTCATTTTAGTTTTCTGCTTGATATTTTTGAGTTTCAGTTTTGTTACAGCCGAAGAAAAGAAAGAAAAAATTCAACAAAAATATGTATCCATAGATTTTAATTCAGTGGATATAAGGATCTTTATTAAGTTCATTAGTGAGCTGACCAATGAAAATTTTATTATTGACAACAGGGTTAAAGGGAATGTGAATATTATTTCTCCGGGCAAGATTACTGTAGAAGAAGCCTATAAGGTATTTGAATCTGTTCTTGAAGTTCATGGATTCACTGCCGTAAAAGCGGGTGAAATATCAAAAATTATTCCTACACCTCTGGCCAAATCAAAGAACGTGGAAATAAGACTTAAAACTGATCCTGGTGTGACTGAAGATAAAATTGTCACCCAATTGATCCCGTTAAAATATGCAGATACCAATAATATTAAAAAACTCTTTTTACCCCTTGTGTCCAAAGGAAGTGTTGTTTTAGCATATGTTCCTACAAATACGCTGATTATAACGGATGTGTATTCAAATATTAAAAGATTAATTAAAATTATTAATGCAATTGATGTAAAAGACGTCGGTCGTCAGATATCTGTCATACCCATAGAGCATGCAGATGCTGTCAAATTGGAGAAAACGCTGATTACACTTTTCCGGGTAAAAGCAGCAAAAGGAAAAAAGATAACACCTGATCAGATTACTCAATTCGTTGCAGATCAAAGAACTAATACCATCATTATTCTGGCAAACGAGTTTGAAGCTGCCAAGGTCAAAGAACTTATATCAGTTTTAGATAAACAGGTTCCAAAAAGTGATGCAAAGATTCATGTTTATTATCTTGAAAATGCAAATGCCGAGGAACTGGTAACAGTGCTTCGGTCTCTTACAGGCAAGGTACAAGTACAGGAAAAAGGTAAAAAGATTGCACCGGTGGTGTCTGGTAAAGTAAAAATCACAGCTCACAAAGCAACAAACAGTCTGATTATAATGGCGGACAAGGATGACTATCTGGTGCTGGAAACTATAGTAAAAAAAATCGATACCCCGCGTCCCATGGTTTATATTGAAGCTTTGATCATGGAGATCCGGGAAACAGATGGCTTTGCCCTCGGGGTTGAATGGATGACCGGAACCTCTATCGGTACTATCAATGGAAAGGATGCCGGTGCCTATGGGGGATTTACCAAGGAAAGTGCCAGTACCGGTATTCCCGCCCTGCCATCGATTGATAACGGTGTTCTGGCTATTCCAGGCGGTTTTGCTGTGGGCGTAATGGCGGAAGCTCTAACCATTGGCGGCGTTACTTTTCCAAACCTTGGTGCTGCTATTATGGCTATGCAGAAAAATGAAAAAGTGCAGATTCTTGCCACTCCCCAGATCATGACTTTGGATAATGAGGAAGCCATGATCAGTGTGGGTGAAAATATTCCGTACAAGACAACCAGCGGCACAGGAGACCAGAATTTTGAGAATTTTGAATACAAGGATGTGGGTGTAATTCTAAAAATCACTCCTCAGATCAGTCAGGGGCGCTTTGTCCGGCTCAATATTTATCAAAAGGTTGAAAAAGTTGCTTCAACTGATAATAATACGCCAACAACATTAAAACGGATTGCGGAAACAACTGTTGTTGTCAAGGATGCGGCTACCGTGGTCATCGGTGGGTTAATCGGGGAAGATCTGAGTTCAACAGATTACCAGGTTCCCTGCCTTGGAGATATTCCGGGCCTGGGATATTTGTTTAAATCAACCAGCAGTAGAAGTATCAAGTCAAATCTGTATATTTTTATAACCCCGCATATTATTGAAAATCCTGCGGAGGCAGAAAAAATTTACAAGGAAAAAAAGGATGAAATTTCAAAGATCAAGGAGAAAACCATTAAGTTGTATAAAGATAGTAAAAAAGAATAACTATAGGTAGTTATATGAAGATTGAGACGCTTTCCAATATAATTCAAAACCAGTTCGGCATATCAGAGGATGTGGTGATTGCAGCTGAGGATTCAGCTATAAAACACGGTGAAGTTCTTAAAGAGTCTCTTATAAGGCAAAAGATTGTCACAGAAGAATTAATTTTAAAAGCAGTTGAATCCCAGTATAATATCCCATTTTCAAAAAGATTGAATGTTAACCGTGCCAGTTCTGATTTTACTAATATTATCCCCATCCATTTTTTAAAAAAATATTATATTGTGCCCCTGGTAGCAATCAGTGAAGAATTGGAAGCACAGGATCAGGAACCTGTTATTGCACTGAATGATCCGGCATGTTTACAGGCTGTGGATGATCTTGTTTCCTTACTGAAAATTAAAAACTACAAACTTATTCTGTCAACCAAAGGAGAAATTCTTTCAACCATTAATAATTTTTATGATAAAAAGACTGACAGTGCCCAGAAAATAGTTGATGGTATGGAAGATGATGACAGTATAATAAATGAAATCAAGCAGACCTCAGATCTTCTTGACGATACGAGTGATGCACCCATAATCAAGCTTGTGAATCACATGATTTCACAATCGGTAAAAGCAAAAGCCAGCGATATTCATATTGAACCCGGCCAGAACACTTTAAAAATACGGTATAGAATTGATGGTATCCTTTATGACCTGCTTGAGCCTCCAAAATGGATACAGGCATCCCTGATAACAAGGATTAAAGTTATGGCAGATATGGATATTGCAGAAAAACGGCTCCCCCAGGACGGCCGCATTGAGGTCCGTATCGGCAATAAGGATATTGATATCAGAATTTCAACCATTCCCACGACACTCGGTGAAAGAATAGTCTTAAGATTGTTAGATAAATCAAATTCACTCCTTACGTTGTCTGAGTTTGGCATTGCCCGGAAAAGATTGGAACTTATCAGGAAGCTTTCCTCACTGCCAAATGGAATTATCCTTATGACGGGACCCACCGGGAGCGGGAAAACAACCACTCTGTATGCCATGCTTTCGGAAATCAATACACCGGATATTAATATTATTACTGTAGAAGATCCGGTTGAATATAAACTTGAGGGGATCAACCAGATCCAGGTCAATCCTAAAATCGGTCTTACCTTTGCAAAAAGCCTTCGATCAATAGTAAGGCAGGATCCGGATGTCATACTGATAGGAGAAATTCGTGACAATGAAACTTCTTCCATTGCAGTACAATCTGCTCTCACAGGCCATCTTGTGCTGTCAACGCTTCATACAAATGACTCTGCCAGTGCCATTACCCGCCTGGTTGATATTGGTATAGAACCCTTTCTGATTACTTCGGCAGTAAGGGCTGTGATTGCCCAGCGGCTGATAAGGGTTTTATGCAATGACTGCAAAGAACAATATACACCTGATGCCATGGCCTTGAAAAGTATAGGCCTTGCAGAGGATGATACTGGCCCAAAAAAGATTTTTCAGGCCAAAGGCTGCAGCAAATGTTTTAACACAGGGTATAGGGGAAGAATGCCTATATTTGAAATACTTGTTCTAGATTCCTCTCATAAATCCCTTATTTTAAAGACATCTGATTCGACAAAGATAAGGAATTTTGCTGTTGAACATAATATGACCACCCTGCTTCAGGATGGCGTTGAAAAAATATTTGACGGTATCACAACCATAGAGGAAATTTTACGGGTTACCCAGATATGAGGTAGAAAAACAAAAAGTCAAAGCTTTTTAATTGACTTATCAATATTAGCTATATTAGAGTATTTTGATAAAACAGATTTATTATAGGGAGGATGGATTAATGCATCGTAAACTTTTCGGTTTTTTAATTATATTTTTTATGAGTATTTTACCTGTGTTGTCTTTTGCGAATACAGTGTCAGAGGCATTGGTCATTGACGGAAGACAGCTGTTGTTTGAAGGGGGGAATCCAACCTACCAGGGTATCATAGATGCAAATCAAAAATTTAAAGAGGCTGTTGATGCGGATGCTACAGACCAGGAAGCTCATTTCTTTTATGCGGTCACAAGAATAGTTTCTTTTATCCTTCAAACAAGTGACGGCGGCAGCTTTGAGACAATTGCAGATATTATCCAGGCCATGGGAATACCCATTCATCTGGATGCATTAATAGGGAATGAGGTGCCATTTGGAGAACTACCGGAACTGGCCGGTAATTATAATCCACCGGAAACCATGCCCAATGGCGATGACGTGAGAAATGTTTTATATGCAGGCCTGGCCGGTGTGGACGGTGTTATTGACCTGGCACTGGAAAATCTTGATAATATTGATGATACAATCAATATTACCTTGACTGCACAGGAGATAGATGATTTTACAGGTATTGATATAGATTATACGGACGTACTGCTTGTCCGATCCCTGCTCAATGCATTTAAAAGTATTGTTCTGATCATATCTGCCTATGACCTTGATACTGTGGATATCAGGGAACTTATAGCATTTGGCAATTCAGGTATGATGGATCTTCGTCCATATATGATGCAGCATTGGTTAGATGCAAATCAAGGTTTTTTACATCTTGCAGCTAACGGGACAACCGTGCTGTTGAGCGCAAAAACAGCCCTTCAAACGGCATATCTTCGTTTGACTGAAGCACACACTGCCTTGAACCAGGAATTTGTGGATTTAGAGAATCAGGATAATGATCTGTTTACATATGAATCTGAAGGCGATGAACAGGAGTTTGAAAACATACTGGCTAGATTTTCTGAACTGATAGACTCTCTGGCTGATAACAGACCGGCCACAATTCAGGATGAGAAAAAATATTGGAATGTTACACTTGATAACAGCGACACCTTAAATTTTATGCTTAAAGAAGACATATTCGGTAATGGGTCAAGTTCTCGCCCCGAAACTTGGTTTTATGGTTCAATTAACAGCCAGAGTATTAACGGGTATATTACTTACTGGAAGGTAACAGATAGTAATATCGAGATTATTTTAGACTATTGGGGATATAACCGAATTGAATTAACCGGTGTTCTGGCAGCTGATGGTATGAGTATCTCCAACCCCTCCTGGTCTTTTCAGGAATTTAACGGATCAGACTATATCCAAACAGATTCTTGCACTTTTACAGCAACTATATCGCCCCAGGAGGCAGGTGAACTTGAAAGATTTGATCTAAATTATTTGTTCGGGAATACAGGAAAAAAGGCACTGGATATACGACAGGATATTCTACCTTCTGAATTTGATATATTCGGTGAACCTGTACCTGGAACATTTAGAGAACCTGTGTTTAATGGCATTATTCCGGATTTACTGACCAATTCAGATTTAAATGAAGAGCTTGAACTGGATGCACCTTATAAGTTATTTCCTATCCCGGTTAGCACTTCAACAATTATTGAAGGGAATCCATCAAGCTGGCCTGACACATTTCTAGTAAATACAGATTCCGAGGATGATTTTTTCCCGGGATGGTCCCAGGTTCAGGGAATGAATATTGTAAATACCTACCTGGCAAAGGATGATACTAACCTGTATATTGCAATGGAGCTTTCAGATGCTCCCATGACCTCCTATAATGGGGAATCAGTGCATTATAATTTTGAACTCAGGAAAAATGAGGGTGACTGGAATAGAAATACCCTTCAGATTCATGCTTTTTACAATCAGTATGCCCAGGAACCTGGATGGGAAGTCAATATAGGCGGCATGGATTCTAACGGGCAATATCAACATATTGGCACTCTGAACAATGATTATATATCTGTGGATGGCTTGTTTCTTAAATGGAGAGTACCATTATCATATTTTGAAACCTCGGATCCGACTTTGAAGACATATGGTGGACAATGGATAACATTTGGCACCTGGACTCAATGGGTACATGAAGGGGACTGGATTGACAGCAATACTCAGCTTGCACCCGTGTATACCATCACAGGCTCTGTTTCTGCTCCTGACGGGTATGCCGGAGAAAAAATATATATCTATCTTGCCGAAACTCAGGACCTTTCCAACGTAAAGGATGCTATCCTTGGAACTTATATTGAAAGTGACGGCAGCTTCACCCTGATAAATGCCCCGTATTCTTCCACACCTCTTTATCTTCATGTGTTATGGGATATGGATGGTAACGGAATCCTGAATTCCGGCGATTATACGGCAATGACAAGTTTTTCAGTTCAAAACAATGTAGTTGTCCCGGCTGGAAGCCTGGAATCGACTTTATTCTTTTCATTACCGTTAGAAGCGGTTTCTGTAAAAAGTGTTCACTCTGGAGATAATCAGTTCAGAACTTTTTTTGAAGTCGTTATCGGGCAGGGTTTTTCAAATAACCTGCCCTATGATATTGATACCATTAATATTGTTTATCCGGACGGCACAAATCATCAGGTTTATCCGGATGCTGGAACACAATGGCTGCCTGAATGGAATGAATTCTTTCTGGAAACACCTGGAAATCCCCAATTGGGCGAATATGTATTTATCGTCACAGGCAAAGACGGCTCCATTGGTATTAAAAGTGATATACAAAAAGATCTGATCACCATACCCATCGTGGATATCAATAGTGTTAAAATTGATACCAGTTCAAAAACACCTGTTTTCTCCTGGGATACTGTGAGTGCGCCCGGAACCGGTATCGCTTACCGTCTTGAAGTTAAAGACATGGACGATAATAGATTGTTCTGGACCAATAGAGATTGGAATTTGTCTTCGTGTGCACTTCCTGAACTGCAACCCGGAGTGCAATATCAATACCGCATTCGGGCGGTTGACGATTCCGACTGGATACAGGTGGACAATCGTTCCCAAACCGATTGGATCACTTTTACCATGGACAATACCTTATTCCATGCAGCAACTCCTGCCATTGACCTTGATGGATGGGCTGCAGCGAAATGGGCAAGTGTGGGTTCTGAACCCGGTATTGTTTTATATGTAAAGGTGGTTGACCATGACGGGGTAGCGTATGATGGTAGTTCTCATAATGTTTATGCACGGCCCATTGATGCGGCCGGCAACCTGATTGGAGGAGATGAAAACAAGGTCAATCTGAACTTTAAATATTCCGGGAATGGAACCCGGTGCATTTATGAGGGCTGGATGAGTTCTGAAAATATACCTCAGAATTTTGAAGGAATGAGGATTTTTGCAGCTGACCCAGATGGTATTGAAGTGACTATAACCGATTTTATAGAAGGAACTGGCATAACAGCACCCGGCGATATTGGACTAACCTGTACGGTTAACGCCGGCACCACACCAACCTTTGCCTGGAATGCATTTGAAGGTGCGAATGTCTACAGGATTTGCGTTTATAATGCAAATCTTAATAGAATATGGCAAGGGTATCCGGGGAATGTCACAACTTATAAAATGCCTCCTGGTGTTTTAGAGCCGGATACGACTTATAGTTACAGAGTGGATGCATGGGATGCCCATTCAGGGTTTGATTCAGATTTTAACCTGAGCTCGCATAGCCATGATAATTACCCGATATTTACAACCGGAACCAGAGTTGATAGTCCTTTTATTGATGCAAGTTCCACCGGTGTTGAAACTTTTTCAGATAACTACAGGGGGATACATAATAGTTATTGGATCAAAGTCTATGATGCCCAGGGCGTACCGGCTGATATCCAGAGTGTTAAAGTTGTCCATTCAGACAGGACTACGGAAACAGAACTGTTTTATGAATACAATAAATCAGCTAATTGTGCTATTTATTCAAACAATTCATATGAAACACCCGTAAATGGAACCTATACTTTTGTGGTGACAGATAAAGAAGGAAATGAGTATTCTCTGGATGAAGAACTGACAGGGACCCCCATGGGATATCCGGCTGAATCATCTTTAAGTGCTGTTGTTGATGGTACGAGTGTAGAGTTTGACTGGGATGATGTTACAGATGCCGGATTTTACCGCGTGGAGATTTATAATAAAAAACATGAACGAATTCTAAAATTTGTAACCACAGAGAGTCAGTATTCTCTTGCGCCTGGTTTTCTTGAAAAAGGCGAAGTATATGGTTTTTGTATTACCACCAGAGATAAATTTTGGGACCAGAATACAGACAATACATCAAGATCACCCTGGACTTTTTATTCGGCAGTTCAATTCAAGACTGAACCGGTTGTAGCTGGTGGATCCAACCCGCCGGTTATTGATACTGATAATTTTGGTGCAGCTGTCACCTATCTGGAACATCCGGTAACAGGAGATCCAGTCTATTGGCTGCAATTTTCTGTAGAAGTGACAGACGCGGATAGTGTTCCCGGCAATATAAAATCTGTCACAGTGGCGGGTCCCGGCATTACCGGAAGCTTTAATCTCAATTACGACGGGCCAATGGGAGAAAATGCTGCTCAATACGAGGGCACAATTATATATGATAATTATAATGATATTCTGGAAGGCGAGTACACTTTTACGGTTGAAGATGAGGATGGAAATTTTACCATGGCAACAGATACACTTGTCAAAAGCCAGGTGCCTCTTGTCCAGTATCTGACACCTGCAGATGGTGCTATTGTATCTGACAGACCGGTCATTGACTGGGAAGATCCGGCAGGCGGACCCTATTTTTATAAGTTGGGAATTTACAAGCACTGGAATACCCTTATCCATCAGTCTGAAATTCTGAATACCAGCAGCTATATTGTTCCTGCCGGCATGCTGAAACCCGGTGAATTATATGGGTATAGAATTTATGCCTATGACAATGATCCCGCCACAACTGATGTGGATAATGTTTCAATCAATCAAATATTTTTTACAAAACAGAATCATTTTATTGTGTCAGATGAGGACCGTCAGTGGAATCTGTCAGATATATTCAAGTTGATTAATATACTCATCGGTAATACTCCTGATATTACGTCTTTTGAAGGTGATATTAATAAAGATGATCA
>Ga0164315_10004837_pt1 | contig 10492 bp, 7 predicted proteins | sample GuaBasSedimGuay6_FD_113737 | JGI IMG/M metagenome (GOLD analysis project Ga0164315, IMG submission 113737) | Subseafloor sediment microbial communities from Guaymas Basin, Gulf of California, Mexico - Guay6, Core 4569-2, 0-3 cm | ecosystem: Environmental > Aquatic > Marine > Hydrothermal vents >...
AAATTCTAAACCCATAAATCCTAGGGCGTTGCCCTAGGCTGGTATGTCAGCCCCTTTCAGGGGCAAAGCAATCTAAAAAAGTCTTATGCGAACTTAGTGATTGCTGTACTAGTGCAGTTTCGCGGAAGGATCGATACCACCCAACGCCAACGGCTAAAGCCGTTGGCTGAGGTGGCCCTGGGATTGGAGCGATCGTGCACTAGAACCAACGCCCTCAACCCCGAAGGGGTTGAATGTGAATAGCCCCAGGTGGAACCTGGGTAAAAATAGAACCCGCTGCCACAACCCTGAAAATGTGAATAGCCCCAGGTGAAGGGAAAAAACCTAAGGCCATATCGTATCTAACGTGTCGGGATTGAGAACTTCCATTCGGAGAGATTTACCATGAATATGGAATAAAACCACAGCGTTTTGGGTGGAGAAGCTTTGTACATGCTCACTCCAAGGGGTTTTCTGTTGGGCATAATAAGGTGCGCCCGCCGCGCCGTTGTTAACTTGATAAAGCGGACGAAAATCTGGGCTTTGCCGGATATCTTCCTTGTCCCAACTCTTGGGATAAATATTAACCTCCTTGTTAATCTGGAACCAATTGAAGTTATGTTCATCACCGGTCAAAAAACCAATGACTTTTTGGCTTATCATCAATATTTTCAAATATTTATCCCGTTGTTCTATGATACCCCGTTGTATCAAGTTATCGCCATATGCGGCGTGTTTGACTACCGCTCTCGGCGCGTTGTTGCCGTTATACCACATATCATCTCCGAGATGCCCACCGTTGGGAAAGGCGGGGGTGTGATGGGTGACAAAGACAAAATCAATATTGTTATCAGCATCTAACACTGCAACGGTGGTTTCTAACCATTCCAACTGCTTGTCCATCAAATAACCATGAAGATTGCCCCCGGTTTCAGGGTAACTTCTGATCCCAGGTGCATACCAATAGTCGGAATTCAACACAATCATAGCGATGTTGTCATAAATGTAATAGAACACATTTTCCTTATAGCTTGGAAAATCCTGCTGATTGGGATTCGGGTCATATTCCGCGCCGTCTTCACTGTCAGGCCCATTAGTCGGATTGACAAATTGGCTGGCAAACACGGCTTCGGCAGATTCAGTTTCATAAGGGAAACGATCGATTGTAAACGTCCCCGGTGCCCTGGTAAACTGCCTCAACCGCTTGATATTGCTACGCGAAGTCTTTTGGAACGTGTGCGTAACAACCTCGTGATTGCCCATGCCAGCGACAACGGGCATGTAATGCGCGAAAGGCTCAATAGCCCGTTTCCAGTTGCGGTATTCTACTTTGGTGGCATCAACGCTGTTTAGGTAACCGTTAATCATGTCCCCGGTAAATTGCATAAAAGCGGCCTCTTTGAACCTAGCGATGGCAACAATCTTTTTCATGATATAGGCATTAGTCCCCTCAATGTTCCGTTCACCACCGCCCTGTGCATCGCGTGAATCACTGGCGTAGGCAAAAACGAAGGGTTTTCGGCTTCCAGGAATGGGGGCTGTTTTGAAAGAATAACTTTCTGTGTAAACATGATTATCGCGTCCGGTTTCCACCGTGTATGAGTAAACCGTATCAGGCATCAGCCCCGTCAACGTGATTTCGTGATGGGTGGTATTGGTATCGTCTTTGAAGGTGTGGACTTGAGTACCTTCATTAGGATTGCGGGCAACAACAGTGGCCGTTGTTTCCTTCAACGTCTCAAAAGAAACGCGAACGGTGTTATGGAAATTGCCATCTTCCGCAAAATTGACGAAAGGCCCTTCGACGATAGAGGCAGCGTTAACTTGAAAGGGACTTTTGCCAGTAAAAGCGAGCTTACCGTCATAGAGAATAGTGCCACCCTGATTCACCACCCGATAACCGAGTGTGCCTCGCCCGGTTTCTTTCCACCCAATCATGTCGTATTTGCCACTCAGCCGGCCTAAAATATCAAGGCTGGCTTGACCTTTTTTGATGGTGGACGATCCTTGCGAAAAAACCGGTTGCGGATAACGACCATCCCCCGGCTTGATAAAGCCATAATAGAGTTTGCCATTGAGTGTGCCAAAGTTGAATTTAATACCGCTGTCTGTTCCAGTTGGATTGCCTACCCATTGTTTAAGCGTGTATTTCGTATTCACCGACTTTAAGGTATATTTTTCGCTTCCATCTACGAAAACGAGGTTACCATTTTCTTCAACAATGTTCGGGTGGACAGCCGGCATGTCAATGGCGTAGCCATTAGAAAATCCCAACAGTAAAGCAATCGAAAAGGTGGTTTTTTTCATGTTAACCTCGGAATTGGAGAATTTTTCAGGAGTCCAAACTTTAGTTTGGAAAGCCCAAACTAAAGTTTGGACTCCACACTCAACAAAGTGGTTGTTTATCGACTTGCAGCAACATTTGAGTCATATCTTTTACAGAGATGGGGCGACTGAAGAAAAACCCCTGAACGATTTCGCATTGCTGTTCCTGCAAAAATGCCAGTTGTTCTGAAGTCTCCACCCCTTCGGCAACCACAGACAAACGCAAACTATGTGCCATTGCAATAATCGCGGTGGCAATAGCGGCATCATCACTGTTGGTATCAATATCTTTAATAAAAGAACGATCAATCTTCAAAGTATTAACGGGAAAACGTTTTAAATAGCTCAAAGAGGAATAGCCAGTTCCAAAATCATCAATAGCAATCTGTACCCCCATCGCTTGTAACTCTGTCAGCAACTCAAAAATACTATTGGGCTGGTTATTTTCCTCTGCCATGAGCACACTTTCAGTCAGTTCTAACTCCAAATAAATGGGGTTGAGTTCGCTATCAGTTAACGCATTTTTAATGGTTTCTAATAAGTAGTTATTGGGCTGAAATTGCCGACTTGAAACATTAACTGACACACGTAAAGGGGGAAAACCGGCGCGTTGCCAATCTTTATTTTGTTGACAAGCTGTCCGTAATACCCATTCTCCAATGGGGATGATCAGCCCCATTTCTTCGGCAACCGGCACAAACTTGAGAGGCGAGACTAAACCCAAATCCGGATGTTGCCAACGCACAAGGGCTTCCATGCCGATTATTTTTCCACTACTCAGTTCTACTTGCGGTTGGTAATATAAACATAATTCATTATTTGCCAATACTTTACGCAATCGGTTTTCCAAAATTAACCGCTCAAGGGCGACTTTATTCATTTTAGCGGTGAAAAATTGGTAGGTATTTTTACCCGCCGCTTTGGCACGCGACATAGCCGTATCAGCATTTTTTAGCAAAAGAGAAGCTTCTTCACTATCGCTGGGGTAAACACTGATACCAATGCTGGCGGTAACAACCATTTCATGGTTATCAATTGTCATTGGGCGGCTGATGTTATCTAATAAACGCGGTGCCATTTCACTGACATCTTTGACGATATTATTTGTATCAAACATCACCACAAATTCATCACCGCTCAATCGTGCAACCGTTACTCCCATCTCTGAAACCAGTTGAGTCAAACGTTGTGCAATTTCGCATAGCACTTTATCACCGACTTCATGGCTCAGCGAATCGTTAATCATTTTAAAATTATCTAAATCCAGTGCCAGCACGGCCACCTTTTGATGGGTTCGGTGGGCACGGCCTAAGGTTTGGCGCAGTCGTTCAAGCAGCAAATTACGGTTAGGTAAGCCAGTCAACGTATCATAATTGGCTAAATAGACTAATTTTTCGTCGGTTTCCACCAAACGGCGATAGCGGTTAAGGCGGGTGATAGTGCGGATGCGGGCCCGCAATTCAGCGCGATCAAAGGGTTTGCTCATAAAATCATCAGCCCCCGCTTCAATGCCGCGCAAGCGTGAGTCACGATCATCAAGCGCCGTTACCATGACAATAGGTAATTCCGCTAAGCGCGGATTAGCACGCAAGTGTTGACATACCTCAAACCCATCCATGCCCGGCATCATTACATCAAGTAGCATTAAATCGGGAATTAATTCGGCCGCTTTTTCTAGCGCTTCTTTCCCATTTTCGGCAAACATCAAAGTGTAGCCTTCTGTTGCGAGTAATACTTCAACGGTATAGCGAGAAACCAGTTCGTCATCTACAATTAAAATGGTACTTTTTTCGGGCATGGTTGTTTTCTAATCAGGCATTTTGGTTGTTGTGAGATTGGGTAAATTTAGACACAATCGCATTCAATTCATTGTGATTAAACGGTTTACAAATCACTTCTGTCGCTCCCATTTCCAAACAACGCGCACGGGCAACCGGTTCATCCCACGCAGTTACCATTATTATTGGTAAATTAGCGAGGTGTGGATAAGTACGCAAGCGACGACATACCTCAAAACCATTCATACCCGGCATCATCACATCTAACAAGACTAAATCGGGCATTATTACTTCAATTTTTTCCAAAGCCTGTTTGCCGTTTTCAGCAGAGACTAACGTATAATCTTCTGATTCTAAGGTCGCTTCTATGGTATAGCGAGAAACGATTTCATCATCTATAACTAAAATAGTTATTTTATCATTCATGGTTTTTATTCAAATTTGTTGAGACATTAAAGTGTCTATCACTTAAACTTCTTTGACAAGTCTTATTTCTATTGTTCTGTTATGGTTTTTCAGATAACTATTGTAGCGAAGTTTTGCCCAATGGCGGTGAGTTGAACACCAAAGTATCGACTCCAGTTTTCAGATTCAATGGTTAAATATCCGTGAGGTACTTGCAAAACGCAAAGAACCTTAGAGAATTGAGAATTGGAAAGTGTAAACTTAAATATTGTATTAAAAACAACAAACAAGTTAATAAATAATTCTTAATGAACCATTCTTAATGAACCATTTCCCATTAAAAATGAGTTTTGCAAGAGACTCAACCTGGGATGGTGAAACGTAAACGACGTAAACGGCATGAAAATCAGTAATCTTTACAAACCAGTAGAGATAAGTACTGAACCATAAATTTTCAGGTATTATGAATTTTTTGTAGGGTGGGCAACGTCTTTTTGTTGCCCACCTTCTCGGTGGGATCGATACGGACCTTGCCGGGCACAAAATGCCTGAAAATTTGTGCTTCGGTACTTATTAAAAATTAATTATACAATGGGCAATCCCGCTTAGAACGAGTTTTTTTGTCAGTTTTGGGTATTTAAATTGGAGAGCAAAACTTGGTTATTTTTTCGATGACCAAATTTAAACTTGAACATCTTTTAATCAACAATCCCAATTCTTAATGAACGATTCACACCCAAACCACGGTTTGAACACCTTCATTGCTTTGTAAAAACCACCTAAAAAAGGGAAGCAGTATGAGCTACTCATTTATTGATATTAAAAGTTAATTTATAACTCACTGATATACAATGAGTTTTTACATAATAAGATATTTTAATTTGAGTTTAAATTAATGAGATTAAAGAATTCTATGTACAGGACAAAAATTGTAATCCTTTGATTTTAAAGTATTTCGTGATGCTATCGCTTTTTTGCGATAGTATCACTTTTGCACTTTTGCGGTATCACCTTTCTCTGTCTGCCAAAATCCTTAATAGACTTGTCCGTCAATTTTAGCTAATAAAAACAAACGGTTAAATTCACAAACCCTGATTGAGTCAAAAATATTATTGTAATAACCAGTGCTATTGTTTTAGTGATACTATCGCCAAAAAAGCGATAGCATCACGGCTTTAACGCTTTAACACTTTTTTGTCCTGTACACAGAAAGAATTATTAAGCAAATGGTGAGATATTCAATAAATTAAATGTTAATTATTGAGAGATACTAGCAAAACGCTAAAATAGTTTCTTGGGAATTGGAGATTGGGAATCGAGATTTGGGAATTGGTGAAAAGGGTAATAGACTTGGGAATCTGGAATCAGTGACATAAAAAAGGCAATAAATTTGGGTAGTGCCCCAATGGGTAGTAATGGCAATTTCAAAAGTCTTGTGGCATCAATTTGGAAAATTTTTTACCACCACTTTGTGGGGCACAACCTAAATTTGAACTGGAAAAATTCCCCATTCCCCATTCCCCATTACCTATTACTCAACTCACAAGTTTTTGATGTTATTTGGCTTTGCGGCAATCAACTTTGAGTGTTTATAAATGCAACTCATTGATTTTTAATAAAATTAATTTTTAGGTATAAAAATAATAGTTATTTTAAAATCAATTGTTTATAAAGCCAAACCTTAACTACAAGGATTGTATATCGATGCGAATTTAAACCGGGTACAACCACGATCTAATCCCTTATTATATACAATCCTTGTAGTTAGGGTTTTCAGGACTAAAAACTTGCGAGTCGAGCATTACCTATTACCCTTCTGCCCAGCTGTGGGAAAATAGAAATGCGCCCGTTCAAACTGTCATTCTTCTGGCACCGCTTTCGGTGATAACGCAGATTATTTGTTTTCAGCGGTTTGAGAAAAAGCGGCATTCGCATTTTCCATGCCTTTCTCAGTCCACGTAGAAAGTTTGTCCTTCACTTCGACAAGATCATCCATCGTTTGACGCGCATTCGCCATCAATTTTTCATTGAGTTCAGTAAACAAACGAGACTGGGCTGCAACAATGTCCTGCACTCCTTTGACTTCGTCCAACACTTCCAGTTGCTTAGTCCCCTCCTCCATGTACAAATTAACCATTTCCTGCTGACGTTGCGTCAAACGGCTCATGGCGTTCGTGTTGATTTCGCCCAGTTCCTTAATCGCGTCCATTGCCGATTTGTTTGATTCTGTCCACTGCTTCATGAGTTCATTTTGCGTCATGTTGACTCCTGATTGGTAATTACAAATGATTAACGATGAATGATCAATGATGAATGATGAATGATTAATGATGAATGATCAATGATTAATGATCAATGATTCACGATTAATGATGAATGATGAATGATTAATGATGAATGATTCACAATTCACAATTCACAATTCACAATTCATAATTCAGCCCATGTGCATACCACCATTGATGGCAATATTAGCACCCGTGATAAAGCCAGATTCATCAGCCGCTAAAAACGCTACCACCCTGCCAATTTCTTCGGGTTTACCTAAACGGCCCACTGGTATCTGCTCAATCATTTTTTGAACGGTTTTTTCGCCCATCGCGGCAACCATACTCGTGGCAATATAGCCAGGCGAGATCGTGTTAACCGTAATACCTTTGCGGGCGGATTCTTGAGCCAAAGCCATCGTAAAACCATGCATACCCGCCTTGGCAGCGGAATAGTTGGCTTGTCCGATTTGACCTTTTTGACCATTGACTGAGGAAATATTGATAATCCGCCCAAAGCCTCTGCCTCTCATACCCGTTATCACTTGCCTTGTGACATTGAACACGCTGTCAAGGTTGACACGAAGAACGGCCTCCCACTGATCTTGTCCCATTTTGTGCATAAAGCCATCTTTGGTAATACCCGCACAATTCACTAGAATATCAATTGGGCCAAGTTTCGCCTCTGCCTCTTTAACCATCGCGGCTGTCGCCTCAAAATCAGAGACATTGCCTTCTGCAATAGCAAAGTCAAAGCCTTCATCTTTGCATTTAGCTTGCCACCCTTCACCATCATCAACGCCCGCCAGCCAAGAAGCGGCTACACGGCAACCGTTATTGGCGAGTACTTTGCATATTTCTGTACCTATACCGCCGGTGCCACCGGTAACCAACGCAACTCTATTTGTCATTAATTTAATTATCCTTTGGTTAACAAATTACTCAATGATCAAGTCTTTTAGTTCCCCTCTTTGCTAAAGGATGTGTCATAAAACGACTTGATGAATGACAACTCTCTTCTAATCATCAGAATTTTCTGGTTGGTTCTCGTTTTTTGTGTGTTTATGGCTACTACCATGCCAAGCTGTTTTAAAAACATTATCTTGCAAATCTTTCCACAACTTAAGATTTTGTTCAGCAATATCAGTCATAAACGAAACCGGATTATACATGTTCTTGCGTAATTCGTCTTGTTGTTTGGCAAACAACACAAGGCTTTTTTCAAAATAGTTGGCAACGATGCCTTGCAGCGTATCGCCATAAAACCGAATCAATTGAGCCAGCATTTCTGACGTAAATATGGGTTCCCCTTTTTCTTCTTGTTCAAGAATAATTTGTAGCAAAATACTGCGGGTAATATCCTCCCCCGTTTTCGCATCCTGAATCTGAAATGTGACATGCTGTTTAACCAAGTTTTTAACCTCTTTCAAGGTAATGTAACGGCTGATGGCGGTATCATACAGGCGACGATTTGGGTATTTTTTAATAATTCTCGGCTCATTCGTGTTCATAACTTTTTGGGGAATGGTTCATTAAGCAATGGGGAATAACTATTTTGGAGTCCAAACGAGGCTAAAGTTTCGCTTCGCGAAACTTTAGCCTCGTTTTTAGTTTGGCAGAGCATCGATAAATCTGGCCGACTCCTGTCAACTTCAAGCTTTTCTTTTGAATCCAATTTATTTTTCTGGAATACTATAGAACATCAAGTATTAACTAATTAGTTTTTAAGAAAACTTACTTAAAATTCTCAATTTTCGATTCCCAATTCTAGATTTTAAATTTGACACAAACGTTTTTGCGCGCAAAAACGTTTGCCTCGAACCCAATTCCCAATTAGCGTTCTACAGCCAACGCCACACCTTGCCCACCGCCAATACACAACGTCGCTAAGCCTTTATGTACATCACTACGCACCATTTCATGCAACAAAGAAACAAGTATCCGTGCCCCAGACGCGCCAATGGGATGCCCTAAAGCAATAGCACCGCCATTAACATTGACTTTGGATAAATCCCAGCCAAGTTCACGATTGACTGCAATCGCTTGAGCAGCAAAAGCTTCATTGGCTTCAATCAAATCAAGATCGTCTGCTGTCCAACCGGCTTTTTCCAAACATTTGCGTGTTGCGGGAATCGGGCCGGTTCCCATGATTTTTGGATCAACACCGGCATTGGCATAAGAAACAATACGCGCCATTGGAGTTAATCCTAATGCTTTCGCCTTAGTTTCTGTCATCACCACCACCGCTGCCGCACCATCGTTAATGCCAGAAGCGTTGCCGGCAGTCACCGTGCCCTTTTTGTTAAAGGCGGGGCGCAATTTTGCTAGCGTTTCTGGGGTTGTGCCGTGGCGCGGAAATTCATCCACTTTAAATACCAGCGGATCGCCGCGGCAAAGTGGTATCTCAATAGGCACAATTTGTTCATCAAAAGTGCCGGCTTTTTGGGCAGCCTCCGCTTTTTGTTGGGAATTGGCCGCAAAGACATCTTGTTCTTCTCGACTGAGGGTGTATTTCTCAGCAATGTTTTCAGCCGTGCAGCCCATGTGATAATCACCAAAAACCTCCCACAAACCGTCAACTATCATACTATCCGGCATAGTCCACTCGCCCATTCGCATGCCTTGACGAGATTTAGGCAACAGGTGCGGTGCCATATTCATATTTTCCTGTCCACCGGCGATGATAATCCCTGCATCTTCACAGCGAATGGCTTGCGCGGCGAGATGGACGGCTTTCAAGCCACTGCCACAAACTTTATTAATAGTCATTGCTGGTACCTCAATGGCTAAACCGGCTTCCATAGCAGCTTGACGGGCCGGATTTTGACCCGTGCCCGCGGTTAAAACTTGACCTAAAATGACTTCATCAATTTGATTGGGTTGTAAACCCGTCCGTTCCAATAAGTTGGCTATGACTTTTGCCCCCAACGTTTTAGCAGGAATATTCGCCAGTGTCCCATTAAAATTTCCTACAGCGGTGCGAGCGGCTGCCACAATAACAATATTTTCCACGCTTTACCTCTGTCAGTTATCAGTTCTTTGCTCCAGTTTTTGCGCGCAAAAATTTTTGCATCGAAATCAGTTATCAATTATCAGTTATCAATAGAGTTTATACAGATTGAACGTAACTTGTTATCAGTTATCACTACGCAATTGCTGTAAACCGCAATTACATATATATTGCACTGCACAAAAACGAGCGGTGTAATAATAAGTACCGAAGCACAAATTTTCAGGTATTTTGTGCCCACCAATGTCTTTTCTTGCCCACCTTAAACCATAAAAATGGTGGGCAACCAAAAAAATGGTGGGCAAAAATTCATAATACCTGAAAATTTATGGTTCAGTACTTATAACACTTGGCTCAAGTATTGAAGCTCTGTTTTATCGCAGTGCAGCAAAATTTGCGACGATTGCTATAGTTTGTAAGAATAATAATTTCAGTTAGAAACCGTAAAGCGTTTTGGAAACGCTTTACGGTTTTGCCCTAAATATTTTTCTGAACATATTTGGCTCAATAAAAAATCAGGTGGTCCTGTATAAGTAGTGATGGTGTTCAAACGGATACTATCCCGGCAAGGGATAGCATCCGTCAAATCACTACATGTACAGGACTACCAAAAATCAATATATGAGGATTGGTTTCGGCCGGTATTTTGCGCCACTGCGTTTTATCTTCACTCAACTTTGAAAGGAAGGATGGAAAATGGGGAGTAATTGAAGACAAATCGGAGTCGA
>Ga0164315_10004838_pt1 | contig 10492 bp, 9 predicted proteins | sample GuaBasSedimGuay6_FD_113737 | JGI IMG/M metagenome (GOLD analysis project Ga0164315, IMG submission 113737) | Subseafloor sediment microbial communities from Guaymas Basin, Gulf of California, Mexico - Guay6, Core 4569-2, 0-3 cm | ecosystem: Environmental > Aquatic > Marine > Hydrothermal vents >...
AAATTGTGAAAAAGGGAATCTCTTTTCAAATCATTCTTATTTTCATAATCCTTTTTGGATGGAATCTACTTCATTTAGGATATGAGTATCAAAAGGATGTTTTTGAAGATAATATTTCTGCTTCTCCAATGATGCTTCTTTCTATGCAGGAAAATACACTTGAACAACTAAAATTAAAGATCGAGAGTAGTAATTATATAAAAGACATAATTATAATAGAGGATTCTATTATTGCTCAAACGTTGATAAATAATTACAATTTGGAAGACAGTGATGAGATACTAAGATCATACTTACTCCCCACAGCAATGCAGATAAACTTTGTGGGAGAAAAGTTCTATATTGAACAGAAACTTGAGCTAGAAAGAACGCTATTAGAATATTCTCCTGCAGTTATCCACTATTTTGATAATGCTAATTGGCAAGATAACCAAAATAAGATATCCTTTCTTACCAATGGTTATTATATAGGTTTTGGTTTATTCATTATTTTCATACTATTCATTTCGATTTTTCTTCGAATTCATTTTGAAATGAAAAGTAATGTTTTCTGGAAAATTTATCATTCTTCCGGCGGTCAAATTGGAAAACGAAGAAAACAATTTTTTGTTAATTCATTATATCTTTGCTTTATACCGCTAATTCTCAATGTAGCTATTTATTATGCATTGATCTATTTTCAATTACTTCACATTGAAATTGATTATCGTTTCTTTGGCGTAGAATTATTAACATTAGCCATCAGTTCATTATTTGCAGGTATAGCTTTAGGAGAAAACTTGAAGTGAAAAAATATATACCAAATTCATTAACTCTTTTTAGAGTTGTTCTGGTTCCGGTTTTCTTTTGGCTTGTATATTATTCCCAAATAAAATATAATTATCAATGGGCTACTTTTGTCTTCATAATTGCCAGTATCACCGATATTTTTGATGGTCTGCTTGCTCGCAGGTTTGGCGTTGTTACAAATTTTGGGAAAATAATGGACCCACTTGCAGATAAGTTATTAACTTTATTGGCATTGTTCGCTTTAGTTTCCGAGCCTATGAAAATGATGAGTATTTATGTATTCTATCTTATTTTATTTAGAGAAGTTATAATAACATTATTAAGACATTATTACACAATGAAGAAAATCTATATTCCGGCAAATGTGTGGGGAAAAGTAAAAACAACATTCCAACTGACGGGGATCATTTCGGCTTTGGTTTATTATTCTTTGTTATATCCATTCATACCAACATATCATTCAAAGTTTCAGTTTGGATTTAATATTTTTTTCTGGATTGTTGCTGTTATCACTATACTCTCCGGTATAACTTATTTCTCTCCAAAAGAGCGTAAAGGCAAATAATGAACAAAAAAATTGTGGTTCTAGGAATTATTCTGCTTTTAATTCTAGGATGTTCCTCAAAGGATAATCTCCATAGAACAAAAAGCAAAGTGATAGATCCTCATAAACCGATGTCATGGGGACATAAGCAGACAGTATATGTTTTTGCTGATGATAATGTATGGAAATATGCCAAAAGCCATTTAATAAAAACATTGGAAAGAGTCAGATTTACAACCGAAAATGAGAAAGTATTTGTTGTTAAAAGAGCTCCCATTGATAACTTGGATAATTTTTATAAATTTAATAATCTGATCTTTTTTTGTGATCTGGAATCAAATGACAAAGTATCAACATATATAAAAGAAATCATGGGCTCTAAGGTAGAAGCTGAAGTTAATGAGAATCTAATTGGAATGTACACGAAAGATAATGTGTGGGCAAATGATCAGTTTGTGCTTTTTATACTTGGTAGCAATGAACTAAATCTGCTGAAATTTAATATTTTGCAATCTCATAATATTTTTGATCTATTCAAAGAAAAATTATTTGATCGCATCAATGGACAGTTATATAAAACTCCTGTTTATCCTGATGATAGATTTGCTGCTTTTCCATGGTTACTAAAACTTCCAAAAAAATATATACTTTACAAAAATGATACCGCAAATAATTTTATTTCATTCATTGCTCGGTTAAGAAATAAGCCGGACAGATATATTTCAGTGTATTTTCAGCAAATTTCCAAAGATGAATTTAATCGATATTGGCTCAAAGAAGCTCGCAAGAATATAAGCTGGAAATATTATGATGAAGATGAATTCTCTGATAGAGATGTAAGAATGGAAAAGTATAAACTAGCTGGACATCAGGGCTGGCGTTTGACTGGAAGATGGCAGAATAAGAAACATTCTGTCGGAGGTGCTTTCCAAAGCTTTGCTTTTTATGATGAAACAAATGGACTGGCTTATCTTATAGATAATTCAGTATACCATCCTGAAGGAGAGAAGCTGGAAGCTCTTTATGAATTAGAGATTATAAGCAACACGTTGAAACTTAAAGATATAAAATAATCAAGGAGATTTAAAATGAGAAAACTAAGTATCTTATTTATCCTTTTAATAATTTCAGTGAGTGTTTTTGCATTTGAGCTTAACACATTGATTGATACACCTACTGCCGGTATTTTACAGCAGGGTGAAGCAGAGATCACCGCCAAGATATACAAAGACAACGGTTTGTTGATAGGAACAAGAGTAGGACTTTTCCCGCGTTTTATGTTTGGAGTGAATTATGGTGCTGAAGAAATAGTTGGTGATAAAGACCCTCAATGGCATGATAGGGTTGAATTTAATGCAAAAGTGCGGCTTATGGATGAGAGTAATCAGCTTCCAGCTATTGCCATTGGTTACGATTCTCAAGGACACGGAAGATATGATAAATCTCAAAAACGATATGATATAAAATCTAAAGGCGTATATCTTACGGTCAGTAAGAACTTCTTCCTATTTGGAAATATAGGTGTTCATGGTGGAATTAACTACAGCCTAGAAACTGAAGATAAAGATGATGAACCAAATCTTTTTGTTGGTTTTGATAAGACAATAGGAGATATGATCGTATTATTAGCAGAATATGATACCGGATGGAATGATAACGAAACGAATCTTGTAAAAGGTAGAGGATTCTTCAATGCTTCTATAGATATACATTTCACAGACGCTCTTATTATTAAGGTATCGTTTTATGACTTAATGCTTAATAATATTCATACTCAAGGTTGTGATAGATCGATCACACTCCTCTACAATATGACTTTTTAAACTTCCATGAAAAAAGTTTTTTACCTTCTGCTTATTCTAATGATTTTTGCAGGGTGCGCAGTTAATAAAAATATATCTCATCAACCGAATTTTATTGCCGAGAATTACTTTCTTTTCGGACAGGCTGCAATGCAGCAGCACGATTTTGAAAATGCAGTTCAATTATATAAAAAAGCAGTAGAAGCTGATTCCAACAATGTTTACCTTAAAGAAACATTAATGGAGGTTTTAGCATTAAAAGCTTTTTTTGATAAATCGGCAAATTCTGAAATTATTGAACTTGGAAAAATTTTCTGTAACAAAAACATAAAATCGGAAAAAATCTATTCAATTATAGCCGAATCTTACCGCAATGAACAACAGAATGAAATGGCAGAAAAGTGTTTTAAAAAAGCTATTAAAACACGACCGACCATGCGAAATCTGACAGCATATTATGTCTTCCAGCAAAACACCAAACCATCAGGAAATATTAAGCTTCTTAAAAAAGCGATAAAACTCCCATGGGATGAAGAAAAACTGGTACTGACAATTGCTGAGTTATATAGTGAAATTGATTCAGTAAAAAGTCTTGAAATATTTACTGATGCTTACGAAAAATGGACAGATGAAACAAGCTTAACTCCGTTGCTTACATCTTATGAAAAACAAGGTTTACAAAACAAAGTTATAGAAACGATTCAGTTTCATATAGATAATAACAGGATTCTTTCTGATCCAATAAAAATTTATCTGATCGGAAGATATTTCTCAATTGGGCAGTATGATGAAATATTAAAAAATAAAACTCTGTGCTTCGAGGTTGGAACTCACGATATTTTAAAATACCTTTTCTTTTCTGCAATTAGAAAAAACGATATTAGTACTGGAATTCGAGCAGGGCTTGCAATCGAAGAATCCGGAGAATTAACAGAGGAATTTTCATCATCTTTCTATACCTATTTTGCTGATCTTTATCTATCTGCAGGTGATTATGTAGAAGCAGCGAACAATCTGTTCAAAGCGAAAGATATTAATACAATTCACACTTATATATTCAAGGTTGATCTTTCTAAGGATCTTGAACGGAAAGAAAAAATATATAAACTTTTATTACAGTATTATAATATTTTAGAGGATAAAACAAAGGCAAATTATCTGCTGGCGATTTTCCATACAGAATTTGAAGAAAAAGAAATCGCACTCGAGTTACTAAATAAGCTCCCTGATAGTTTTATTAACGAAAACGAACTCAATCTTATGGTTGCTCTTGCATATATTCAAAATGCTATGGACCTCCAAAAAGCTAGATCGCTCCTCTCTAATATTGAAGGGATGAAAATCACCCCGAACGAGCTTATTGCCAGTCTGCTGTTTGGAACTGAACACGATTCTATTGCCTATTCTATCCTGAAAGATGAAATTGAAACTAATCTCAAACCTGATGCTTCTACATTTGCAAACTGTTCAATTCTTGGTGAAATGTACGACACCCCTGATAGTCTGCTTATTATTTTGGAAAAAGGAGTTGTTCTTTATCCGGAAAATGCTGACTTACTCAATGCTGTTGGTTATTTTATAGCTAAAAATGAACTTGAAGAAAAATATGATGAAGCTTTAAACTATTTGAAAAAAGCTGTTTCATTAATGCCGGAAAGTGAAATGATCTGGGACAGCTTGGCTTGGCTTTATTGTAAACAACAAAGATATGATGAAGCACTTAAAGCGATGAGAGTTCCTCTTTCAAAAGAAATAAATAACAGCGAAATTGCCTATCATATCGGTGAAATATATCATAAATTAAACAAAAAGAAAAAAGCTGAATATTATTTTAAGTTAGCAATTGAGTTGGACAATGAAAAGCAATCCGTTCAACTTTCTAAAGAGATATTAAGTGAGTATTAAATAATAAACACAGAGACACGAAGACACAGAGATACAAAGAGTATTTATTAAATTTAATTTTCTTCGTGCGTTAGTGCCTTTGTGGCAGAATTTAAAAAAAGCAGAGATCGTTTTGCTTTGCAAAGCCGACTCTTAAAAGGAGATAATATGAAATTTGTATTTAATAAAACTAACATAATTCTATTGGTAATTGCTTTTATCACAACTATTGCAGGATACATAATTATGGGAACCGGAGATAACACGATCTCACCTGTTCTGCTGATAATTGCCTACGTAATTCTATTCCCTGCATCTATTATTGTTGGAACTAAGAAGAAAGAAGAGGATTGATTTATCATTACTTGTCAGAATTAGGATTTTGATTGCTGGATTCTGAATGTGTAAAAATATTATTAAACAAATTAAATCTATAATAAATAAAAGAGGTAGTATGAGCAGGACTAATAATAAACCGTCTGTTCTTTGGTTGCAAAATTTTATTGAATTTACTGATTTTGAAATAGATCCTATTGTATCATTTATAAATGAAACTTCTCACATGATAAATGAAAAACAAAGCGAAATTGACAATAAATTTCAAGAATGGGAAAGAATGCATGAGAATGATCCAGATATGCCAAGTGCTTTTGATGTCTTTGAAAATGAAATCTTTGAACATGAAAGATTTTCAACAATTCTTTTACAATCGACATTTATAACAATATACTCGAAATTGGAAAATACCTTTTTTGATATTTGTGAATTTTGTCGCAAAAATTTTGAGCATAGTATTGATGTTAAAGATTTAGCTGGAAGGAATTATATTCAACGATTTAAGAAATATTTAAAACTGGTAATTGGAATTAATTTAAGCAGTATTGAAACTGATTGGAATGATATCATTAAATATCAAAGAATAAGAAATACTTTTGTACATAAAGGTGGTGAAATCAAAAATATTGAATCAGATTTAGAAACTTTTATTAATAATACCGATGGGATTTCGTATGATCTTTCAACAAAAAAAATCGTACTTGAAAGCATAAAATTTAACATAGATTTTTGTAATATAGTCAAACAATTTATAAGTATAAATATTACAGAAATAATTAATCAAAAATCATAATAATAAAACGTGATAGAGAAAAAATAAAATAAGATGAAACATAAAGTTAGAAAAAAGCATCAGAATAGTAAATCCTGTTTTGTGTGTGGATTGAAGAATAACGAAGAAGAATGTTGATTGTTACTATATGTAAATTTATCTTAATTAATATTGAAAGTGTGTTCAAAAAATAATGTAAAAAGGAATGAAGTTATAATTAAGAGTATGTCTATTTATTTGGTACTTATTTTTTCTCTCTTATTTACTGTATCGTGTGTAACAGAAAATGATGATGAGAGTATTCCTGAGCAAAGAGATGATGATGGTATTGTCCTAAATATTCCATTAAATGGCAGTCTTCAGAATCCTGCTTTTTCACCTAATGGAGAGTCTTTTGTTTTTACACGATTTATTAATGGTTATAATTTGGATCCTGCTGAGATCTATGAGTATGACCCCTCATCTGAACAGTTAACGTTATTGGTTTCTGATGGAAGCGGTAACATTAATTTACCCGGTTCATCTTGGAATAATAATAAGATCATATTTGCTTCTACAAGAGAGCCGCATGATGAAATTTATTTAATTAGCGAAAATGGAGAACCTGGAGATGAAATTCAAATTACAGATCGCCCAAATAAGGTTGCTTATGAGCCTACTTTAAGCCCAGATGGTGAATGGACTGTTTTTGAATCTCATGTTTTAGATGAAGAAGATAATGGAATAATTACAAAATACAAAATTGATGGAAGCTCCCAATATGTTGAATTAACAGCTCACGAAGATGATTGCAGACAACCAAATTGGTCACCAAATGGAGATAAAATACTTTATCAAAAACAAGAAAACGATCAATGGAATATTTGGATAATGAATACAGACGGAACAGATGAAATTCAAGTAACTTCTAATATTGGCAATTGTACCGATGCTTCCTTTTCCGGTGATGGACAATTTATTGTATTTAGTAGTGATTTTGATGTTGATATAGCAAATATTTATAAAATTACATCAGATGGAAATGAACTAACTAAATTGACTAATTTTGCTGGATATGATGGTGCTGTCTCGATTTCTTCCGATAATTCGAAACTAGTATTTGAATCAATTAATGATGATCCTGATGAATGTTCTGGAACTAAAATAGTTTTATTAGACTTATAATTGGCAAAATAATTATAGTTAGCATTGAATTAATTAGAGGTAATAATGAAACATAAAGTTAGAAAGAAGCATCAGAATAGTAAATCCTGTTTTGTGTGTGGATTGAAGAATAATTTTGGCATTCATGCAGAATTTTATGAATTAGAAAATAACGAATTGGTTGCTGTTTTCACACCAGGTGAAAACCATCAAAGTTATCCCGGAAGATTGCATGGTGGTATTGCCAGCACTATTCTGGATGAGACAATGGGTCGTGCTATCATGATTGAGAATGAAAACATCTGGGGTGTAACAATTGAATTGAATGTAAAGTTCAAGCAACCTGTTCCCTACGATGTTGAGCTGAGAGTTGTGGGCAGGATCACCGAACAGAATAAACGTTTCTTTTTTGGTTCCGGTGAATTGCTTTTACCGGATGGCTCTATTGCTGTTACAGCCAACGGAAAATATATGAAACTCTCATTAGATAAAATTGCCGATTTCGATCATGAAGAACAGGAATGGAAAGTTGTGGCAAAAGAGAATGATCCAACTGAGATCGAGGTATAATTTGCCACAGACTAACACTGACTTAAAACAGACTACTTTTAAAAACCTTACGAAAATCCCCTCTTGAGAGGGGTGCGACTTTAGTCGTGGGGTGTGTAACCTTCGCAATGGTTAGGTTTAAATGAAAACAATAAATGTAGGGTAATAAATGGCAAATAATAAGCAATATCTCACAGAAGAATTCATCGCCAAGATCGATAAATTTAATCTCCGTGCACGATTAATTGTAGAAGGTTTTATTACTGGACTGCACAAATCTCCCTATCACGGATTCAGCATAGAATTCTCAGATCACCGGCAATATAATCCGGGAGATCCAATTAAAAATGTAGACTGGAAAATTTATGGCAAAACTAACCGTTATTACATCAAACGCTATGAAGAAGAAACCAACCTTAAGTGCTACATTATTGTCGATCACAGCGCATCTATGGGCTTTACATCAGCAACCTCTTCCAAGTTGGAATACACCAAAGCTCTGGCATCAGCTCTTTCCTATTTAATGATCTCACAACAGGATGCTGTAGGCTTACTAACGTTCACAGATAAAATAACAAATCTTATTCCTCCACGCTCTATGAAATCATATTTAAATATCATTTTTAAGGAACTCCATAATCTAAAGGCAGAAGATAAAACCAGCACCGTGAGCGTTCTGCATTCTCTGGCAGATAGAGTAAAAAAACGCGGACTTATCATCCTCATCTCTGATATGATAGATGATCCTGAAAAGATCATGCAGGGACTTATGCACTTCCGTCACCAGAAGCATGAAGTTATTTTATTCCATATTCAGGATAAGCAGGAAACTGATTTTAATTATAGACGTGATACTGAATTTATTGATTCTGAAACAGGTGAGAAGATCACAGTTTCACCCTGGCAGATTAGGAAGGATTATTTACGGGCGTATGAGGAAAATGTTCAATTTTTAAAAGATGAATGTTATGAATCTCGAATTGAGTATAATGCAATAAATACTGACACACCATTTGAAGATAATCTACTTCAATACCTAATAAAGCGCTCGAAGATGATGTAATATATTTGAACTTTCAAAAGAGGAATAAATTGTCATTCCCAACTTCGATTGGGAATCTATATTCTTTTTCGTATAATTTTATTTGTATTTCAAAATCGAGATCCCCGCTATTGCGAGAATGACACAAAATTGTGGATGACAATAAAAAAGCCCCGGAAAACCGGAGCTTTTTTCTAACTGCTAATTGCTAACAGCTAATTTCTAACAACTATTTCATAAGGATCATTTTCTTTGTGCTGGTATAGTTTGAAGATTTCATTTTGTAGAAGTACATACCACTTGATACATGGTGACTATTGTTGTCTGTACCATCCCAAACGATCGTATGATCTCCAGCTGCTGTCTGTTCGTTAATAAGTGTTTTCACTTTTTGCCCCTTTATATTGAACACTTCGATAGAAATATTACCACCTTTTACCATATTGTAAGCTATTGTTGTTGTCGGATTGAACGGATTTGGATAATTCTGAGCTAAAAGATCTGCGGTAGGTATTACTGTTATATCATCAGAAGAAACGCTCTCTTCAAAGTTAATGTCAATAGCAGCATATCGAAGTGCACTGCTTGTAAATGTACCGCCATTAACAGTTTGACCTGCGGCTGAGCCATAATTTGCATCATCCATAAAAACGAAATGAAGTTTTGCATGGCGGTTACCGGGTACATTGCTTAGAATCTCAAGTTTATCACCAAGAGAAATATTCACAGGAAGCATACCTTCAAATTCTGGTGCATAATTACCGTCAAAGTGACCCGCAGGGTCTACTACTGCATCGAGTGGATTTGCATTGATGTATCTGGTATCTGACCAGGTTGCACCACCATCTCCAGAAATACTGATAGCGATCTCAGGCTGTTCTACCCATCCATCATATCCTTCTTGTTCATAATAGGCCGCTTGAAGCTTTGCACCATCATGCCATGCAAGCACAACCCAATTACCATTTGCAACCATTTTACAATTACTTTCATGGAAATATGCATCTTGCCACCCACCATCTGAATTATAGAACCAGCTAGGACAGCTCATAGCTAATACAGGTTCACAATCTTCGTAGTATTCATCTACTTCTCCATCTTCATCGAGGTCAAAAGCAATGGCCATTACCTCATCAGCAGGATCAACACCCTGAACATCCAGATCATAAAAATCAAATTCATGTGTTATTGTATCAAATGAGAATATTTTTGGATACTGATAAGCAGCCATATAAAGTTGACTATCAATATTTTCTTGTGAGTTATAGTTCATACCGCTCATCCAAACAACTTTTGTATTATTTTCTGTTAGTACACCATTATAGTGACTAAGATCATTTGAAGGAACAATAAACATAACAGATGGAGTTGTTCCATCTTCATCATACCATAAGTAGTGATTTGGTTCATTCAAATAAGTTGGATTTACTAATGGCTGCTTGATATCTTGAACGTATTTTGTAAATGATTCACCGTAATCATCACTATACATTGCTAAAAGAGAATCTCCGATAGATCCAAAGAAAACAACTTGTCCGTCTACTTCACTTACTATTAAGTCTTTATTTACACGATCAACATCATTATAATGCATTTCATCAAAATACGGAAATGTCGTTACTGTCCAATCA
>Ga0164315_10004840_pt1 | contig 10489 bp, 4 predicted proteins | sample GuaBasSedimGuay6_FD_113737 | JGI IMG/M metagenome (GOLD analysis project Ga0164315, IMG submission 113737) | Subseafloor sediment microbial communities from Guaymas Basin, Gulf of California, Mexico - Guay6, Core 4569-2, 0-3 cm | ecosystem: Environmental > Aquatic > Marine > Hydrothermal vents >...
ACACCACCGCTACCCATTATACTAGCACAGCCTTCAGGAGTGTTCATATTACCGTTAAGAAGAGGCACTGCTACACCATTTGTATTGAATTCAACTCCTGCATTTTGACCAAAATACCAGATATTTACTTGAGATTGAGCTGTGGAAAAAAGGGCAATAAAAATACACGCTAACAAAGGAATTCTTAGCTTTCTAATTATGTTATGAGAAAAATAACTTAACATGTATATAAATTAATGAGCCCTATTATAACCTACAAATATATAACACTATTTCCAATATTACAAATACTTGATTAAAAAGTTGTTAAAATGTTATGATAGATCTTTGAATTCCTAATTATATTTTGTCTATAAGTTTGATAAAGACGCTTTAAATATACACATGAAAATTGTTGGCAAAATATCTTTGCAAATTTATTAACATCTCTATTTTTTGGCTTTTTAATAATTACTTTTACGCTCATATTTTCCAACAAATAAAGCATTACTTATATGTATATAATTTACGACACCGAAACCACAGGATTGCCTCAGAATTATAAAGCACCTGTCAGCGACTCAGACAATTGGCCACGAATGGTACAATTGGCTTGGCAGGTTCATGACAAAAGTGGCAAACTGGTTGAAGTGAAAAATTATATTATTAAACCTGAGGGATATGAAATTCCTTATGCCACGGAAAAAGTGCATCGTATTTCTACTAAAAGAGCCCTTGAACAGGGTGCCGATTTACAAACTGTGTTGGTAGAGTTTGTGGATATTTGTAGTCGTTGCGATTATGTTGTTGGTCATAATGTAAGTTTTGATAATGGAATTGTTGGAGCAGAGTTATACCGTAAGGGAATGGAAGATATTTTGGCAGAAATTCCTGCACTAGATACCAAAGAGTATGGTACGGACTTTTGTGCCATTATTAATAAAAAAAGTGGGCGATTGAAATGGCCTACATTGGCTGAACTATATAAGAAACTATTCCGAGAACCTATCCTCGAGGCACATAATGCTGCCGCAGATGTGGAAGCCACTTCTCGCTGCTTTCTTGAGATGTTGCGTATGGAGATTATTCCTGCCAAAGCTGCTGGATTGGGAAATGGATTACTCAAAGAATTTAAGAATGCGAATCCTAAAACCATTCAACTTATTGGCTTAAACATTGAGCCTTACAATCCCAATGAACTAACCAAGAAATCAGAAGAAAGTGTTACTTCAGAAGCAAAACCTCCAATTGATGATTCTAAGTCGGAAGAAATACTAGAAACTGAGGAGGAGAACCGTCCCCAGTTTACTCATCTGCACTTACATACACAATATTCTATTTTGGATGGAATGACCAATATAAAAAAGTTGGTCAAAAAGGTTAAAGAAGATGGAATGACTGCCGTTGCTATTACTGACCATGGAAATATGTACGGAGTAAAAGAATTTCATAATGAAATGAATAAGGAAGGCATCAAACCAATTCTAGGAATGGAGGCCTACCTTGCAGTAAACTCTCATACTGGAAGAGGAAATGAAAATAAGAAGTATTATCACCTAGTCATATTGGCTAAAAATGAAATCGGATATCGCAACTTAATGAAGCTTTCATCCATCGCTTTTGCTGATGGCTATTATTATAAACCACGAATTGACAAAGATTTACTACGTGAGTATCATGAAGGACTTATTATTACCTCAGCTTGTTTGGCTGGCGAAATAAACCGCAAGCTCATGAACGAAAGTGTAAGTGCAGCTGAAGAAGCCTTATTGGAGTATAAAGCTATTTTTGGTGATGATTTCTATATTGAATTACAGCGTCATCAAGCCACTGACCCCGAAATGAATCAGGATGTTTATCCTGATCAAGTATTTGTGAATAAGCATTTAGTGGAACTCGCCAATAAGCATAATGTAAAATATATAGCAACAAACGATGTCCATTATCTAAATGAGGAAGATGCTGAAGCGCACGATCGTTTGATATGTCTCAGTACGGGCAGAATGGTTGATGACAATATGCGGATGCGCTATTCGGGTCAAGAGTGGATGAAAACTCGTGAAGAGATGGCAATGCTTTTTGCTGATCTACCAGAGGCCATCCTAAATACTCAAGAAATTGCAGATAAAGTAGAGCATTATGAATTGAACCATAAACCTATAATGCCTGATTTTCAACTTCCTGATGGATTTACAGATGAAGATGATTATCTAAAACATATTAGCTATGAAGGTGCAAATAAACGATGGCCTGAAATTACAGAAGAAATACGAGAGCGTTTAGATTTTGAGCTAAAAACCATTGCAAATATGGGTTTTCCGGGATACTTCCTAATCGTTTGGGATTTCTTGAAAGCAGCTCGTGAAATGGATGTTTCCGTAGGTCCAGGGCGTGGAAGTGCTGCTGGTTCGGCGGTTGCTTATTGCCTTAGAATTACCGATATAGATCCATTGAAGTATAATCTACTTTTTGAGCGTTTCTTAAACCCAGATCGTATATCCATGCCCGATATTGATATTGATTTTGATGATGTAGGACGTGATAAAGTACTAAAATGGGTTAAAGATAAATATGGCGCCAAACGTGTAGCTCATTTAATTACATTTGGAACAATGGCAGCCAAATCATCCATTAAAGATGTGGCAAGGGTTCAAGATTTACCTCTAAGCCAGTCCAATGCATTGGCCAAATTGGTTCCAGACAAACCAGGCACCACCCTAAAGAAAGCATTCAGTGAAGTTTCTGAGCTAAAAGAAATTCTAGACAAAGGTAAAAAGGAAGAACGCTCGGTGCTTGAGTTTGCCATAAAATTAGAGGGTTCTGTTCGAAATACAGGAACCCATGCTTGTGGGATTATCATTGGTAAAGATGATCTTGATAAATATGTTCCTATCACTCATGTGAAGGACTCTTCATTGGACTATGCAACCCAGTTTGATGGACATTATGTAGAAGATATTGGTCTTTTAAAAATGGACTTCCTAGGTTTGAAAACTCTAACCATTATCAAAGATACTTTGGCAAATATCAAGATTTCTAAAGGCATTGATATTGATATTGAAAATGTAGAATTAGAAGATTCTGAAACCTACGAATTATATTCTCGGGGAGAAACAACAGGCTTATTCCAGTTTGAATCGGATGGAATGAAAAAGCACCTTAAGAACCTGAAACCAACCAGGTTTGAGGATCTTATTGCAATGAATGCTTTATATCGACCAGGGCCAATGGAGTATATCGATAGCTTTGTTGCTCGAAAGCATGGCAAAGAGGATATTACCTATGATTTAGAGGGAATGGATGAATATTTGGCTGAGACTTATGGTATAACTGTTTACCAAGAGCAAGTCATGCTTTTATCTAGAAAACTGGCCAATTTTACACCTGGTATGTCAGACTCGTTGCGAAAGGCAATGGGAAAGAAAATTATCTCCATGATGAACGAACTCAAAGTTAAATTTGAGGAAGGCTGTAAAGCCAATGGGCATGATGAAGATAAGGTGCAAAAAGTATGGAAGGATTGGGAAAAGTTTGCCAGCTATGCCTTTAATAAATCGCATGCCACCTGTTATTCTTACGTTTCGTATCAAACGGCTTATTTGAAAACCCACTACCCTGCTGAGTTTATGGCCTCCATACTGAGCCACGAACTCAAGGATATGACCAAGCTTAATCTCTATTTGGGCGAGTGCAGCTCAATGGGATTGAAAGTACTAGGACCAAGTATTAATGAGAGTTACTCCAATTTTACAGTAAATATGAATGGTGAAATTCGCTATGGATTGGCTGGTATAAAAGGCGTAGGCGAAGCAGCTGTGGCTGCTTTAATTAGTGAACGTGAGGAGAATGGTCAATTTGAAAGCATTTTTGACCTCGTAAAAAGAGTAAACCTACGAACGGTTAATAAAAAGGCAATTGAAGCCTTAGCAATGGCTGGTTCATTTGATGGATTGCAGAATGCTCATCGTTCTCAATTTTTCTTTCAATACCCTGAAGGAGATACATTTCTGGAGCGTGTGATTAAACATGGAAATAAAATTCAGGCTGAAGAACAAACCAATCAAGGCTCCCTATTTGGCGAAACGGAAGAAGTAATGATAAAAGACCCCGAATTTCCCGATTGTGAGCCTTGGGGAGATTTAAAGAGATTGAAACTTGAGAAAGAGATGATTGGGTTTTATCTTAGTGGTCATCCCCTGGACAATTATAAAGAGACCATAAATTATTTCGTAAAACACAATATTGAACAGGTTCAAGAAGCTCTTGAAGGGAAGAATAAGATTCAAACAAGCTTTGCAGGAATCGTTTCCCAAACCATTGAACGTGAAGCTAAAAACGGAAATAAATATGGTTTAGTTACCATTGAAGATAAGAGCTCAAGTATAGATTTATGGCTATTTAAGGAGAATTATTTGAAATATCGTCATTTTCTTACACCAGATACTTTTCTATTTGTAAAAGGTAATTTAAAGCAATCCAGCTACAGAGATAATTTTGAGATTAATATTTCAGATATAAAATTACTTGATGGTGTTATGGATGGTGCTACCAAAGAGATTCTGATGCAGGTTCTTATTGAAGATATCAATGATGATTTTATTAATGAATTCAAATCGGCTGTTCAGAAGAGCCCTGGCAATTCAAAATTGCATTTCTATTTCAAATCTGGAGAGGATATTATTGAGTTGTTTCCAAAAAAGCTTAAAGTACAGGCACGGTCATTTATTAAGTTCTTAGAGAAAAATCCTAAGATCAGATATAAATTAAAGTCATAGGTTGATTACAAAAGGTCTTTAACTTAGATTATAGACTCTTTTATTTCATAAAACATATTGATCCAGAATTAATATGTTTTTGTTACTCCCAAATACTCTATCTTTGAGCTTATTGCATATGAGATTTTGTTTTATCATTATTCAATTAAAACTGTTTCACTTGCTATAGGGTTTTATAAATATCTAATTATCAAACTTAAATAATATGAAGAATATTCTATTTATTTCCGCATTATCAGTATTGTTACTATCATGTAGTTCACAAGATACTAATGTTGCTAAATCAGATAATACACAAAGCGATCAAGAAAAGATCGAAGAACAGAAAGAAACCTATGATGCGCACCGCTCATATACTCAACTTCATTTTGAGGATGACGAGATGGATTTCGCCTTTCAATGGATATTGGGAAGTATCGCCAATGGCGGATGTGAGATTGGTGAAGCATTTTATGTCGCTGGTAATATCGAGGATGGCAGTCCAGAAAGCTGGCAAATTGAATGGGAAAAGATGGCCATACTAAAAGAGCAGCGTGCCGAAAGCGCCTTATCTTCAGGACATCAAATCACTGCTAGGGAATGTTACCTTAAAGCTTCTAATTACTATAGAACAGCCATAGTGTCAATGCTACCAGACCATCCTAAGTTTGAGAGTCTTAACCATAAAGTAAGATTCTGCATGAAGGAGGCGGCTAAATTGTTTTCGCCAGAAATGATAAGCTTTGAGATTCCATTTGAGAACACTGTTCTACCAGGCTATTTTAGAGCTGTTGATAGTAGTTTAGAGAAGCGGAAAACGCTTTTAATGATTGGAGGAGGAGAAACCTATATCGAGGATAATTACTTCTATATTGCCCCTCAAGCAATTAAGCGAGGATATAATTTTATTACAGTTGACTTGCCAGGTCAAGGAATGATGCCAATGGAAGGCCAATTCTTTCGGAAAGATACAGAGACGCAAATGAAAGTAATTCTTGACTACGTTTTGAGTTTACCCAATGTTGATCCAGAAAAGATTGCTGTTTTTGGTATAAGTAATGGTGGATATTTTGTCCCTAGAGCGTTTGCCTATTCAAAGGAAAATAGAATGAAAGCAATGATAGTGAGTAGTGCTGTTGTGGACAATTACTTAATGTTCCAACAAATGCCTTTCTCTAAAGACAGTCAAGAGCAGATTGACAAATGGCCTGCTTTTAAGACAGCGGTAACTTCAGCAGTAACTTGGCGTTGGGGACTTGACCCTTCCGATATAAAAGGACAAGTGGAGCAAACAAAGGGTTTTAATTTTGATCCAAAGAAGATTACATGCCCCGTTCTTGATTTAGTTGGTGCGGGTGAATATGAAAACCAAGAAACAGAACGACAGCAAAAGGAGTTTATGGACAATATTACTAATAAGAATTCGAAACTAATCATAACCCCTGCAAATGAAGGCGCCTCATCACATTGTATCTCAGAGAATAGAAGTCTGATGGCAGAGCTAGTTTTTGATTGGTTGGATGATACTTTTGAAGAGTAAGAAAGCCCCATTTCGAGATTTCGAAATGGGGCTTATTTTTTATTATAGATTTACGTTTATCTAAACCAATTCAGCAACTTTTTTCGCAGCATCATTCAAAGTAACAGCAGAGAATACTTTCAGTCCACTGGCATCAATAATATCTTTCCCTTCTTCAGCATTGGTTCCTTGAAGACGAACAATAATAGGCACTTTAATTTCGCCAATATTTTTGTATGCTTGAACAATTCCATTTGCAACACGGTCGCAACGAACGATTCCACCAAAAATATTTACCAAAATAGCTTTTACTTTATCATCCTTCAAAATCAAACGGAAAGCTTGCTCAACACGCTCGGCATTGGCAGTACCTCCCACATCTAGGAAATTGGCTGGGTCGCCACCTGACATCTTAATGATATCCATCGTAGCCATTGCAAGACCCGCTCCATTTACCATACAACCCACATTACCATCCAATTGAACAAAGTTCAAATCATATTTTCCAGCTTCAACTTCAGTTGGATCTTCCTCATCAAAATCACGCATTTCAGCAATATCCTTATGACGATAAAGTGCATTATTATCAATAGCCACCTTTGCATCAGCAGCATAGATTAAATCATCCTTAGTTTTAGCCACAGGGTTAATCTCAAATAGAGAAGCATCCGAACCTTCGTAAGCACGATAAAGAGCTGCAACAAATTTTGTCATTTCTTTAAATGCCTTACCACTCAAACCAAAGTTAAAAGCAACACGACGTGCTTGAAATGGCATCAAACCAACCTTTGGGTCAATAATCTCAGTAAAAATAAACTCTGGAGTTTCCTCGGCTACTTTTTCAATATCCATTCCCCCTTTTGGAGAATACATAATCATATTCTTACCACTATCACGGTGCAACATTACACTCATATAATACTCCGCCATATCAGAAGGACCATCATAAAAAATATTTTGTTCGATATAAATTTTACGAACCAATTTACCTTCAGCACTTGTTTGAGGTGTAACCAATTGCATTCCTAAAATATTCTCAGAATGCATACGCACATCATCAAATGTTTTGGCAATTTTCACTCCTCCGCCTTTTCCACGGCCTCCAGCATGTACCTGAGCTTTCACAGCCCATATCTCATGACCAGTTTCTTCTGTTAATTTTTTAGCCGCTTCAACAGCCTCATCTGCGGTGTAAGCAACGTAGCCTTTTGGCACAGAAACTCCGTACTGCTTAAGGATTTGCTTGCTCTGATATTCGTGTAAATTCATATTGCTTATTGTATTTTATAGATACTAAATAATGTGTTTCAAAAACAAGCCCAAATGTAGTACAATTTATATTATCAACGAATGGAAATAGGTAGATTTTAAAAATAATTCATTCTGGGTCGAATCTTCGTCTAAATAATATACAGGTTTGTTAGAATAACTCTATCTGACTTGATGTATTAACAAATAGAAAGTTTTAGGCAAACATATCTTTATTCATTGGTAACTATTCAGCGTCAAAATTTTGCAGCGCAGGATAAGCTTTCTCTATGAAACTCAGTGTATTCTTTGTGGTTCTTTATGAAATTTTATTACTCAAAGTTGCTCAAAGAAGCACAAAGTGACACAAAGATTAAAAAAGAATCATCGTAAACCTTTATCATTATTGCATCTCAGCACACTGATTAGATTACATTTATTTAATATCGTCCCCACTTAGAGAAAATACTATAAACCTCAAATACCTCTATGCACTTCCAAAAAAAACACCAACTCACAAATGAAAACCATTGGTAAATTGGTGTCTTAATAATTTTATATTGATGTAGCTTAGATTTTATTCTCCACTACAGCAAGAATCTCCTGTTCTAGGGCAAAAGCACGAACTTCGATATTTTTACCACGAGCAAGTATATCATTTACAAATTCTTTATCATCTAGATCAGCCGTATTAATTTTCACATTTAGAAAAGCTCCACGGACTCCAGCCATTGCAGCCAAAGCACCTACTCCGGCATCTGTCACCGAATTAGGGTTGCCAAATTCAGCCATCGCTTTCATCACTTCCATGGAACCATGACAAAGCTCCATAGTTTTGAATGGAACATCAATCGCATACTTCGTTGCATCTTGAATTGCTTGCTTACGAGCCGCTTTGTCTTCATCTGTTTTCTTTGGCAAGCCAAAAGCATCCATAATTAAATTAAAGGCATTCGTATCTTCATCTACCATTCTAAGCAATTGGTCGTGGTAGTATTTTCCTTTTTCGGCCCACTTTGAGAACTCCTCCCAACGATCGTCCCAGCCTCGTTTATGCGAAGAAAGATTAGCAACCATTGTTCCTAAAGCAGAGCCCATTGCACCCATATAGGCAGCGATAGAGCCGCCTCCTGGCGCTGGTGATTCAGAAGCTGTTTCTTCCACAAAACCAGTCAGGGTCATATTAATCAATGGGAAATGACTCTCATCTTCTAAAATATATTCTATAATCTTCTTCTTAGGTTCGAATTTATATAAATCATCCAATCCCAATGACTTAACAGCAATTTTAATCAGTTCAGAATCGGAAACACCAGTAGATCGCTTCTGTAAACGTAAATAATGACGACCTGCATCCAAGATAGATTTCAATGGAACCACGCCCACAAGCTCTGAACCAGTAACGCGTAAACCGCGCACTCGAGCACGCTCACTTACCTCATCAAAAGCTTTATGAATAGGTGTTTCCTCAATATTAGTCATATTCATGGAAATTTGAGCTACGCCAAATTCATCAATAAACCAGCCAATGGCTTTAGTATGCTTTAGACTACCTGGAATCATCACGGGTTTGCCATTCGCATCTTTTACAATTTTTCCAGTAATAGAATTTCCTTCACGCTTGGTACGGCCACGCTCTCTCACATCAAATGCAATGGCATTGGCACGACGAGTCGATGTTGTATTTAAGTTATAATTGATTGCAACCAAAAAATTACGAGCACTAACAGCAGTAGCACCACTCTTCATTTGCTTTTCGTTCCATGTTCCTGGTCCAAAATCTGGTTTCCATTCCTCTGTAACTACTCTTTCACCCAAAGCCTCATACTCACCAGCACGACATACAGCAAGATTTCTACGAACATCTATCTTGGCAGCATTTTCATAACAGTAAATTGGAATTTCCAACTCCTCACCTATTCGCTTGGCTAATTTATGCGCCAATTCTGCAGTTTCTTCCATACTAATATTTGCCACAGGCACTAAAGGACATACATCAGTTGCACCAAAACGTGGATGCGCTCCACTATGTTTGCGCATATCAATCAACTCTTGAGATTTTTTAATTGCCTGAAAAGCAGCCTCTAATACTTCGTCAGGAGTTCCTACCATAGTTACTACAGTACGATTGGTTGCTTGACCTGGATCAACATCTATCAATTTAACACCTTCAACTTTATCTATCTCTGCAGTGATTTGATTTATTACATTCATATCGCGTCCTTCACTAAAGTTTGGTACGCATTCAATCAATTTCTTCATATGCTAAATATTTTATTTTTTACTTATTTTCTTTCTATTATTTCTCCATTCAAAATTACGGTATCTACCTTATTATCACCATAGGAATAGGGTAAATACTGATATGTGGGCATCGGTTTACTAATCCAAAGATTTGCACGTTTCCCAACAGCAATGCTTCCCAATTCATCACTTATGCCCATTGCATATGCGGTATTAATTGTTGTTGCATGAATTACCTCCTCAGGTAACATCTTATACTTAATACATCCCATGGCAACTATTAATTGCATATTGCCTGATGGTGATGAACCTGGGTTAAAATCACTTGCCAAAGCCAATGGTAAACCTGCATCAATCATCTTTCGTGCTGGACCATAAATCATCCCTAGAAAAAATGCTGCACCAGGCAACATCGTTGGCATGGTATCAGAGTTTAATAAAGACTCTATCTCGGCATCTCCTGTATATTCTAAATGATCAACCGATAAAGCATTATGCTTCACTCCTACTTGAATTCCACCAGAATAATCAAGTTCATTGGCATGAATTTTTGGTCGTAGTCCGTATTCTGCTGCTTTTGCAAGAATACGATCGGTTTCTTCCACAGTAAAAAAACCTTTATCACAGAATACATCCACATAATCAGCTAATTGCTCTTCGGCAACTTTTGGGAGCATTTCATTAATAACCTTATCTACATAGCCTGATTGATTTCCTTTAAATTCAGCAGGAACAGCATGAGCAC
>Ga0164315_10004841_pt1 | contig 10487 bp, 7 predicted proteins | sample GuaBasSedimGuay6_FD_113737 | JGI IMG/M metagenome (GOLD analysis project Ga0164315, IMG submission 113737) | Subseafloor sediment microbial communities from Guaymas Basin, Gulf of California, Mexico - Guay6, Core 4569-2, 0-3 cm | ecosystem: Environmental > Aquatic > Marine > Hydrothermal vents >...
GGAATCAGCCAGCACAGGATAAATGGTTATCCATACAGGCTTTTCCCAACTGGCGAGCCGGTTTCCGGTCAACCATTGGTTACCAGCAACAATAACCAGAATTGTCAGCAGTATCGCTATGCGGATATTACGAAACATTAGAGACCTATGTATTCATGAATAGTCTGGGCTAAGATCCAGCCACCGTCATGCGCCCCATCAGAATTGAACCGGTTTGGACACTTGAGCGATCATCGGCATCGGTTCCAACGGCTTCAATACCCATGAACATATCTTTCAAGTTGCCTGCAATGGTAACTTCATCGACGGGGAATTGAATTTCACCATTCTCGATCCAGAAACCAGCCGCACCACGGGAATAGTCGCCGGTCACGATACTGACCCCCTGCCCCATGACTTCGGTGACCAACAAACCGGTTCCCATTTGTTGTATCAGTTCTTTTGCTGAAAATTGGCCAGGTTGTACGATCAGGTTGTGTACACCGCCGGCGTTGCCTGTTGTTTCCAGCCCCAACCTGCGAGCTGAATAGCTGGCCAGTACATAACCAGTCAGCACACCATTGTGTATTAATTCACGGTCACTGGTGGCCACACCTTCGGCATCAAATGCCGTGCTTGCCGGACCACGCTGAATATACGGCCTTTCCGACATTGTCACCCAGTTGGGAAACAACTGTTGACCAACAGAGTCCTGCAGGAAAGATGCCTGCCGATAGAGCGCACCACCCGATATCCCAGCCAGCAAATGACCGACCAATCCACGTGCGACCTCCGGAGAGAAAAGTATGGGCACCTCACAGGTTTGTATTTTGCGGGCCCCAAGACGTTTAACCGTTCGACGCGCAGCCTCATGACCGGTATCTTCGGCCCTTTCAAGATCGGAAAAAGCCCGCCTCGAGTCGTACCAATAGTCGCGTTGCATGGCATCGCCCTCACCCGCAATCAGCACACAACTTTGTCCGTAACGGGTGCCATCCCTACGGCCGGTAAAACCGTTGGAATTAGCGTAAACATTCAGGCCAAAACTGCTTGAAGCCGAGGCTCCATCTGAATTGGTTATTCCGGTATTTTCGAGACCTGCAGCCTCACAGGCCAGTGCCCGCTCGGATGTAGATTCTGCATTCAAGGGTTGCGGATGCCAAAGATCGAGCTCAGGAAAATGCTTGGCTAACCGGTCTTCGGGGGCCAGTCCATTGCACTTGTCCGCCTGCGTAAAGCGGGCGATGTCAATGGCTTTTTCCACACAGCTACGGATAGAATCCGGACGCAAATCACCCGAGGAAGCATGACCTTTACTGTTGCCAAGATAAACACTGACAGCAAACCCGCTATCACGCGAATGCTCAAGGGTCTCAACTTCACCCATGCGAACATTGACATCCAGCCCATAGTGAATACTCGCCGACACCTCGGAACTGTCAGCACCCAGACTTTTCGCATGATCTATGGCTGCCTGCGCATTGTCGCTCAGGGCGGATAATTCCTGATCGCGATCAGGCACAGCCTGGGCTACCATACTGGAATCAATCATTAGTGTAGTGTCCTATATAATGTGACAATTGAGCGTTAGCTCCCGTGGATAAAAAACCGGCATGAACCAAACTACTATCGAAAATGACACGCCTGAAATCAGTAAGAGCCAACGTAAACGTGAAGCTCATGAACTGTTGGATCTGGCCAAAAAGATGATTGCAATGCCTGAATCCAGACTTAATAAACTGCCGATGGATCAGGATCTGAGGGATGAGGTGGAATTCGCGCGTAATATCCGCGCGCATGGTGCCAGAAAGAGGCAACTTATGACCGTCGGAAAAATGCTTCGTAAACGTGACAACGAGGAACTGCTCGACGCTGTTTACAATGTTGACCAGAAAAACCGGCAGATGAACGCACGTTTTCATCATGTCGAAGCCTGGCGAGACCGTCTGCTTGAAGGAAATGACAAAGATCTGTTCGAACTACTCGAACAAACCCCTGCCGCAAATGCACAAACCCTGCGCCAGTTAATCCGTAACGCAAAAAAAGAACTCAAGCTGAATAAACCACCATCGGCAGCACGAAAGTTATTCAAACTTATTCGGGAAATGGACAGGGAAAATCCGTTACCGCCGTTATAAACAGGCACCGTACTCAAGTCTGCGTACCACCCACAGTCAATGAATCAATCTTCAAGGTCGGCTGACCAACACCCACCGGTACACTCTGTCCATCCTTGCCGCATACACCCACACCGGCATCCAGTTTCAAATCATTACCCACCATACTGACACGGGTCATGACTTCAGGCCCGTTGCCAATCAAAGTGGCACCACGGACCGGTCGTGTTATTTTTCCGTTTTCGATCAGATAGGCTTCAGAGGCTGAAAATACGAATTTGCCTGATGTTATGTCAACCTGGCCACCGGCAAAATTGACCGCATACAAACCCTTTTCAACCGAGTTGATGATTTCCTGTGGATCGCTCTTGCCCGGCAACATGAATGTATTGGTCATCCTGGGCATTGGCAGGTGAGCAAATGATTCCCGCCGGCCATTGCCGGTTGGCTTCATATTCATCAAACGGGCGTTTAGCTTGTCCTGCATATAAGCTTTGAGCACTCCATTTTCGATCAGAACGGTTTGCTCAGTCGCCGTACCTTCATCATCGACGCTTAATGATCCACGTCGCTCAGGCAGGGTTCCATCATCAACGATGGTGACACCTTCAGCGGCTACTTTTTCACCGATCCTGCCACTGAACGCCGATGTGCCTTTACGATTGAAATCACCTTCCAACCCATGACCGACCGCTTCGTGCAGCAATACACCTGGCCAGCCCGGGCCCAGGACCACCGTCATGGTGCCGGCAGGGGCCGCATCTGCTTCCAGGTTTACCAGCGCCTGTCTGACCGCTTCGTCTGCAAAGTGCTGCCAGGCTTTGTCCTTGACCAGTTTAAGATAATCGAAACGTCCACCACCCCCGTCACCACCTTGCTCACGACGACCGTTATGTTCTGCGATTACAGAAACGCTCAACCTGACAAGCGGACGTACATCAGCGGCTATTGACCCATCCGTGGAGGCCACCAATATGGTTTCATGGGTCGCTGCAAGACTCACCATCACCTGTTTTACCTTGGAGTCCAGCGACCGGGCGTAGGTATCAATCTGGCGTAACAGGTCGACTTTCTGGTCGGCGCTAAGCGCGGTCATAGGATCATCCGGCAAATACAATGCCTGCTGATCCTGCCGGTGCCAGGCCTGAACCGTCCCCTGTGATCCTTGCCGGGCAATCGCACGTGCAGCTGTCGATGCTTGCATCAAAGATGGCATGATGATCTCATCGGCATAGGCAAAACCGGTTTTCTCTCCACTGATTGCACGGATACCGACACCCTGCTCCACCGCATGGGTGGCACTTCTGACCAATCCATCTTCCAGTGACCAGGCCTCATGGCAGGTATTTTGAAAATATAAGTCCCCGGAATCCACCGCTGGCCCCATCAAATGATGCAAGACTTTTTCCAAATCTGTGTGGCTAAGCCCACCCGGAGCAAGCAGCTGTTGCTCTGCCAGTTTTAATGCATCAGTCATTGGTTTTCTCATCTGTTGTTTGTTGACCGGTCGTCCCGGCTTCTGGTTCTTGTTGTTCAAGCACCGGCTCACCTGAAGCGGGACTTTCTTCAATGCTTGTTTTGTTCGGCAGCCTCTCTACCGGCTCTACCAGCGGTTCTTCCCAGGTGCCGCCAATGGTGTACCGCGCTTCCGCTGCTTCACCCAGTGCGTCACGCAGTAGGGCCTGTAAGGCGATCCCTGCCGCGGCGCCAACCGGACCGCCCGCAATGGCGCCTATTACCGGCAAGGTTTTACTGACACCCGGTCGAACTGCAAACTCATAATCAAAAGTTTGCGCAACCAGGTCAGTGCTACCGACAATACTTATGTCTGCCACTGTTGAACTCAATAACATGTCATCGGTGTAACTCGTACCGTTTTCAAGTTTCATCGTGCCTTTGGCCTCATCGAAGCTGAAGCCATCGTCAAATACATCACGGAAATCCATGGCCAAACGCCGTGGTAGTTCCGTCAGGCTGAGTAAACCCAACATACGCCCGGCTCCGGGGTCCGCAGTCAATATATTTCCCTGGACCACACTGATATCCATCTCACCGTTCAGTCGTTCAAGTGCAAAAGCGGCCGGGGGACCCTCCCACCAGGCATCAAAATGGACCAGCGTCTGCCCACCCCGCATCGCCGATGAGATATCCATGGCTTCCAATACGGTGCCGAGGCTTTCCGAGGTAATACGAATATCGAAATCTGAACGTTCGCCGTTTTCGGCCCTGAACCAATCGCCACGTGCGTTGAAATCAAAACGCGGTGAGTGTGCTTCAACGGACTCTATATGGAAGCCATTTTTGACCGGATAACCTTCAATACGTGTTTCGCCTAATTCAACACCCAGGTAACTGAATTCCTTACTGTAAAAATGCATTTCCGGCAATTCGGAAGGATCTGACTCCATCGTCAACCCTTCGGCAAGCGCATCCGGCACAATCAGACGCTCAAATTCAGCGGACATGCTATGAGCGCCCTCTTCATTCTTGTAATAATGAATGCTGCCGTATATATCCTGCCCATCAAAATCTCCGGTAATAATGCCATTGTTGTAAGACATATTGAGCTGGACATCATCGAAATTACGATCAAATATCCTAACCCGACCAGTATCTACATTGGCAGTTTTTATGGTGAGCCCATCACTCTCCCCTGTTTCAGCAAAACGGTCTATGGCCAGGTCAACCCAGCCATCAAGATCAAATTCTGAAGTGGCACCATTTACAACAAACAGCCCCTCACCTGGAAGTGCTTCGGCCTTTCCACCCAACTGAACGGCGGCACGAATTGGGTGCGAGTCATCTTTCGATAACTCCATTCTGAGCTGTAGCTGGCTCAGAAAATCTGCAGTTACCACATGATGCTCAGCGCGGATTGGGTAATTCACCAAAAAAGGTCTGCTGGAATCTGCAGACTTTTTCAGAGGTGCGGGCAAATCGATACTGACGCCTTCCAGACCACTGTAAATATTCAGCCATACTTCCCTGTCCTCTCTACCCTCAACAGAAGCCACACTAATACTGACATCCCAACGACTGCTACCGCTGGCCCGGGCAAACAGTGGTTCAAGCTCGAGTAACTCATCAGGAATGACTGTTTCAACTGGTAACAAACCATTAACACGGGCACGAAATACCTCTTCTGCATCCCAATCGGACGAAATGTCGAGGACCACCGGAAAGCCCCTGTAAGTGCTTGGCAAATCCACTGCTTCGAGTCCGTCGCGGCTATAGTCAAGTATTCCGGTAATCCCATCCAGCACGATGCCGGAATTCAGGTCGGTGAATTGATTGCCTTTCAATAGCAGGGTTCCGTTGACCTGCAATGACTCAGAAGAACCTCCCAGACGTGTATGCAAGTGGCCGGTTACTTCCGATTCCCCGGTCAATACAAATTGGTCAGGGTCCAGTTCCAGGTTATCCAGCAAGGGAGTTTGCTTGATAAACCCAATCAATTCAGGCAACTCCGTTGCAGTTTGATAGTTGACATCCAGCACCGGTTTTTTGAAATTGTCGATACGGGCGGTCACTTTATCAACCACCGCACCCATCGTGCTTCCGACTTTTCCTTCAACATACATACCGGGGCCGTCGAAATGTGCGATTGCATCCACCTGCCTGACCTGTGGCCAGCCGTCAGCATATTTGAGACTTGCATTCTTTACCGGTGCTATCGCCTGTAGCCGCCCGCGGTGGTTTGTGAACGGGAAATCATCCATGTCTCCAACCATGGAGTAACGGCCATTCAAAACCTGGCCATTGAGCAGCGATGTGCGTAACCATCGTAAAAGTCGAGGTTTCATAATGTTCTGGGGCCAATAATCCCCGAAACGTGAGACGTCGCCACGATCCATGGCAACATTGATATCAACGACGGGTTTACCTTCACTGGAAGCCATACGTACCCGGCCAAATGCACTGATATCATCGTTCTCAACCTGACAGCGATTCAGATCAAATTGCCAGTCAGTCTTGCCTGCCCACAGGACTTCCAGACTGCAATCGTTCATCGCAACAATCACCGGCCGGCGGAAAACTCTCAACCAGTCAAGCTTGACCGATGGCCCACCGAAACTGACATCACCAATACCGGCATTGATGTCTATCAGCGCATTGATACCCTCGATATCAGGCCCCTTTTCCCAGCCCCAGAAACGACCGTTCTCAAGCTGGCCCTTAACCATCTCCACTTGCCATTTTGTATCCAGCACCAGGTCGAAATCTGTAACAACACCCTGCGCACGCCTCGGAATTGCAGTCGGCCACAAGGTATCGTAGGTTGCCATGATTCTTTGAGTCAGCTGTAGTGGATACTCCAATTCTACATAATCTGCACTGACCCAAAGACCGAGGTCAGCCGGCAGGTTTCTGGCCACGGAGAATCGCTCACTTTGCCACTGTGCACCTGCATATCCCACTTTCAGGTCGGACAGGTCAAAACGCCAGTCTTCGCGGTCAGCAAATTGAAAGTTAAACCGGCTGTTCAAATGGTCTACTATCAACGGTCCGGTTTGAGAGGATAGCTGCGCGTCGCGCAGATCAAGCACACCCTGCATCTGTTGTGGGGCTCCCGACTTCCATTCACCCCATACTTCAGCATTCAGTCGACCCGAAACCGGTATCAAAGGATGATGAGGCAATTGCCTGGTAAGGTCCGCTAACATCAACTCACCGGTTTCAACATGCCAATGGGCCTCTTTGAGATGCTGTTGCGAGTCGAGCTTGACCTTGATGATGGCATCCAGGTCACCGACCACACGACGTCTGTCCCTGTCTGTCACCCTGGCCTTTATCTCGGCCGCTATGCGCCGGCCATCCATTTTGAGACGGCCATTTACATTGCTCAGAACAATATGAATTTCACGTTCAGGGTCGTCAAAAGTGAGGCTGATATCCTGCAAGCGGACTTCACCGTTCAAGGCCACATCACGTAGGCGAGGGCTGCTTTGCCTACTCGCACCGGTGTTACTGACACCCAGACCCGACAACAAATAACGACCATCACTGCTACGTTCCAGTGCCAGGTCGGCGCCAATGATCCGGAAACTGTACAAGGGCCGGCCTGGGATCAGGGCGTTCAGCGGTTTGATATCCAGGGCTGCCCGGTTAATAGCAATCTCGGGCTGCCCGCCATCTGCCATCAGGGAGACACCCTGGAGACTGATACGTGGCCCGAACGCTTTCCACTCACCACTGAAACTCTCTACTTTAACCGGTTGGTTAAACGCCTTTGACAACCAGGCTTCGAGTTCCGGTTGGTAATGAACACTGTAAGGCATCAGTAGTTTGCCGATTCCCACAGCGACTGCCGCCAGTACTGTCAGTATTGTCAGTGCCGTCCACAATAGCGTTTTAAGCCGCTGGAAAATCTTTTTCAAACTTTTCATCAGATTCTTGTAAGTGCAAACAAGCCCTGCGGCTAAAGCAGCACCACGTCGAATTGTTCCTGGGTATATTGGTCTTCACGCTGGAAACGGATAGATTTACCGATCACTTCCTCAAGCTCAGCAACGGTTGTAGATTGATCATCCAGAATTTTATCCACCACACCCGTTGATGCAACCACCAGCAAACGGCTGGCTTCAAACTGACGACTGGAACGCATAATTTCGCGAAAAACTTCAAGACATACCGTTTCCGCACTTTTTAACACACCCCGCCCGGAACACACGGGACAGGGTTCGCACAACAAATGACCAAGGCTTTCTGTTGTGCGCTTGCGGGTCATTTCGATCAAACCGAGCGAAGAGATCTCACATATATTGGTTTTTGCATGATCACGTTCCAGTGCACGCTCCAGGGCAAGCATCACCTGGCGCTTGTGCTCATCGTTATTCATATCAATAAAATCAATGATGATGATGCCACCGAGGTTCCTCAACCTCAGTTGCCGGGCGAGGGATTGCACAGCTTCCAGGTTGGTTTTGTAGATGGTCTCTTCCAGTGTCCGATGACCGACGTAAGCACCGGTATTCACGTCAATGGTAGTCATCGCTTCAGTCTGATCAATGACCAGGTGGCCACCTGATTTCAACGGTGTTGAGCGGTGCAAGGCATTGTCTATTTCATCTTCGATACCATAAAGATCAAATATCGGGCGCTCCGCTGTATAACTTTCAATCCGCTGTGCCCATTCGGGTAAAAATTTACCGGTGAAATCCTTCAAACGTAAAAATTCTTCATTTGAATCTATACGGACTTTCTCCACATCTTCATGCATGTGATCCCGCACGGCCCGCAACGGCAGTGAGAGGTCTTCATAAATACATTCACCGGCTTGGCTGATTTTGACCTGCTCGGCGATACTCTCCCAGATTTTGCTCAGGTAAGACATATCTGCCGACAAGGCAAATTCATTGATATTCTCAGCATTGGTACGAACAATATAACCGTGCTCACCCTTGTGTTCCCGCAGGGTAGCCAGCAGCTTTTTAAGACGATTGCGCTCCGTTTCATCTTCAATACGCACCGATACCGCAAGGGTTTCACAATCGGGCAGTAATACCAGGAATCGGGACGGAATACTCAAATTGGTGGTCAAGCGCGCACCTTTCGTACCCAGTGGATCCTTGATTACCTGGACGACGACTGCTTCACCTTCACGCACAAGGGACGCTATCGGAGGTTCCGGTGGTGGATTCTCCGGCGTCCGTTCAAGCCCCACTCTATATATGTCCGAGGCATGCAAAAACGCTGTGCGATCAAGACCAATATCGATAAATGCAGCCTGCATACCCGGCAAGACACGGGACACGGTACCTTTATAGATATTGCCCAGGTAGCCAAGATGACTGTTTCGTTCCAGGGAAACTTCTTGCAACATGCCGTTTTCAACCACTGCCACGCGGGTTTCAGTAGGCGTTACATTAATCAGGATTTCTTCGCTCATACGTGTATTGTTCCACATCCGCAGGCTTTCAACTCAAGATGACTAGTGTACTGCATCACTTATACCAGTAGACCAGCCCGACGGAGTAATTCTGCTGTTTCGAATAATGGCAAGCCCATCACACCCGAGTAACTTCCCTCGATGCGGCGAATATACTGACCCGTTCCACCCTGCACCGCATAAGCGCCAGCCTTGTCCATCGGTTCATCGCTTTGGCAATACTGCCTGATCCACGAATCCGGCATATGCCCAAATGTCACGGCTGTGATATTGAGCGTATCCATCACCTTGTCCGGTTTTAGCGCCAAAGCAACGGCCGAATAAACGTGGTGTGTATTTCCAGACAGACGCTTCAGCATACTTTCAGCTGCCGCCCGCGACCCGGGTTTACCAAGAATCTCGTCATCCAGTAACACGATGGTGTCAGAGCCCAACGTGGGCATCACACCACCACATTGCAAAAAACCCGCCAGGGCTTTTTCCCGGGACAAACGTAATACATGTTCACGCGGTGTTTCGCCATCCAATATTGATTCATCAATATCGGCCGCTTCCACCTTGAATGTGACCGCCAATTGCCTGAGCAATTCCCGGCGACGTGGCGACGCGGAGGCCAGAAGTATGGTTTGAGGCGAATTCATGCGCGGTGATACGGGTGATTTTGAGTAATGGTCCATGCCCGGTACAGTTGCTCGGCAAGCACGACCCTGACCAGGGGATGCGGTAAGGTCAGTGGCCCGAGTGACCAGCGGGTGTCCGCCTTTTTCATGATATCTGCAGAGATACCATCCGGACCTCCAATCATAAAACCAACATCCCGACCGTCACCCATCCACTCTTCCAGTTTGACTGCCAGTTTTTCTGTCGACCATGACTGACCCCTGACATCCAATGCAACAATCCTGGCACGCTTGGGCATGGCGTCAAACAGCGCCATGCTTTCAAGAGCTGTCAATCGTTTCGTATCAGCATTTTTACCGCGTTTTGCGAGCGCGATCTCGCGCAGACTCAAACCCAGCCCGGCTGGCATTCTGCGGACATATTCGTTCCATGCCTCATTGACCCAGCCCGGCATACGTTGACCAACGGCCGCCACCTGCAGTTTCATTCTAATGTACTACCTTGCCGTCAGACAGAACTGCTCACGCCACTGCGATGGTCGGCGCTGGCTTCCCAGAGTTTCTCGAGATTGTAAAAAGCCCGGGTCTGGGGCAGCATCAAATGAACGATAACGTCATTCAAGTCGACCAGCACCCATTCACCTTCACCTGCACCTTCCACACCCAAAGGCGGGTTGCCTGCAGCTTTTGCACCGACAATCAGGTTCTCAGCCATGGATTTTACATGACGTGTCGAATTGCCCGATGCAATCACCATGCGCTCGGTCAAGGGATTCTTGCCCGAAACATCAACGACCAGGATATCGACGGCTTTATAATCTTCTAATGAGGAAATAACGAGTTGTTGCAACTCATCGGTGGTTAATTCTTCTCGAACGTTTA
>Ga0164315_10004842_pt1 | contig 10486 bp, 20 predicted proteins | sample GuaBasSedimGuay6_FD_113737 | JGI IMG/M metagenome (GOLD analysis project Ga0164315, IMG submission 113737) | Subseafloor sediment microbial communities from Guaymas Basin, Gulf of California, Mexico - Guay6, Core 4569-2, 0-3 cm | ecosystem: Environmental > Aquatic > Marine > Hydrothermal vents...
TAAGTTGTGCTTTTTGTGGCATCATTGATTCATGTATTTCCCTTTTTTTATTTTGTAGAAAAATATCATTCACACTTTTTGTAAGATAACCACTAGCTACTGCTCTAGTGCTTCTATTTGATGTTGAATATAAAGTACCTCCCATAATTACACCTCCTCTTTAGTACCAAAAAGATACTCAAACCTTTTTTGAGCAACTTCAAGCTTAATTTCTGTATTACGAATTTTAATACCCAATTCTAAATCACTTATGATATACCCATCTGAATCGAAATCACTTGCCAATGTGAGCGATTGTGCATTAGTAGGAGATAAATCAAGCATGTTATCTTGCTCTCTCCTCATTTCCCCAAGTTCCATTTCTAAATCCTCAACCTTACGCTTATATTTCAAATGCGCAGTTTCAACAATTGCCTCAGCCCTGTCGTCACGAATTTGCTTATTGTTCCTTTTTAAAGAATCAATAAAAGCACCATTAAATTTTTTACTGTCTTCCATTTTAAATAATTTATATTTATAATTAAATCGAATCGTAAAAGTATAAAATAAATAGCAATAAACAAAACTTTATAAAAAATTATAAAAAGCGGTTTTAGAATAGGTAAAATATTCTGGGGGAATTTTTTATAAAATCGAAATTTAATAAATCAATATTTTTTTAGTAATTTTTTTCTGGAAAATTTACTCATGTTGCACCCCCCTCCCCCTAAGAGGCTGATTATGAGGGGGGTACAGGCAGGGGATACCTGTGGTGGGTATAGTCAGTTATTTAGACTGAATCTAAATTAGACTATTGATCCTTATTAATATTCATTCTAAATTAGATCATATAGATATTTAGTATATCATATCATAATCATATAGTTTAAATTTATATCAGGCATATACCAAATGTTTCAATTCCGTTTGCAATTTTTCTTTTACCCTATTTACATAAGCTTTTACTGAACCTATTGGTATATTTAAAATTTCTGAAATTTCAATATACTTTTTTTGATCTAAAAAGTATAGGTTTGCCACCGCTTGTAATTTATCATTTTTCAAATTACTAATGGCATTATTAATGTCATTATTTATTTCATTACTTTCATTTTGTTGGTCTTCAATACCAACATCAAAAAAATTGTTACCCGCTTCATCAACAAAAGAATCAATACTAACCGTATTATTATAACGTTTGTTATTCGTCCTATAATAGTCTATTACCATACGATTGGCAATACTATATAGATAACTACTTAATTTGCCTTTAGAAGGCTCAAAATTGGTCAATAAAACGGTTAACTTCATAAATAAATCATTGCATAATTCTTGAGCAACATTATAATCATTCGTTTTATATTGGAAATGATTATAAAATCTGGAATAATATTTATTGTACAATGTATTAAACTTGTATTGCTTACTTTTAAGCATTTTAACACGTTCTTTTTCAATTTTCCATGATAACTTTAAACATTCAGAAAAATTACTGTATTGGCCTGATTTATGAAACACCCAAGTCATTAACATTACTTTTTTTGAACTATGCTTTATAATTATTTCGTTTTTCATATCTTTATTTTTTTTAGTTAATAGCTTGTACCACAAAAGCCCTGTAACTCAATGAATTACAGGGCAAAGTGAATATTAATAATATTTTACTACCTACTATAATAATCAGTCCCCACATAATCATCATAATCATCAGCTTCATATTTAACAACTAAAAAACTACCATCAAATTCTTTTAGCATTTTTTCAGCATCATTTCTATTTTCAGCTATAATAAAGCCTTCAACATTACGACTGTTATTATGTTCATTGCTTGTATAATATATACCTTTTGATGGTTTACAAGGCAAGCCATATGACCAGCCGTTATAATCACTTAATTTATTTTCAATATTGATTGCTTCATCAAAAGTAATTTGATTTTGAATACTACTATTTAAACCAGTATCCCAATTAAAATTTTCTGAAAAATTACCGAAACCTGTAAATTCGAAAGTTGTCATAATATATAAATTTTAGTTAAACAATAATTTAATTTATTTTTTTCTATTTACGGGTAACAATAGAAAAAAGAACAATATAAATAATAATAATATCATAATAATATATTTTTAATTTTTATTTGAGTAACTCTTTTAATTCCTCTAATTCTTTTATTTGATTCTCAAAACCTTCATATTTTTTCATTTCTACAATTTCAGCAGAAATAAAATCACTTGTTTTTTCTTTATTTCCTTTGTTAATAATAAAGAAACTTAATACTTCAGAGATATTTGAAATATTTCCGTTTATTATTATTTTTTCGATTTGATTAAAAATATTATTCATAATATAAAATTTTAGTTAAATAAATATTTGTAATTGTTCTACAATAGTACAGGTAATTTATTTAATACGCAAATCTATTTTTAATTTAGAACATATTTTAAGCATTATTAACATAATATATATCTAATAATACGTATTAAGTAAATGATATATAATAACTTACAACTATTTGTAACAATTACGTTTTTTTTTCGTATTATAAGCAGACAAACTATTGTTTAACTAAAAAAATATATATTATGAAAACTTTTTTTGACAAATTTGACAATCTAAACGGTGCTTCATTTATTGGTATAACTAACTATAACAATAAATTTGGTGAAATTAGTAATCTAAATATTTTGACTGGTATTAATGTTACCAATGCAAAAGTAAAGGATTTAAATACCTTGAAAAATCTAAATAGAAATGATTTAGATAAAATATCTGAAAAAGATAATTTGGATATTGAAGTTTTAAAAACTGCCCTTAATGAATTAATTACAAGTGGTGAAAAAAACCTATCCAAAGATAAGGCAGAAAAAACAACACAAAGTTTAGCACAAGCGGATGCATACATTCATTTAACCAATTCGGTTAAAATGCATAAAGAAACTACTAACATTTTTATTACTGGTTTTATCAATAATAAAACTGTGTTAGTTGAAGGTGAATATCCAAAGGTGAATAAAAGGGTAAAAACTATGTGTAAAGATGCAATCAAATCGTATTGTGGTTTACGTATGAATGATTATAGACAATATAATGTTGGTAGTGCAGATAAAGTAACTATTACTGGTACAACTTTACAAATGTAGTTTGTTTCATATATGCTTTTTAAAAGTCACTTGTATTAATTTATGAGTGACTTTTTTTATTGTATACAATGTACTGAATAAACATACAATGTACATAGCTATATATAATGTACAAAAAATATTCTAAATTAAAATGAATTATTTGTAACATTCTGAATTTAGAATCGTATTATAAGTATTAACAAACTAAAATTTAAAGATATGAAAAATTTAATCAACAAATTTATTTTAACGTATTGTACAGAAGTTTATGAAATGCCGTTAAGCGATTTAGAATTAAAAATGGACAATCATAAATGTATTGAATGGGGTAATAAAGAATATTTTATTGCAGAAGAAAATTCCTTATATAATGAAGATGAAGAATTAATACATATGTTTTTAATTGAATCTTATCAAATTTAAAACAGATTATTTGTGACAATCTGAATTTAGAAACGTATTATAAGAACAACAAACTAAAATTTAAAGATATGAAATTTACAACAAAAAAAGCGGCAAAAGAATTTTCAAAGGTATCTTATTTAGGCACAACTTCTGCAAGTGCTAAAATGGAAAAAAGTGTTAAAATAAACGGTGTGCTAACCTATTCATTATATTTAGCACCTTATAAGGAATCTGGTTATAATGTTTGCAGTCATGCAACAAAAGAATGCATTTTAGGATGCTTGGCTACATCAGGCAGAGCAAAAATGGACTTAATTAGTGGTAGAAATATAATTAAAGATGCAAGGGTTAAAAAAAGCCGTTTATTCTTTGAACATCAATCTTTGTTTATGAATTGGCTTATAGCCGAAATTAAGACAGCCGAAAATAAAGCTAAAAAAATGAATTACGGTTTTGCTATACGTTTGAACGGTACTTCTGATATTGATTGGGCAAATGTATTACATAATGATAAAAGTATTTTTGACCACTTTCCAAATGTAAGTTTTTATGACTATACTAAAAACGCAAGTAAATTTGATACAGATATTAGTAATTATCATTTAACATTATCATATACTGGTCATAATTGGAACAAATGTAAAACCGTATTGGATAACAAAAATAATGTGGCCATTGTGTTCAACATTGATAAAAAACTACCTTTGCCTAAAACTTTTAACGGTTATAAAGTTATTAACGGTGACATAACCGATTTAAGAATTAAGGACGAAAAAGGTATAATTGTTGGTCTGTATTGGAAAAAAATAGCCAACAAAGAACTGAATAATGAAGTTAAAAACAGTATCTTTGCAATACAACAAAATGACCAAAGTAACGAATTTTAATTTATAACTACATATATTTAAAACCGTACACTATACAATGTACGGTTTTTTTTGTTGTATATATATAGTTATAAATTAAAATAGATTTTATGTAACAATTCTGAATTTAGAACGTATTATAAGTAGTTATTAATTAAAATATATATAAAATGGAAAATCAAATTGAAGTAAAAAAGGGATTACAGGAAACATCATTAGATGAAATTCTTTTTCCCGTAGAAATGATAGATACTGAAATGGCCTGTAATACTGAATATAGTCGTCAAATTATTGGTGTTATAGATGACAATGAATTTCTTTTAAACGTGTGTTCGCCACGTTATGAGTTAGTAAAGAATGAGGATATCTTTCCAAACATTGAAACAATATTAAATGCTAATAATATTGATTTTGATGTGGAATATAAGCATATTAATAATGTCAGGTTTTATGCGGATTATGTTATAACTGATAAAAGATTATCATATACCATTACAGGGACTAATGATAAAATTCAACCTAAGTTAATGGTTCAACATTCTTATAATGGCCTTACAAAGTATAGAATCATGTTTGGTTATTTTAGATTAGTATGTTCTAATGGTTTGGTTATACCACTAGAAGAAATGGACGAATATAATTTGAGTATTGTAGGCAAGCATACAGCTTCGATAAATAACTCTTTCCACGAATTGGATAATATGTTGAAGTTTTTTGTTAATAATGGTAGACAAATTATTTTAGATACTACCTTAAAATTTGAATCTTTGGCTGCAAATATCTATACTGGTGGCAGTGCAATACTTGATGTTAAAGAACGTATCGAAGAGGTACTAAAAGCATCTAAGATAACAGCTATAAGCAATAAAAGTTTTGATACTGTAAATAGCATTTTTAATACCATTACTGAGGAACTTGAAAAGCCCGAAATGTCAGATTATAACAAAGAAATGAATGATTGGTTAATCTACAATGGCATTAATGCATATATTCATAATGATGATTTAAATGTTATGATTCCTGAAGTAAGAATTGAGAAGGATAGCAAAGTACTTGAGACAATGTTATCATAAAGAAATATATATTTTAGTTTGACAATCAAAAACCTGTTTAGTATACAATGTACTGGACAGGTTTTTTTATTCCATACAATGTACAAAACTATTCTAAATTTAAATAGATTAGTTGTAACAATTTTAAATTTAGAATGTATCATAAATAGTAACAAACTAAAATATAATATTATGGAAAATACCATATTAAAAACAACAAATTTGGAAGATGAAGATTTTTTTACCGAATGGTTTATAGCTGAAACTAAGTTAAGAGAAGAAAATCCTGAACTTTATAATATAGATTTAGAAAAATTAGAAGAAATGTAAAAAATGTATAATAGATATTAAGAAACATTTAATCCTTATTATATAATTATAGTAAGGATTTTTTGTAACAATCTATATTAAAAATCGTATTATAGGTAGGTATTAATTAAAATATATATAAGATGAAAAATTCAAAAAAGAATACACCAAAGTTCATTCAGAATATTGACTATGCTTTATTAAGAAAACAAAAAAGTAGTCTCTTAGAATTACTTTCTGATGAAAAAAGTTTAACAGCAAAGCATCATATGAGTTTAGATGGTATTCTATATTTGTTAGACAATTTACAAGACTATGCCGTTGAAACTGGTATAGATGAAAATATAGTTTTTGAATTTACAGATTTTTTGTAAGAATCTGAATTTAGAAACGTATAATAAGTAAGTATTGATTATTCACAACTAAAATTTAAAATCATGGGTTATACACATTATTGGAAAATAGAAAAAAGTACAAGCACAAAAAACTGGAATAAATTTTCAGAAACTTGTAAGAAATTACATGACAATCTACCCAAAGAAATTGAAATTGTTAATGGTGCAGGTCAAGCTGGAACGAAACCAGTTTTTAATGACAGTGAAGTTCGTTTTAACGGTGTTAATGAACTTGGTCATGAAACTTTTGCAATATACAAAAATGAACTTAGAGACTTCGATTTTTGTAAAACGGCACAAAAACCTTATGATCTTTTAGTTTGTGCTTGTTTAATTGCAGCACATAAGTACTTAAAACTTGATATAAGTTCAGATGGTAACGTAAATGATTGGATGCCAGCTTTTAAGTATTATGAAGGTGTAATGGGCTTAAAAATGGCCGTTAAGTCATACAAAAGTTTTCTTAAAGAATAACAATAAAATAATTAATCCTTACTGTATAACTATGGTAAGGATTTTTTTATATCCAATTGTAATATTCTATACAATGTACAATGCATTGTTTTAAATTTAGAATCATATTGTTTAACGTAAAGTAAAAACATACAGATTATGAAAACATTTATTTTCAGTACTCATATTAAAGATGTTAATTTTGGTCATGATATAAACCTAAGCATTTATAGAGTAAAAAATAACATACCTACATATTTAGGGTTTATTAAATTTAATACGCAAACATCTAAAGGCAATAAAATTGAAGCATTAAATTGGTTAATAGATAATAGTTACTTACCTAAAAAATGTATGGTAAATGATTATATTAACTTTGATATAGTTAATAAGTTATTTAATATATATGAAGTTTAATTCTTAATTTAAAAACATATGAATTATGAAACCATCAATTGTAAAGGTTAATCATCTTAACAGGGATGAAATGTTGGAATACAGGGAACAGAGACGTTTCAATAATCATAGGGACAAAGGACATTATTTCTTTGATAAGATATGGAAAGATGCTAATTTATTAAGTAGGGGTGACGCATACAAATGGCTTGCAAAAAAATTAAATGTAAGAACAGAATATGCACATTTTAAGTATCTTAATGATGCACAATGTTCAGAAGCTATACAGTATTCACAACAACTATTAAATGATAACAGACGTATGGATATAGACTTTGGATGTAAACCTGTTACACCTTTCTATATTCTGTAACAATATTGATTTTAAAAACGTATAAAAGATTTTGTCTAATTAAAAACATACATAGATATGGAAACAACAATACAAGCAACAGCAATAAAAAAAGGATATGTTCTAAGTGACGTTGAAGAGTTTATAAAGGATGAATATTCATATCAACATTTTTAATTAAAATTCGTATAATAGGTATTGTTTAACTAAATATAATATAAGATGAAAAAGATTTATGTAATAGCACACACATGGAGAGATGTTGATTTGACTATTGAACATTTCTTTACAGCAACTAAAGCTGTTAAAAGATTGTCTGAATTAATTAGTGGTGAATTTGGAGTTAAAGCTAATCCAAATGATGATCCAAATGAGTATCTTAGCAGATATTATGAATGGGTATCAGAAGTAAATGATAATATGTGTGATGTTAATGTTGTATTAGAGGTAATATCTATATAATATTAATTATCTTTTATACCCTTCTGCACAATTCCATACATTGTACAGGAGGTTTTTTATTACCCTACATTGTACAGAGCATAATACTTGATTAATTATGTAACATTTTAATATCATATCCGTATAATAATAGAATGAATTTATAAATTATTATTAATGTTTGCTTTAAAATCCCCTATGATTTATTTATAGGGGATTTTTTATTGTCTTGATTAAAAATTTGGTTATCTAAATTTAATTACATATCTTTGAAGTTCTAAAATGATAAACAATAATTAATATTATTATTAAAAATGTTCGATTAAGAATCCCTTATAATTTTGTTTGTAAGGGATTTTTTTATTTAATGGTATTGTTTATCATACATTGTCCATGATATAATGACTTAGTGAATGACATTCCATACATTGTACAAATCATATATGCCCACATTGTACAGGCTGATATACATATGTAACATTCATTACTGATTATTCGTATAATACTTATGGGCAATTTAAATAATTGCATTAATGATTCTAAATTAAAAACAAATCTTATGAAAGAAAAAACAACACAAATATTTTTAGGTGGTGCAATAGCATTACCAATTGGATTCTTATTAGGGAGCATTAGTTATATTGCTTATGGTGATGATACTTCCTTATATATGGATATTTTTAGTATTGTTACAGGAATGTCATTATATTGGGTTGGTAAAATATTAGCAGGTAAACTTCTAAAAAAATAACACAATGAAAGGAAAAACTAAAGTTAGACTTATTGAAGATGTTATGCAGCCATGTAAATTAAAAAAAGGTATGCAGGGTTATATTGATGGTTACGTACAGATAACTAATGCTGCACCACGTGCTATTGTTGTATCAGGAGATATAATTGATTTAGTACCCTTGTTTGCATTAGAAGTATTAACAATGCCTAATCCTATGACAGAAAAAGAAGTGAAGGATTATTTAGGTGAAATACTTGAAGGTGCTGATGATATTTATTTAACTAAAATAGTTGAACCTAAAAAATAGTGTTATGGAAAAATCAATTGAAGTAGAAATACCAAAAGGATATGAAATAGATAAGGAGCTATCTACATTCACTAAGATAGTTTTTAAAGAAAGAAAATTACCTGAGACTTGGAAAGAATTAAAGGTAGTAAAAGGATGGTATATTAATAATGATGCAGAGACAGTAAAAGTAAAAAAAGGTGAACCAATATATTATTCATCTAAAAAACTATTTCCAACATTAGAATTGGCAGAAGCAAGTTTGGCACTAAGCCAATTATTACAACTAAGGGAAAGATATAATGATGGGTGGAAACCTAATTGGGTAAATCATAATGAAAAATATTGTATTCATGTATATGAAAATAGATTAGAAACAGAAATAAGTTATAGTAGCAATACTGTTTTTGCATTTAAAACAAAAGAACTATGTAATGAATTTTTAGATAATTTTTTAAATTTATTAAATGTTGCTAAACCACTATTGTAAATTAAAAATAATAATATGAGAAAGTAAAAAACATATTGGCCTGATGAAAAAGGGAAATCCTGATTTATTTTTTTAATTAAAAATATTTTATAAGAAATTATAATTTTTAATTTGGTGAAAAATAAAAGTGGGGGGAAGTTGGAGGTGGTGGACATACATTTTACCAGTATTTCATACATTTTTTACTATATAAATGCTTTTCTGTTACCCTATAATATTCAAACCAATACTATATCCTGTATAACTTCCTGATAATCAGGTTTACTTTGTACCGCAAAGTGCTTTGATTATTTATATCTTTTAATAGTTAAAGTACATTTAGATGACATATATATTTAATCTATAACATACCATTAATTATATAGATAAACTATATGGGTTTATATTGTGGTTTGAACTTGTACTGATAGTATATATTAGAGCAAAAATTTAAACTATATTCTTATTTTAAACATTTATTTCTTATATTTGTCTGAATTAAAAATACCATATATTATGAAAATAACTAAAAACACCATAGAGGGGGTTGAATTAAATACTGAGAGAAGGAGTGGTAATTCCACAAGACAAATAAATTCTGCCATTGATAATTTGTTTAAGGGTTTTATAGTGGAAGTTAAAGATCATTGGGAAAATGGTAATCATAGAAAAGCCAATGAAATGCTTTTTAGAAGAATCTTAGATAGACTTCATTTTGAACACCAATTAGATTTACTTATCAAACAGAACTTAATTAAAATAAATAAAAAGGAACTTACTTTAGAAGTTAAAATAACCCATTATGCATAAATCAAATTTTTTAAGAATATCATTAACTATTGTATTAACAATATTTGCTATAGTCTTATGGTTTCTTTTCAGTAATGGAAAAATAAATTTACTATATCCTATAATTGGTAATGTAATACAGATATTATGGATATTAATATTATTAAAAGAATTAGAGGGAATGAAGGGATATTATAGGATTGAAGTAAAAAGGTATAATAAAGATAAGATAGTTTATATACCTCAAACTAAAAGGGGTTTATTTGGAGAATGGCAGGGAATAATAGCACATAATAATCAAAGTTTTGAAAATGGTAAACATCATGCTATTAAAGAATTTGATTTAATGAGTACGGTAGGTTTACTATTAGATGATAAAAAAGCTGCCATGTATTTTATAGATGGATATAAGAAACAAATATTAAAGGAGAAGAGGAGA
>Ga0164315_10004843_pt1 | contig 10482 bp, 8 predicted proteins | sample GuaBasSedimGuay6_FD_113737 | JGI IMG/M metagenome (GOLD analysis project Ga0164315, IMG submission 113737) | Subseafloor sediment microbial communities from Guaymas Basin, Gulf of California, Mexico - Guay6, Core 4569-2, 0-3 cm | ecosystem: Environmental > Aquatic > Marine > Hydrothermal vents >...
ATACCGCGTATGGGTATGGCGGAAATCAAGGCGACGCAGGTTATTCATCATGCTTGTGGCAGTTTGCCGGATAAGCCGGTGTATGAGGCTGATCCTTTGAATGTGTTTTTGGTGGTGGAATTAGGTGATCATCATGCGACGGTATTGGATGGTGATCGGTTGGTACCTATCCATCGCTTTCCGACTCGTTTTGCATTGCATGGTGGGCCGAAGTATTCATCAGATGGGCGTTTTGTTTATTTGGCTTCTCGCGATGGTTGGATTAGTAAGTTTGATATGTATAATCTGAAAACGGTGGCTGAGATTCGGGCCGGTATCAATACCCGTAATTTGGCGGTTTCTGGTGATAACCGTTATGTGATGGTGGCGAATTATTTGCCGCATACTTTGGTGCTGTTAGATGCTCGTGATTTGTCGCCCATTAAAGTGATTGATGTTGGCGATGATAGCGGCAAAACGTCACGGGTGAGTGCTGTCTACAGTGCGCCTCCGCGTCATAGCTTTATTGCGGCTTTGAAAGATATCAAGGAGGTTTGGGAGATACCTTATAGTGCTAAAGCGATTGCTTTGCCGATTTATTTGGGGCCTATGCACGATTATCGTCCAGATTCAGGAGAAACGCCCCTAATTGATCAGCGTTCATTTCCTATCCGCCGTATCAAACTGGCGTATTTTTTAGAGGATTTTTTCTTTGCTCAGGATTATTTCTATTTGATTGGCGCGACGCGGGATGGTGCCAAGGGGCAAGTGGTTAGTTTGATTGTAGGACGTGATATTGCCGATTTAGATTTGTCTGGTATGCCTCATTTTGGTTCGGGTATTACTTGGGATTATGAAGGTAAACCGGTATTGGCAATCCCAAATCTCAAAGAGGGGGTGGTGAGCGTGATTGATACTTCGAGTTGGAAAACAATTCGGCGTATTAAGACTTTAGGGCCGGGCTTTTTTATGCGTAGCCATGAAAACACACCTTACGCATGGGTAGATGTGTTTTTTGGCCCGCATAAAGACGTGGTGCATGTGATTGATAAGCGTAGCCTAGAGATTGTCAAAACGTTACGCCCAGCACCGGGCAAGAGGGCGGCTCATGTTGAGTTTGATCGTTATGGGCGATATGCTTTGCTCAGCGTTTGGGATAGGGAGGGGGCGTTAGTGATCTATGATGCGGCCTCTTTGGAAGAGGTGAAGCGGTTACCGATGCGTAAACCTTCTGGTAAGTATAACGTTTATAATAAGATTCATTTTTCTAGTGGAACGAGCCATTGATTTGAGTGTGACATTTCCAGATGTCTTCATATAGATATAGCGTTTCCCTTTTGCGTGAACCGAAGGTGGGCTACGCTAAATACATTCTTCGTAGGGGCAAGCCCTTGTGGTTGCCCTTTTTGTATTTAAGCCAATCGAAAAATGCTATATTCAAAGAAATCATTTCATCTGAAGGGCGAAGACGTAGGGGTAATCCCTTGGGCGCATTCCTAAAAAAAGGTCATTATCAATCTCAATAGCAAAGAAGCAAAATAAATTTTGCACTCCAAGAGGGCTGCAAAATAAATTTTGCACTCCAAGAGGGCTGCAAAATAAATTTTGCTACGAAATTTAGGCAGAAGCAAAATAATATTTGGAACGAAAATCAGGCTGAAAATAAGTACAACTCAACCGAGATTAATGATGACTCTTTTTTTTAAAATGCGCTCAAATCCCTTGTGCTTGCCCTTTCTCACGCTTCACTGACATTTGAGTTTTGGACGGGTTGTGACTTCGTCATCGTCAACGTCAACTGAGTATAAACGTAATCTATCAATATTGGGAATTTGAATCATCTTGCCTTTTACTTTTATCAAACCTTCTTTATTTAGACATTTTAAAATACGAGAGAATGTTTCGGGTGTCATGGATAAGCGGGAAGCTATGACATGTTTAGGAATCTGAAAGTTGATCTCGTAAGCCTTCTTATGCTCTTCTGGTATCTGGTAGAGCAGGTAGTTGAGGAGACGGTAAGTCGCATTTTGCAGGGTGAGGTGATCAATTTCGTTTATCCACATATGCAGACGCTTGCTCATGTGAAACATGATCTGAAAGCAAGTGTCTGAAGATTTTTTGAGAATCTCTATTAATGCTTTGTTTTCAAAGCCTAATAGCAAACTGTTGTTGATCGCTTGGGCTGTGACGGGATAAATGGCGTTGGGCATAAACATGATGGCTTCTGCAAAAGTTTGACCCGGTGATATGACTTCAAATACTTTTTCTCCGCCATCAAAAGAGAGGCGAAGGAGTTTAATATGGCCTTCTTTGAGCATAAAAAAACGTTCGGCTTGTTGACCATGTTTAAAGAGGTATTCACCTTCTTGAAGCTCAATCTGACGTATACCTTGTTTGATTTGCGCTAATTCTTGATCGCTGAGGCCGGCAAATAAGTAAAGTTGACGCAATTCTTTGTCAATGGTTGGATGATGAGAATAGGGTTGAGATTGCATATTGAGTCATCCCGCTTAACTGATTTTTGATTTTTGTTTGAATAAATGGGTGAGTTCTAAATCAAAGTCTCTTCAAAAATAGAAAATCATGACCGGCTTATTTATATAATATAATAATGGGTGCTATTTGTTCATTTTTCATTTTAATACTGTGAAATTAACCTAAAATGGGTAGGGAATTGTGGGCAACAAAAACCCGTTACCGGCCCCCTACAAGAAAGATTGTTTCACGCAAAAGTTGCGCGCAACTTTTGCGTGAAACGGATAATTTATTTTTTTGGATATGCGTATTTCACATTTAGCTTCGCTGGCCTTCGGCTCACGCGCGTAGTGAAGCTTCGCTAAACTTTAGCGTGATAATAAAGTTTTGCGCGCAAAAATTTTGCGTGAAAAATTGATTTTTAATATCTGTTTTGCAGGGACTACCCGAATGTTTTCAAAGATTTTAATGGGGCCGGCAACAAAAACACGTTACCCACCCATTTCACGCTAAAGTTTCGCGGAGCGAAACTTTAGCGTGAAATATTGATTTTAATGGGGCCGGCAACAAAAACACGTTACCCACCCTACATTTAAATGGGGCCGGCAACAAAAACACGTTTCGCGCCAAAAGTTTTGCGCGCAAAACTTTTGGCGCGAACCCACCATTTCACGCGCTTTGTTTAGCGAAGCGAAACTTTAGCGTGAGCCGAAGGCCAGCGAAGCTAAATACATAAAAGTTTAATTTATGACTGTGTGCAGTATAATCATGAACATGAACGCCAATTCTGAACTTCTGAACAACCTGTCATACCCGTTTTTGATTTTAATCAATGCGCCACAACTGTGGCCACCTATATTATACTAAAATGAATAAACAATTGAGGAATAATAATTAATGAAAAGCATTACCGAGACGCTTTGCGAGCAACACTCGTATTGTGACAAAATATTTGCACAAACAGAAGATAGTGTTGCTAAAACACAATGGGAAGCGGCTGACATTGAGTTTAGCGATTTTCGCGCCGATATAGAACGGCATTTTACAAGAGAAGAAGAAGTTTTGTTTCCTAGTGTTGAGGAACATATTGGGCCGACTGGCCCGACTCAAGTGATGCGTATGGAACATCAACAAATGCGCGATGTTTTTGCACAGATGCAAGACTGCCTGACACAGCGAGATAGTGAGCAATATTTGGGCTTGTCAGAGACGTTGTTGATATTGATGCAGCAACACAATGCTAAAGAGGAGCAAATACTTTATCCGATGAGTGATCAAGTGCTAGGCGAGGAGGTGCCGTCTATTCTTAACCGTATGTTTGAAAGGAATCGTGTGTGAAGCCAATGCGCGTTTTAGATGTGAGTCAATTAGAGCCTTGTGAGCCAATGGAGCGGATTTTAGCCGCTTTGCCTGATTTGCATAGCGGTGAATATTTGCATGTTTTGCACCGTATGGAGCCTTATCCTCTTTATTCGATTTTGACACAGGATGGCTTTGTTTGGTTGACGCAGTTGGGAGATAAGGTGCCGGTTGAAATCTATATCTGGCGCAGTACAGATGCCGAAGCTGAAGCCAAAGTCCGTGCTTTGGATGATGGATGAGAGCTGGTAGGCTATTAAAGAAAAAATAACTTTTCACGCAAAGGACGCTAAAGAGCCTATCTTTTGCGTTCTTTTGCGTCTTTTGCGTCTTTTGCGTCTTTTGCGTTTATTTTCCTTAACCCCTTTGCGCGTCAAAAAACTTTTGTGTGGAAGTGATAATTGTGAATACTGCCCATCTTACTCTAGAACAAACTCCGCCTTTATCTGTTCCTTTACGTTTTTTCCTGACGGCCCCTTTATTTGGCTTATTAGCTGCTGGCTTACTGTTTTACGATGGCCCGTTATTGCTGACTAATCGTTGGGATTCACACACCTTAGCATTGACTCATCTGTTCACTTTAGGTTTTATTACTATGGTGATGTTTGGGGCTATGTTGCAATTAATGCCGGTTCTCGCGGCGACACCTGTGCCCCACCCAATTTGGGTTAGCACTGTACTGCATATTTTACTGACTCTGGGTACTTTGAGTTTAGCCGGCGGCCTGATCAGTGGTTCAGCCTTTTTGATGCAAAGTGCGATTATTTTGTTAGGATTCAGTTTTATCGGTTTTATCAGTGTGATTGGGTATTGTTTGGTACGAGTGAAAGGGCGCAGTGCGATCATTACTGGAATGCGTTTAGCTTTGAGTGCTTTAGTGGTGACGGCTATATTAGGTGTGGGGTTGGCGATGTTATTCGGTTATGGCATGGCATTACCGATGCCAACGGTATTGACTGATATCCATTTAACGTGGGGGGGAATAGGTTGGATCGGGTTATTGGTTATGGGGATTGCTTATCAAGTTGTGCCTATGTTCCAAATTACCCCACACTATCCGCCTTCTGTCACACGTCGATTAATTCCCTTAATATTTGTCAGTTTATTACTTTGGACAGCATTTGATATTCTAGCCGTTCTTGATCAAGTTCCTTCTTTCGTGCCGCTTTTGTTTAGCGGTTTGATCGGAGTTGGCGTGAGCTTGTTTGCTCTGGCAACGATCCGTCTGCAAATTCTTCGTTTGCGAAAACTGCCCGATGTGACACTCAATTATTGGCGAGTGGGCATGATCGGTTTGCTATTGAGCGTTGTTTTATGGTTTAGCGGCGTTTTATGGCCTGAATTGGCTACTCAACCCTTTTATCCGATATTGTTAGGTGTCTTATTTTTCGTAGGTTTCGTATCATCCGTTATCCAAGGCATGTTGTATAAGATTGTCCCGTTTTTGGTTTGGCTTAATCTCCAAAATCAACAACTGAACATTCTAACAGTCGTTAATGTGAAACGAATCCCAAATATGAAGCAAATTATATCAGATCGGCAGGCCCGTCGTCAGTTTTGGGTTTATTTGATGGCCCTTGGATTGACTATCGCGGCCGTACTTTGGCCCTCAGGTTTGAGTCAAGCGGCCAGTATTCTGTTTATGATTTCATTTCTCATTTTGAGCTATAATCTTTATAGTGCGCTGTGGCTTTATCGAAAAATCAGTAGGCAAATCACTGAGCAATGATCAATTATCAATGAATATAACTACAAGGATTGTGCATGAAAGGATACTTACAGTGCAAGCGAGGATATCAGGAGGAATAAGGGGGGTTGTTTCTAATCAAAGTCCAGCAAGCCAACAGCTTTTCACGCTTTCACGCTAAAGTTTCGCGGAGCGAAACTACGCTAAGAAAAAGATTTTGCGCGCAAAATCTTTGGCGTGAACCGGAGGTCAGCGAAGCTAAAGCAGTTGTCTAAAAGCTCAAGTCACCTAAAGGTGACTAAACCTACCTATCTCTAGCGAGATTTCGAGCGCCAAAAGCGCAAATTGTATTTAGCGTAGCCCACCTTCGGTTCACGCAAAAGTTTTTTAAGCAAATACTTTATTTAGCGTAGCTCACCTTCGGTTCACGCTCAAGTTTCGCGAAGCGAAACTTGAGCGTGAAATGTGAAATGGTGGACAGTATAGATTTAAAACAAAGCTATGCGGAATGTGGGTTTTATCCTTTCTTATAAACAATCCTTGTAGTTATAGCCGCTTGGTGGGTTTTCGCGCAGCGAATACCCACCCTACAAATAACTTAAATACTCTCTTTTCATTAGACTTGTCTCCTAAAGCTAATTGATTGAGCTTGAATCTCGTAGTCTCTAGTCTTTTCAAAGGGTTAGCTTGGGGATAAGTCTATTATCTAACTTCATCATGTCTCAAAAAAAATTCGTTCTCATACTGTTTATAGTCATATTGAGTAGCCTAGCCTTCACCTCTTGGTTATTCTCTCCTAAAGCTATACCGCTTGAAATACAAGGCATTCTGTGGCCTGAACCCAAGCCTTTACAAGCGTTCACTCTTGTTGATCAGCATCAACAGCCTTTTCATTTAAAACGCCTTAAAGATAAATGGACTTTTCTGTTTTTTGGATACACTTATTGTCCTGATATTTGTCCAACTGCGATGATTGCGTTGAAAAGCGTTTATGAACGTTTACAGCAAGAACCTGAAATCGCTTCTAACACACAAATCGTTTTTGTTTCAGTCGATCCGCAGCGTGATACACCAGAACAACTCGCTGAGTATGTGGCTTATTTTCATCAAGATTTTATTGGGATGACTGGCACGGTTGAAGAAATTGATAAACTCGCCCATCAAATCGGAGCGGGTTATATTAAAGAGCCTGTGGGTGCAAATGGGGAATACCAAATCAGTCACACTGGCACCGTTTTTCTGATCGACCCGCAAATAAGATTGTACGCCGGTTTCCCCCTTCCTCATCTTCCTGAAACGATTGTTAGCCAATATATTTTGATTCGTTCACTTTAAGCTACGCTTCAATGCCATATCGTATCGGACAGACACGCAGTGAAGTTGCCCCTACCAAACAGAGCAAAATGACGGTTTTGTAGGGGCGAACCTAATACATACTTGGCATTCGGCTTGTCACTCACGGCACCAAGAATAGCGTCTTCAAAATAAGAGCAGACATTGGCAAAATATAAGGAACCCTCAAAACGAATGGCTACAATGGTTTCACTGGTAGGCAAGTCTGGATGGACTTGAATATCGCATCGGTACCCTCTTTGTATCTCCCTATAAATGGCTACACGAGGTTGTGCGGTAAAGATATAAGTAGGTAGGCAAAAGTTTATTAACATTTTGTAGTCCAGCGTTGTGAGGGCCGGTGGGCTGCAAAAACAGAGCCCTACAGAAAATGTTAAAAGATTTATGCGTACCTACTTACTTAGCGTGGAAACAAATTTAACTTTTCAGTCTCGTGATATTGGAGTTCAAAGCTTCGCTTTGAACTCCGTTGACTACCCACTTTTCTAAAAAGTTTAAGTTGTACCCGTGTGTCGTAGAATTATTTGCTTAATGACTAAGTTTTTACCACTAACACGGCACATTCAGCCGTACCAATGACTCTTTTCGATACGCTAGTACCAAGCAAAGTTTTTTGTAAGTCAGCACATCCTTGACTACCAACGACAATCAAATCACTCTTGATATTTTTCGCTGTTTCTACAATAGTTGTAGCAGATTTCTCATTAACAACGACTTTACTTTCAACGGTTACTCCATCATCTCTCAAAAAGTGACAGATTCGAGCAACAATTGCTTCGGCATCCTCTTTGAGTTTAGCAGAAGTCACTGATAATACAATAAGAGGGGCATTAAGATGTCTAGCTAATTTCCCAGCTGCAACAGCAGCCATATCGCTAGAATGTGAGCCATCAGCCACAGCAAGCAAGATACTTTTACCTTTGATTTTGGCCGCCTTGGGAACAACTAAAACACTACAACTAGAACGATATATTATTTCATTAGTTCGATCGCCCATTATCGATTGTAGTAATCCTTTTTTACCACGTCGGCCAATTACGATAAGATCAGAATGTTTTTCTTCACTGGCAGAAATGATTTCATTGGTAATGTTTTCGCCTTGATGTACAGAAATTGTACAGTCAATTCCAGCATCTATCGCTTGAGATTTAACCACTTCCAAATTATCTATAGCATCCTGACTTTCTTTTTCAAATGTTCGTTGTGCCATAAATTCATTAGCAGAATGATTTACTATCACAGATATTATAGATAAATTACCACCAATCCTTTGAACCAATCTGATTGCTTCACGTTTTGCCCCAACACCGAACTCTGAATTATCATTCGCAAATAAGATTCTCTCGAACCGTCCTATTGGTGATAACTGTGTTGTTTCTGTTGGGAACACTTCAGTAACTTTTGACTTGCTTTGCTCTACAAGTCCTGCTGATTCTGCTGCCAGTTTTCGGGTATGTTTGCGATAACCAGAAACCAGAGCATATAAGATGATAAAAGCGCCAACAGCTAAAGCGGCTATCAACATGATATAACTGGTAATATCAAGGAAACTGACCAGACTTGGACTTAGAGGATCTATTTCTCCGATTTCAGCTAAATATACCGGTACTTTAAGTCCACGACTAACCAACACCAGCATCATGATTACACCCATAACGACTTTAACCATGAAATCCTTAACGTAGGTAGTACCAATAGCTCCTAATTGCACTCCAAATAGCGAACCTGCTAGAATAATCATAGCCAAACGGACATCTACATAACCACTTATGGCATATTTAATTGTACCGCCCATACCCATCACAAAGGCAATAACTAATTCAGTCGCTGATGCCATCAATGCGGGTACACCTAATACATACATCAATGCGGGTACACCAATGAAGCCTCCAACTGCAATAGTTGCTGCTAATAAGCCAGTTGCAAAACCAAGCGGAATGGTAAAGAGTACAGATATTTTAGTACCGATACTTGGGAAATACATCATGGTTCCGGGGATATTAACCGAGTGAACCCATTTTGCAAGCTTAGTTACTTTATGTGCTTCAGCATTAGCATCACCAGATTGTTTGTAGATTTTCCAGGCATCCCGTAGCACATAACTACCAACCACTGCTAAAACCACTACAAATACAAACGAGACATAAAGATTAGAACCGACATCACCAAAAGCTTCTTTAATTTGGGTTTGAATCGATGCTCCATATAATACACCGGCTTCAGCAGATATACCCATAACAACACCCAGTTTGACATCCACTTGCCCATACTTGGCTCGTTTCATGGAGCCCACTAACGCTTTGGGGAACTTGTGACACATGTTACTAGCCACAGCCATAATAGCCGGAACTCCCATGCTCATCATTGCTGGCGTTAATACAAATGCTCCACCAGAGCCGATAAATCCGCTAACTAATCCGCCTACAAAACCAACCACGAATAGGAAGATAATCTTATTTAAAGTCAGAGCCAAAAAGCCTCCAACATCAAATTTCAAAGTACCCGTTTGACCACTCGCATCTGTTACGGTGATAATTTCTGTGTCTGGCTTTCCAGAAGCAATAAAAATGACTTCATTGCCGGTACCTTGGATTTCTCCATTTTTAGCTTTCCAGCTAACTTCACCAGTAGTACCAGATACTTTGATAGTTATCTGATCGGTGGTTTCAATATCAGCGAGATTAACCGCCTCAAAAGTAAATGGCCCAGTAGGTTCATTACCTACTTCTGCTTGTACTGATGCTGACCAAATGATGAACTGTAAACACAACACAACCACTACTTTGGTGGCTTTCAATAGATTAGTCATTTAGTTTTTCCTTACGGTTTTTGCTTTAATGCCTAACAAATCCCAAAAATAACCCGTAAAGGCACCGTGAATTACTGAAAATGTAAATGCAATGACAATGGGTATGATGAAATACCAACCACCTTGTTTGGAAAAATCCAAAATGAGGTCATTGAAATGGTAAAGCAAAAAGTAAAGGATTACACTATAAGTGCCAAACAATAGAGCTTGATTCAAAACAACTGATTTATTTGTCATTAACTTAAATAAATTCTCCTTAAAGGTTAAGTCATTTACTAGGCGATCCAATCTTAAAATTAGAAAACGAAGTAACGGTGTGAAGCAGAGACTTTTAGTAAATAAAGTCCTGCGTTGTGGGACAACATGTCCCTAGATTGATTCTCAAACTTGGGAACCAAAGATTAAATTTAAGTATTATATACATTCACTGATTTAATAGTATTCAATGGTATTAAATAGAAGAAAATACCATAGAATTTTTTCGTTCAAGCAATCTACAATTCTTAGGTGTTGATGAAAAAGGTTCGCCCAGAACTCGCTTAAACGCCAATACACCATTTGAGTAAATGGAGTTGATTTGCTTCTGATATCTGTTAAACTAAGCCCCCTACGTCACCGTAAAGGACTCGTCTTCAAAGCACAAGCCATGAGACTGATCCCGAACACGGCTTCTCTCCTAACTGTTATTATTTGGCCTTTCATGACCTTTCCAATACCGTCTTTAAACTGTTACTCGCGTAACATCATTTCATCATGCTCTGAAAACTTTGTTTCCACTCATGGTATTGATATATTTAATGACTATATTGTTCTCAGTTAG
>Ga0164315_10004844_pt1 | contig 10481 bp, 8 predicted proteins | sample GuaBasSedimGuay6_FD_113737 | JGI IMG/M metagenome (GOLD analysis project Ga0164315, IMG submission 113737) | Subseafloor sediment microbial communities from Guaymas Basin, Gulf of California, Mexico - Guay6, Core 4569-2, 0-3 cm | ecosystem: Environmental > Aquatic > Marine > Hydrothermal vents >...
ATACTGCCTGCTTTAGAGCAAGAAATTACAGTAACTGTTCGTGGCGGAAATGTTTACCCGTATCAGGGAACAATAACTGTTGGACAACCCCAGGAATTGGTTGAGCCTTTTGGTGATCCACTGACTGTTGATTTGGATGGAAATACAGATGGACTTATAAATCCAAATGAAAATTGTAATATCACATATACTTTAAAAAATTGGGGAAATTTAACTGCCAATAATGTTCAGGCAACCATCTCAACATCATCAACTGAGTATGTGGAGATTGTTTCCACAGAGGCAATCAGTTTCGGTACACTTAGTCCTGGAGGTTCAGTTACAGGAGATCCATTTCAGTTTTATGTAAATCCAAATTGTCCGGTGGGCGAAACAATTAACTTGCATTTGCATGTAACATCTTCAATTAATGCCTGGGATTATGATTATAGTACGGATGTTAAAGGGTGTAAATTGGTTTATGACAAATTTGTTGTGAATGACCAGGGTAATGCGAACTCGAATTATCGAATGGATCCAGGAGAAACAGTGAGTCTGGTGCTTTCAATTTCGAATATTGGAGAAGATATTGCACCCAATGTTACAGGTATTTTATCGAGTAACGATCCTTATATAACAATTGAAGATACAACAGGTTATTTTGGAACACTGAATATCAATAATCTTGCCATCAATACAGATGATTATTATGTGGTGAGTGTGAGTGAATCCTGTCCGACTGAATACATGGCGGAGTTTTCGCTAAAGCTATATACTGAAGAAGGGAACTATCCTTATCAAACCATACCAAACTTTTCTTTACCGGTAGCATTACCCATTCCAACCGACTATTCAGGCCCGGATGCTTATGGTTACTATGCCTATTCAAATGACGATTCATTTTATGAGCAAACGCCTGTATATAACTGGGTTGAAATAGATGAGCTTGGTACCGAGATAAATGTTCCTGGTACAAGTGATTATACCCAAACGGTAAGTTTACCATTTACATTTAAATACTATGGCACCAATTATAATAATGTACGCATCAGTACAGATGGCTGGATTGCCTTTGGCAACGGACAACAAATTGCTCCCGAAAATAATACACTTCCATGCAATGATAATGTAAATAACATGGTAGCAGTTTTTTGGGATGATTTGTATTTTTATGATAGCATTTTTATTGAAGGTCAAATATTGTATTATAATGATATTGCCAACCACCGTTTCATAATTGAATGGGATAGTATTGCACTCAACGATTTGGTGACCGAACCTCATAGAGAGGTATTTCAGGCAATCTTATTAGATCCTGCTTATTATCCAACCAATACAGGGGATGGTGAAATTATTTATCAGTATAAAGCTGTTCAGGAAATTGCAAGTAACTCTATAGGTATTGAGAATAATTCACAGGAAATAGGCTTGCAATATGTATTTAATGATGATTACAGTCAGACAGCAACAAACCTGACAAGTGAATTTGCACTAAAATTTACAACAGAACCACCATTCCTCTATATATTTACCGACGTGGATGAAAATCCTGAATTGGGGAACAATCGTATAGCAAGGAATGCCAGTTTAGAACAAAATTATCCCAATCCTTTTGGTTCTAATACGTGGATCAAATATACCATAGTTAAACAAAGCAATATAACATTAAATGTTTATAACATTAGAGGTGAGTTGATAAGAACACTACAAAATGTACAACAAGAAGCAGGTAAATATTCAGTTGAATGGAATGGATTGAATGATGCCGGAAATAGGGCTAATTCTGGAATTTATTTCTATCGCCTGCAAACGGACGATTTTGTGGAGACTATGAAAATGTTCATGTTAGATTAGTCAAAAGCAATTTTAAGAATAAAGAATGTATAGTTTTTACATTTTACTGATAATGATAATTGTTGCGGCAATTGTGGGATTGATAGAATTTGTTCGTCATCAAAAACGAATTTATTCCATCCCCATCCGTATTCATATCAATGGCACAAGGGGTAAATCGAGTGTTACAAGATTGGTGGGTGCTGGATTACGAGCGGGTGGCATTAAAACTATTACTAAGGTAACGGGTACTTTTCCACGCTTAATTATTGAAGATGGTACCGAAACCTACATTTATCGTAAATCATCAGCTAATATCATCGAACAATTGTCAATTGTAAAATATGCAGCACTTCGAAAAACACAAGCATTGGTAATGGAATGTATGGCATTGCAGCCTCAATACCAATCCATTACTGAAACACAGATGATTCATTCCAACATTAATGTAATGACAAATGTTAGATTGGATCATGTAGATGTAATGGGTCATACCTTGCCCGAAATTGCAGAAACCTTAGGCAGGACGATACCCAGGAATGAGCACCTTTTTACTTCTGAAAACATTATACCTGATACCCTCAGGAAAATTGCAGATAAAAAAAATACAGTTTCTCATTTTATCGATGCTGATTCTATATCCCAGGATGACATGAAAGGCTTCAGTTATATTGAGCACCGTGATAATGTCGCTCTGGCCCTGGCCGTTTGTCAATATTTGAAAGTGGATAGGGAAACCGCTTTAAAAGGGATGTATAGTGCCGTTCCTGATGCAGGTGCTTTAAGGAAGTACAAGGTTGAAGCATTTAATAAACAACTGTCATTTTACAATGCTTTTGCCGCTAATGACCCCGATTCTACTTATATGGTATGGGAAAAAATCAGGGATGAAATTGGCCTGGAAGGTGTACGGATTATTTTGTTGAATACCCGTCAGGACAGACTTGATCGAGCCAAACAACTCGCTGAACTGGCAGGAAAGAAATTGGCTAAAGAAATAGATTATTTGATATTGATCGGGCAATCTACCGATGTGGTTGAAAATATGACTGTGAATTATGGATTGTCACAGAAAAAAATAATTAATCTGGGATGGACCACACCAGCAAAGGTATTTGAGCAAGTCCTATCACTTTCGGTAACAGCATCTACTACGCTTGCCATTGGCAATATGGGAGGAATGGGTGCTGAGACAGCAGAATTTTTTGAAAACAGAAGTTCCATAAATTATGATTGAATTAGCAATTACATTGGGGTTGATTTTTAGTTTACTTTCCTACGAAGTTTTCGGACTGGCTGCCGGAGGTATTGTTGTGCCGGGTTACATTGCTCTTCAGCTTTCGCATCCCGACCGTTTGATAGGTATTGTAGGAGTTAGTTTACTTACTTTTTTAATCATCAAAGCCCTCGGAAAATATACTTTTTTATATGGTCGTCGCCAAATGGTACTCAGTTTATTGATAGGTTGTTTGTTAGCAAATTTTTCGAGGTATTTTATGAGTATTGATCTTGCATCAACTACACTGGAATTACAAGCTGTTGGCTGGGTAATTCCAGGATTGATTGCACATTGGTTTGGAAAACAGGGTGTATTTAAAACATTGAATGTTTTATTTATTACTTCTGTATTGGTTCGTTTAATAATAATATTGCTTTTTGTTGGTGAACTGCTACCCGAATAAAAAGTTAATAAACTTTATAACTGCTTTAAATGTATAAATTCAGGGCTAAGTCTAACACTGTTTTAATTGTATTATCATCTTTATCGCTATTGGCATTTATTGCTGTGGAAAATAGTAAGGTGGATGTAAAGCAACAATGGTATAACGAAAAACTTGAAGCTGCCCAACTTTCACAAAAAGCGGCTAACCATTTGAAAAATTACCGCCTGGAGAAAGGTGTTTTTATCGATGTTATTAACGACCCCAACCAGACTGCATTAATTGGCCAGGAATACACTCTTGTTACAACCGATAGAGGTTACATTGATGCCAAGCTATCCACAACAAACCCAAATTTTGCTGCAGTAATTGTACAATTACTGAAAGATGCCGGAGTGGAAAAAAAGGATAATGTGGCCGTTGCCATGTCAGGTTCTTTTCCCGGATTAAATATTTCAGTAATAGCCGCATTGGAAACCCTGGAATTGAAACCTATAATAATTGCATCAGTTGGAGCATCCAATTTTGGAGCAAACGATCCATACTTTACATGGCTGGATATGGAAAGTGTATTGAACAATTCTAATATATTTCACAACAAATCTGTTGCAGCATCTATTGGTGGAGGTGCAGATGTTGGACGGGGGTTAAGTCCTGAAGGAAGAAATCTAATTAAAAAAGCCATTGAACGAAATGATGTTGAATTTATTCATGAAAAACATCTTGAGAGTAGCATTGCCAGGAGAATGGAAGTTTATGATGAGCACAGTAAAGGCCAGCCTATAAAAGCTTATATCAATGTGGGTGGAGGAATTGCCAGCCTGGGCAATACAATCAATGGCAAATTGATACCACCTGGTCTGACAGAATATTTACCAATGCGTAATTTCCCGGTTCGTGGTGTTATCATAGAAATGGGTATGCGGGAAATTCCGATCATTCATTTGTTAAATATCAATCAATTGCTTACGGAATACGGATTGCCAACAAGTCCGGAACCGATTCCAGAAGCTGGAGTAGGAGAGATATTTGTGCAAAAAAAATACAGTGTTGTTGTAACGGCAATTGCAACACTAATTTTGATTATAGTGATTCTGGTTATTTATTTTAGCGAGCGAAAACATAATGCTTTAGGTTCAGATCCGGTTCCATTGGCCAAAAACCAAAAACGGGATAATGATGACATACCAGTTATATAAATCAAAGAAATTATAAGAAGATCAAAACATATATATAAATAAGAGGCGAATGAAAAAGGTTTATTTAATCTTGATAATGTTATTGTTTTATGGTTCAGCTATAATAGCTCAGTCCAAAATGGAAGCCAGGTATTTAAAACCATCGGATTATCAAAAAAAGCTTACCATTAAAATTGATAATAAATCCAGAAGTTATTATGCTTTAAGTGCTGATAAGCCTTCTACAATAAACATTCAGGGTCCTGGGAAATTACGTGTAATGTCACGTGGCCAGTTTAAGCCAGGCGAAGCAAATGAAATAAGCTATTCCATAAAATGTGTTATTGATGGGGGAGAAATGAAAATTATTGAGTTCTCAGGTGTTGAACCTTATACTTCGGCTACATATTTAGACAAAGGATTGGGAGTGCCTGGTCAACTGAAAGATTTTGAAATTGATCTGGGCCGTGGATTTCATAACATTGAATTTAAAATTGACGATCATAAAGTTTCGGTTGCAGCCAGGTATAAATTTACACCAATAAAAGTCAAAAAGCAGGAATGGATTGCATTTTGCCCAAAACGGCCTTCAGAACCTGTAGATTTAATTTCACGGGAAGCGACTGTAAATTATTATCGCTTTTCAATGGAAAAGCCATTGAAAGTTGAAATTAATGGACCGACTGAATTACGTGTGTTAACCCGTATCGAAAATCATTATCAGATGAAAGGGCGAATTCACTATCGTGTTCAGGTAAAAGAAAATGGTCATCTGACAAGTACCTATCAGTTGAACAGCAGGCGTTCTGAAATTGCAGTGTATAAATATGATAAAGAATTAATTCCAGGCAAAGCATGTGAATTTGTAATTGATGTTCCAAAAGGAAGACATACATATGAAGTTTTGCCTTTGGATAAAGATAAAAAAACTTTGTTAGGCCGGTTTTTACTTCCAAAAAAGGATGTAAAACTGGAGCAATAAACAATTTTAAAACTTTCAATATAAACTTTGAAAATATGAAATTTAAATATAAAAGAGAATACTTTAGGCCCGAAATAGTCTTTAGGCTTATTCTGGTTCTTTTGTTATCATTCTCGGTTGTGGATTCTTTTGGCCAGGAGAGCACAAAGAAGAAGAAAAAAAGTAAGGAAAAACCCCTGGCGTTTAGAGTTGGTCTTGCAGCAACCTACGATAATAATATTTTAAATTATTCTGATAAATACCTGGATCGGTTTATGAAAGGTGAGGATCCAGGCCGTTTTCATATTGATACATATGATGATTTAATTCTGAATCCATCGCTTGGAGCTATATATACTTTTAATATCTTTAAAAAAGTCAAGTCAAAAATAAGTGCAAGTATTAGTCCTCGGTTTTATATGGTAAATGATATAAAAAACTGGGTTTTCTGGACCATTGGATTTCAACAATATTTGACTAAGAAGGCTAGCTTTAAATTTACTTACAGCTATATTCCTGAGTTTTATGTTCGGCATTTCCGAGATGATCAATGGATAGATGTTTACGGATATAAGCCGATTTCATTTACACCTTATGCATTTTCAAAAGACAATTTTGGCTTTTATATACAAAACACATTTTTCGAAAATACTCGTGTAAAACTATCATTATTCCACGCCAGGTATTATCATAACCAGCATTATACTGAATATGATAGCAAAGATTGGTTATACGGAATAATGGTTTATCAAAAAATAACAAAAAAATTTAGAATTGAAGCGGGTTACCAATATGTAACCTCAGATGCCAAGGGGTATGATGCATCCTATCAAACTCCAGAAACAACTACTGGCCCTGATGCTACATTTGTAGAAGATAGGTTTTTATTAGGGTTTATTTGGTACTTGCCAAAAATTAAAAAGAAGAGTAATAACCTGGATGTTGATTTGCTGATTATGAATCGATATTATTCCTCATCTCATCCGCCTCTGGACGATCCATTGCATGCCGGACGTTACGATTATAATTATCGAATGTTTTTTAATTATCATTTCAGAGTGAATAAATCACTAAGATTCACTGTATTTTATAATTGGCTAATGAGGGATACTGAAACAACGGCAAAAATTAATGCCACTTATGTATCCAATGAAAAAGACTACAGGCAGGATCTGGTTGGAATAAAGATTTCTTATGGTATTAAATTAGCAACCAGTAAATCTGAAAAAATTATTACAAAAGAATAAATAAATAAAAATTGATAATAAAAATTTTGAAAATGAGAAAGATTAAATTATTTATCTTGCTACTGATAGGAATAAGTTTTATGCTCAGTTGTGGAAAACCAAATGATGCAGAATCAGTTCCCATACCTGATATTTCGGGTGGTTATACGATTGTGAAAAAATTCATAACAGCTGGTTATTCACAAGATGTTTTGAAAAAGGACAATCTTTTGTATATGGCACAAGGTGAAGGTGGGTTGCAAATTATTGATATTACCAATCCCGAGGATCCACAAACTGTATCTATAACCAGTGACGGAGCTCGTGGTTATTCTGCCAAGGTTGCTATAAAGGATACTGCGGTGTATTTGGCAGCTGGTTCTTTTGGTGTAACGACTATTAACGCAAGCGATCCCACCGCACCTGAAATTCCCGGCTCAAATTCATCTGAAAAACCCGCAAAGAGTTTGTATATAATGGGTGATTATTTGTTTGTTGCCGTAAGTGAACAGGGTGTTAAAATTTCAGATATTTCTGTCCCCATTTATCCTGATCCCAAAGGTCAGGTCAAAACATCAGGTTTTGCCTATGGTTTAACCATTTCTTCCGACAGTGCTTTTATGTTTGTAGCTTGTGGAGAAATGGGAATGTATATTTTTGATATATCTGTGTTTGAGCAGGGATACCCTATTTATCACGAGGTTGGATGGTGCGACACACCTGGTAAGGCAGAGGCAATTACTATTTTAGAAGAGGAATCCATTGCTTTTATGGCCTGTGGAACTTCCGGTTTGCAAATAATTAATTATGCTGATACTAATAATATTCATATTGTAGGTAGTCTGGATATTGGAGGTTATGCAAAAGATTTAATGTATAAAGACCAACGCATCTATCAAACAGCTGAAATGGGCGGATTGCAAATTATTGATGTTTCTGATTTTACAAATCCAAAATTAATAGGTGTTGTTGATACTGAATTTGCATTGGGCCTGGATATGGATGATGAGTTTATTTATGTAGCAGATGAAGATGAAGGGTTGATCATTATTTCTATTCCTTTATAATTATTAATATTGGTTAAAGCTTTTTGGAAAGGAATAAGAATAATCCAATTGACAATGAACTAAATGGCTCACGGATTGCATATGACAATGAATTACAAAAAACCTGAGAGAAAATTACGTTTCGATTATATCGACCAGTTTCGTGGGTTTGTTGGAATTTTAATGTTAGTTGGTCATTGTTCTTATTATTTCAATTCAGTTTGGTTGAACCTCGATCCTTTTGATCCTTTATTTCCTGATTGGGGTCAGTTTGCGCTAAGATATATTGGATATTTATGTGCTCCTGGATTTTTAATGATGAATGGAGCCATGGTTTGGTGGTCGTATAGCCGAAGGGTATCTAAAGGAACTCCGGACTGGACTGTTCGCTGGCATTTGATCCAACGAGGGCTTTTCCTCATTGTTGTTCAAATGATCTGGGTAAATTCATCCTGGGGAGGTTTCCGGGTATTACAACCCTGGCATTTGGGAGTTATTGCCAGTATTGGATTTTCTATGATTCTATTAACATTGATAATTGACTTAAGGTGGGAAGTTCAGCTTTTTGTGGCTTTGGTTATTTTGCTGATTCATCCATTTTTACTTGAAATTTCTTACGATCCGAATATAATATGGCAAAAGGTCGTGATGCAAACATTCATCGACTCAGGTAAATTTAATAAATACCCGGTTTTGCCCTGGTTTGCATTGGCAACTTTAGGATCAGTAATGGCTCAGGGTTGGCTTAAAATATGGAAAACTGATAAACAAAGAATTTTGAATAGTATCGTTATTGCTTCCATTGCAATAATACTGGCCATAGTTATCCGGATGGGAAGAGGTTATGGGAATATTACCCCATTCTCCGATTTTGGATCATGGTCATTTTTATTGGATCAAAAATATCCACCCAGCCTGTACATGAACCTCTGGTTTTTTGCTGCTGTTGTCCTTGTAGTTACTTCTTTTATTGCCATCGGAAAAGTAGCCCCGAAACTATTATTGATATTTAGTATACCGGGAAAAGTACCTTTGTTTTTCTATGCAGTACACCTTGCCATCTTAGGAATATTTGTAAAGCGTATTGGAATCTTCTATCGCGAGGGAGGTGTAGTAGAATCACTTATTGGAGTCGCTGTAATGTTGGTCATCATGTTGCCTCTTTGCAAATGGTTTTATGGTGTAAAACGAAGGAGCAAGAATTATTTTATTCAAATGATATAAAATGGATGGGATAATTCAACATATAAAACTTTTATGCTTTTTGGTTATGATCCTGATATTTTCAGGATGTGCAAATGTTATGGAGAAACCTGAAATAACTGAAAATTCAACCCAGGTTTATTCTTTAAAAGATGGAAATAAAGTAGTTGATAGTATTTCGTTCTGCAGAAAAGTTGACAGGGAAAATGGAGAATTGATTGGAGAAGGAAATGAATTTATAATTATGAATGAGGGAAGGGTTCAGGCAATTGTTAGTTTAAGTGACTTTATCCAGAATTCTAATAAGCCTTCCATGTTTCATTTTGATTGGATCTCAGCATCAGGTTATACAACTTATTTAAGGCAAGTTGATTATATTCCTAATGATAGTGTAGATTTTATCAGAAGTTCCATTTCACTTAATCCGGATATTAGATCTCCTGGTGAATATAAACTTCGGATTTATTATTTCCGTGAAATGATTGCTGAAAAGAATTTTATTCTCCTTCCTGAATTTGATCCTTCCACATATAATTTGCAGTCATTTTCTGAAGACCTGGTTTTTTGTAAAAAGCTTGATAAAAAAACTGGTGAACCACTTGGTATCGACTCCGTATTTAATCAATCTCAAAAAGGGAGTATCCGTGCAACATTTAAGCTGGATAAAGAAATTAGTATTGCGCAGCAGGAACAATTATATCGTTTCGACTGGTTTTTAAAAGGAGATACCACAACTTTTTACAGGAAACATGTTGATGTTCTCCCCGCCGATAGTTTGAATAATATTTCAAGCTCACTGTCTATTGCTACCGATAAACGGCAACCGGGAGAATATTTTGTGGTTTTGAATTTGTTTGGAAAACCTATTGCACAAAAAGAGTTTGTTTTATTACCTCCTGTTGATTATTCTGCTATAAAGGTTAAAACTACTTTATATAGAAAGAAGAGCAAAAAAACAGGAAAATTGATAGGTGTAGGATCACAGTTTGTAATTGGTGAAAAGAAAAAAGTGAGGGCTATAGTCAATATTTCCGGCCTTGATGAATTTGTTGGGAAAGAACTGGAATTTAAACTTCGGTGGGTTGGTCCTGGTGGAAAAGGTGTTTATTCAAAAAGTTATACTGTAATTTCTGAAATTTCCACTTTAGCTTTGAAAAATGCTATTTCCATAACTCCCGGAAAAAGAAAATCTGGAGAATATACATTGCAGGTTTATTTAGCTGGTGAATTGCTGGGTGAGAAGAAATTTGAACTTCATTCAAAATAGTTTCCTCCCTCTATGATTATTGATTTTCTTTATCCTTTCATTTGACTGGAAAACCCTGAATATTTGTGCAGAATCTGATCCATCAAATGAAGTGGAAGTGGAATTTTTTATATTTGACATTGAAGAC
>Ga0164315_10004845_pt1 | contig 10480 bp, 12 predicted proteins | sample GuaBasSedimGuay6_FD_113737 | JGI IMG/M metagenome (GOLD analysis project Ga0164315, IMG submission 113737) | Subseafloor sediment microbial communities from Guaymas Basin, Gulf of California, Mexico - Guay6, Core 4569-2, 0-3 cm | ecosystem: Environmental > Aquatic > Marine > Hydrothermal vents...
CACCATACAGTAATGCAAGACCATGTAAATCTTGTTAATCCTGTCTGAAAAGACTTTTCGGAGTGGACTCAGTTTTAAACCATTCAATCATTCTTGTATTCTGGCATTGAATCATTAAAGCATTACAGCATTGAATCATTCCCTAATTGAATCACTCCCCAATTATCTTCACCAATACCCTTTTTCTCCTTTTTCCATCAAACTCACCATAGAAAATTTGTTCCCAAGGGCCAAAATCCAATTGCCCTTTTGTAAGGGCACAAACAACTTCCCTTCCCATAACAGTTCGTTTAAGATGGGCATCTGCATTGTCCTCAAAGCCATTGTGCCGATATTGAGAATAGGGCTTTTCGGGGGCCAGTTTTTCAAGCCATACTTCATAATCATGATGAAGGCCGCTTTCGTCATCATTGATAAAAACACTGGAAGTAATGTGCATGGCATTAACCAAGACCAGGCCTTCCTGTATGCCACTTTCATGGATGCAAACCTGTACGTCAGGTGTGATGTTTATTAACTGTCGTCTTGATTGTGTATCGAACCAAAGTTCTTTTCTGTATGATTTCATATGTTGATATTTTATTGTTTATAATAAATGCCCCAATCCTTTATTCGTCTTTTTGTGCTTCATTGTCAATGCCTTATTCCCAATTAATAATCTTTTCCATCAAATTATCCATGTCCAAATTTTCCCCATTTATCGATATATGTGCTTTTGAATAGTGGGGGAGGCGTTCTTCAAGGTGTTTCTTGATAAATTGTTTTAATTCCTCATGTGATTTATCTTGTACCAAGGGCCGTGGTCTTTTCGAATTGTTCAGTCTATGGAAAAGTGATAAACTGCTCATCTCTATGTAAATTGAAATCCCAATTTTGTTTATCGATTCCATGTTGTCAAAAAAACAGGGGACACCGCCACCAGTAGCAATAATGGTATCCGAAAACTGAAATGTTTGGGCCAGGGTATCATGTTCAATTTTCCTGAATGAATTTTCATCATATTTCTGAAAAAAACCACTGACCTCTATTCTGTATTTCCTTTCAATCATATCATCCAGGTCGATAAACCGAAAACCCAGTTTCTTGGCCAGCTTTTTCCCAACCGTGGTTTTCCCACTTCCCATGTATCCGACTAAGTAAATTAACATTTATTTGTTTTTAAAGGTAATTAGCTTTACACAATATTTTTTGATGATTTATAATTACTATCAATTACTGCCAATTACCAACAATTGCATTTCCTGATTCCATTTCCTCCCCAAACTTAAATAAATCTTTTGGATAAGGCTCAATATTTTTCCTAATTTTGCACCCACAAATAAAAGTATATGAGATACCTTGTTTTTCTTATCTTAACAATTGTAATTATTACCTCCTGCGGGAACGACCGTAAAGGACATATTTCTACCGATGTGGTCAATAATCCGGTATCTGCTTCTGGCGATGGTTCGGTGGATGAATTACCTGTAATTGGTTTTGATAAGGATGTACACGATTTTGGTAAAATAATCCAGGGTGAAAAAGTTTCGTATAATTTCCGGTTTACAAATACCGGGAAAAGTGATTTGGTTATTTCCCAGGTGAAATCTTCATGCGGTTGTGCGGTTACCCGTTTTCCGAAAGTCGCAATTAAACCCGGGGCAAAAGATAAGATAACAGTGACTTTTGATAGTGAAGGCAGACGTGGTGTTCAGAGCAAAGTTATTACAGTGGGAAGCAATTGTCAACCTAACAAGACAGTACTTAGAGTGAAAGCAATGGTGGTTACACCTTAAATATTAAACAAAATAAAATGAACATGGATTTATTGAATATATTATTAATGACGCCTCCCGAAGGTGGTGACAGTGGTGGGATAATGAGTTTTCTCCCTTTGGTTTTGATCGTACTTGTGTTTTATCTGTTTTTTATACGGCCACAGATGAAAAAGACAAAGGATCAGAAGAAATTTCGCGAAGCTATAAAAAAGGGTGACAAGGTTGTTACAATTGGTGGTATCCATGGTAAAATTATTGAAGTGCAGGAGCAAACCTTTACAATTGAAGTGGAAGGGCAAAACCGTTTGAGGATTTCAAGATCTGCTGTTGCTATGGACGACTCATCCCAAATAGGGGCAAAGGGTTAAGATAGGGGTAGCATTTAGAGTTTTGCTGAATTTTGTGAATTTGTTCTTGTCTTTCAATATCATATCTGATATTTTTTGATATGGTTTTGCTGTACGAATATTAAATTCCCTTATATTGAAATCTGGATTATTACAGAGATTGGGCAACCCAAAAGATGAAAAGTTGAGAAACCAGCTTTATGTTTTTATGGTTTGTCTTGGTATTTCCATATTTATTTGGTTCCTGATCGTATTGTCAAAGAAGAATATGGAAACGATTGATTTTCCAATAATATATGGAAAAGCCCCTTCTAACCTTACCCTCACCAATACACCAGATAGTTTGATTTCTATCCGGCTTTCTTCTACTGGGTTTGAGTTTATTAACCTGAAATATTTAACAAGGAAAAAACCTATTGCTATTGACCTTGATGATCTTAATGTTCAAAAGGAGGGTTCAAAACACGTAGCAAAGCTTTCAACATCGGAGATTGAAAAACGACTTATCAAGGAATATCGCCTGTCAAAGGAATTGATTTCGGTTTCGCCTCAAGTTTTGCATTTTGAATTTGCTTCTGTAATAAGTAAAAAGGTCCCCATAAAGCCAAATTTACACTTGGGATTTGAAAAGCAATTTCAATTGTCTGACTCACTGATATTAAAGCTTGATAGTGTATTTGTAATCGGGGCCAATGAAAGCATAGAAAGTATTGATGTTGTCCATTCCGAATTTATTGAAATAACTGGGATAAATAAATCCCAAGAAATTATTGTTGGCCTGGTAAACCCTGGCAATATTGAGGATGTCAGGATTTCGGAAAGTGAAACAACAGTTTCTTTGAAGGTTGAAAAGTTTACTGAATCAACTATTGAACTTCCCATAACAGTAAATAATAAGGTAGGTCTGGAGGTTAAGACTTTTCCTGAAAAAATTCAATTGACATATTTAGTTGCTTTAGATGATTATAAACGGATAAATACAGAAATGTTCTTGATTGGGATAGATACTACTGACAATCTTAGAAAAGTCAATAAATTGAAAGTGAAGATAATTCAATATCCGTCATTTATTAAAATTACAAAGATAGAACCTCTTGAAGTTGAATTTTTAGTTTTGGAAAGATGATAAAAATTGGATTGACCGGAAATATTGGATCAGGTAAAAGTACTGTGGCCCGTGTATTTAATATTCTTGGTGTGCCTGTTTATCACTCTGATGAAAGGGCTAAGGGGTTTTTGCACTATAAAGGGGTCAAGGGGAGACTTATGTCAAGGTTTGGTCCTGTAATTTTTGAAGGGACGGAGATAGATAGGAGAAAATTAGCCGGAATTGTTTTTAACGATAAGGAATCACTTGGGTTTTTGAATTCATTGATCCATCCTTTGGTCAGAAGGGATTTTGAGGAATGGTGTGCTGAAAAAAATGGAGAACCATATGTTGTGCAGGAGGCAGCAATATTGTTTGAAAGTGGACTGTATAAATTATTTGACAAAACTATTGTGATAGCCTGTCCTGAAGAAATTGCTGTTAGGAGGGTAATGGAAAGGGATCATGTTCGAGAGGAAGAAGTGAGGGCAAGGATGAAGAACCAAAGGGGGCAGGAAGGAAAAATGAAACTGGCCGATTATATTGTTGTAAATGATAATGCTAAAATGGTAATTCCGCAGGTTTTGAAAATCCATAAAGAATTGATTTTATTAATAAAATAAAATTCGCTGTTAGGGACAGAAACAAAAAAGGCCATCATTCGATGGCCTTTTTTGTTGAATAGAAATAATTTATATTATCTGAACAAATTTATTTTTTTGTTCACAACCGTCTTGTCTTCAAGTACGATATTGATGAAATAAATACCATTTTCAAGATTTGAAAGGTCAATTACATTTCCTGTGAAATCCTCATAAGATGCAACTTGAATCCCAATTGCATTATGGATTTTTATATCTGTATTTGCAGTGCCTTTTAAAAATAGCTGGCCATTTGTTGGGTTAGGATAAACCTGGACAGCTTCAAAAGCCTCATGGCCAATTCCTGTTAAAACAGATAAATTAATATTGTATGTATAATGGCTTGCTAAATCTTCACCATAGGCATCAATTGTAGCTGTTCCCGGAAATTCATTTGCAGGAACAATTACCTTAACCCCATTTGCATCCATCAATTCTGCAGTAATAACAGGCATTTCAACTGTTCCTACAGGCAATTCAACATTGTAATCCATTACATCAGGGTCGAAACCTGCAAGTGCGGAGCCATCAAGATAAATATTTGATAATCTTCCTTCTGTTGCATAACCAGCATCCTCAAGCGAATAATCAGATTGGAATACAAATTTTGATGAGTTGTCCTGAACAATAACTGCAACCCCAAGGTCGTCCCACTCTTCTACGTTTGTCCCACTAAGCTGTACAGTTTCCGTAATTGTATATGGTACCCTGTCAACAAGGTTTACTGATGTTCCATTTGCATCAGGAACCATTTTCATCATAACATGTTCGAATGAAGTTTCACCATTTGATCCCACATTTTGTGTTGTAAGGTATTCAAAAACATCAATAGTTACTTTGAAGTTATCAAAGTTGGCATAAGGGAGAATTGTAGTGGTAATAGTCATTTCAGTGCCGTTTAAGGTGTGTGAGCACACAAGGCTCATTAATCCTGAAGCCTCTGCCGCTGCATTCAGGACTCCTTGGGCAGCTCCTGTATTTGTATTGGTAAATTCTCCATCACCTACCAACCAAGGTACCCATGTTACACCATAATAATTTCTTCTTACACCACCTTCTTCTGTGTAATAGATATCGCCACTACCAGGCCAGTTCATCTGATATTTTACCAATGTCATTTCATCGGCATGTGTTTCGCACCAAGGGACAAAGGTATTGTGAAATGAGGCACATGGACCACATGTAGAACTTGTAAACTCTTCCAAAGCAGCTTTTTTAGCAACTGTATGGCTTATCACACTAATTCCTTTTGTAAGGGAGTTGTTGCTTGGATCGTCATCTGTAGTACCATTTACATTCACTATTGTAACAATTAAATCATATGACCCAATTGGAAAATTGAAAAGATCGTCACATGTAAAATCATAATTTTCACCAAAGTCAATCGAGAGTCCTGTAATTGATGTGGAGTGAACCATTCCATCAACTTCCCAATCTAAATCCAATGATGTAATTTGAGTTGATCCAAAATTTTTAACAATTCCCTCTACTTCTGTCGGTCCACCAACATACGAAGAAGTTGTGATCGAAACCATTTGGGCATCTAATGCAAGCGGGTTAAATAAAAGAATATCATCAATGTACCAGTAATCCAAATTGTATGTGTTTCCTGTTACATACAGGCAAATTTGGAAATCACTTGCACCCATATCTCCATTGTTGATTTCAAAACTCACTTCTTCAGGTCCAATATCCCCCGTAGGGTTTACTGACCAGACATCATTCCATGCACCTCCACCAGAACGGGTTGCCGCTCCAAGGGTATATCCTGATCCTGAGTAATCATCAAGAAAATGCCTGAAAGAAAAACTTGCACTTGTAAAACCCGATAAATCTGTTTCTGGGGAAATAAGACGAGTTGTGTTGTTGCCACTTAGGTATGTGAACTTAGCTTCGGGAGCTATACCACCAGCCTCTGTGCCGGAATTAATTGACCATTTCTCTTGTAAGTCATCAATAGACCAACCTGATGGGGGCATTTCTCCAGCGGAAAAGTCTTCTGAAATAAATGTTTGTCCGAAAACGAAAACTGACATTCCAATAAACAGTAAAAGTGTACTTAATTTTTTCATAGATAAAGTTTTTAATTAATTAAACAATTTGTTATTTGTATGTATTTCTAAATAAAAGGACATAAAACTAATGTATTAAGGTGTATGTAGATATGTAAATAGATAGATTGCGCCTAATTTAAAATCATTCTAAATAATAAATGGAGGAAGATTAAAAGTTGTATCTATTCTATTGCTTGATTTTCTATATATTGCCCTTTAAAATCTAATTGGGTATTATCAGTACTTTATTGCTTTTAATTTGTTTATCCAGAAATATGATGGGTTCATACAGGATTTCAAGGCCTTTATACAATGAGGCAGGTTTTTCTTGTATTCAAACATATATTGATTTACTTTTATGCGATTCATAGACCAATTTGTAAAATTAAGGATATCACAAATGAAAAAATCGAAGGATGCAGAATTAGTTTCCAGCAGTAGGTTGGTATGGTTAACTATCGTTTATTTCATAATAATTGCTTCCATAATCATTATTATCATAATTTCGTAAAAATGAATGTGGTAGGCCTATATCCCCAATAAAACCAAATGACATAAAACAAAAAAACCTCTCAATATAGAGAGGCTTTTATGTGATCCCGCTGAGGCTCCCCGACAATACTTCGTATGTCTGGATAAACTTCTCGCCCCAGCTGCATCCCCTATAAAATCAAATGACATAACACAAAAAAACCTCTCAATGTAGAGAGGTTTTTATGTGATCCCGCTGAGGCTCGAACTCAGGACCCACGGCTTAAAAGGCCGTTGCTCTACCAACTGAGCTACGGAATCATTTTTTAGAGGTGCAAAAGTAATTTATTTTTTTATAAACCAAACGTTTTTTGAAATTATTTTTTTTAATGTGCGTTTTTATGCTTTCCATGAATGGCCAGCCAGATACAATTAGGTTTTTTACTGGTGATCAAAAGCCTGTGTTTAACATGGGCAGGGATGAATAAATAGTCTCCTTTTTTGAGTTTAATTAATTGATTATTTGTAAATTCAAGGGTGGCTTCTCCTTGTATTAGCAAAACCCATTCGTCTTTGTCCTGATCGTACCAATTGCCTGGAGTTGCGATTTTCCCGTATGTGATAATTTTCTCGATAAGCGCATTTTCAGAAGTGAAAAGGGTTTCAAAACTTTCCTCCCCCTCATTTTTTATTCCATTATCAATAAAAATATTACCTCTAATGATTTCCATTGTTTAGTTTTGACAAAAATAACTATAAATAAGGAATATCATTTTGAAACTTGTGGACAAAGTTTATTAATTTTGTGCCGATTTTGGAAAACCAGTATTTTGAATAAAAATATTGAAAGTCGAAATCATTGAGGTCCCGTAGTTCAACTGGATAGAATACAAGATTCCGGTTCTTGAGATAGGGGTTCAAGTCCTCTCGGGATCACAAATGTTTATAAAGCCTGTATGATTTTTTATACAGGCTTTATTTTATGATGACATTTCGATATTTCAGAATAAACAATACCGCAGTTCAATGGTTATTTTGGTAATTTTGCAAAGTTTGCTATTTGTAATGAAATAACTTAAAACTTAATTTTATGAATTACGATGTTATAATAATTGGTAGCGGCCCTGGAGGTTATGTTGCTGCAATCAGGGCTTCGCAATTGGGATTGAAAACCGCTGTTGTGGAAAAAGCCGAATTGGGTGGCATTTGCCTCAATTGGGGCTGTATCCCAACAAAGGCCTTGTTGAAAAGTGCACAGGTTTTTAATTATATAAAACATGCCAATGATTATGGTATTGAGATAAGCGGAGAGGCCAAGCCCGACTTTCCCGGTATTGTGAAAAGGAGCCGTGATGTGGCTGCCGGAATGAGCAAGGGGATTGAATTCCTTTTCAAGAAAAATAAAATTGACCACTTAAAAGGTTTTGGGAAAATAAAGCCAGGAAAAAAAGTTGATGTTACAGATGAAAAAGGGGAGACAATTGAATATTCTGCCAATCATATAATTGTAGCAACAGGTGCGAGGTCAAAAGAACTTCCCAACCTGAAGCAGGATGGGAAAAAAATAATCGGCTACCGTGAAGCTATGACACTTGCCAAACAACCCAAGTCAATGGTTGTAGTTGGTTCAGGTGCAATTGGGTCGGAGTTTGCCTATTTTTATAATTCAATAGGAACTAAAGTTACCCTTGTAGAATTTTTGCCTAATATAGTTCCCCTTGAAGATGAAGACGTTTCAAAGCAATTGGGTAGGAGTTTTAAAAAAGCAAAAATGAAAGTGATGGTGGGTTCCTCTGTTGAATCGGTTGATACGAAAGGGAAACTTTGCAAAGTGAAGATTAAAACCAAAAAAGGTGAAGAAATTGTGGAAGCCGAAATAGTCCTTTCCGCAGTTGGTATTGCCACTAATTTGGAAGGGATTGGGTTGGAGGATGTTGGCATAAAAATAGAAAAGGACAAAGTTGTCGTGGATGCTTATTATAATACCGGGATCGACGGATATTATGCCATCGGCGATATTGTTCCTGGCCCGGCTTTGGCCCATGTTGCTTCTGCCGAAGGGATTTGTTGTGTAGAAAAAATTGCAGGACTGAACACGGAACCTATTGATTATGGCAATATCCCTGGATGTACTTATACCGTTCCAGAAGTGGCTTCTGTAGGAATGACTGAAATACAAGCGAAAGAAGCCGGTTTTGAAATCAAGGTTGGGAAGTTTCCGTTTACAGCTTCAGGAAAGGCAAGTGCTGGTGGGAATAAGGATGGCTTTGTAAAAGTGGTTTTTGATGCAAAATATGGTGAATGGCTAGGGGCTCATTTTATTGGTGACAATGTTACCGAAATGATCGCCGAAGCTGTTGTTGCCAGAAAATTGGAAACAACCGGCCATGAAATCCTGAAATCAATCCATCCCCACCCAACCATGTCGGAAGCCGTGATGGAAGCTGTGGCGGCGGCTTATGGGGAGGTTATACATTTATAGGTTATTTGTTATATTAATTAATATATATTGTATTTTTGTTAAAAATAGAAAAAATGGACATGACTGTTAATTATATATATGCTGCTGATGGTGCAATTGAGTATGCAATTATTCCATATTCAATTTGGGAAAAACTAAAACAAAGTATTACCAATAATAAAACTGAAAACAATGTTAATGATAAGAAGGGTTTTGACCCTTCTGAGTATCGAGGGGTTTTATCCCATTTGAATTTAGATATTGAAAGTGAACTTGAAAATATGAAGCACCAATGGAAGACAAATATCTAATTGATACGAATGTAATTATTTATTACCTTGACAATAGAATCCCAAAACAAGAGATCAAGAAAGTTGAATGGATTTTTAAAAATTCATTTAATATTTCTACTATTACAAAAATAGAAGTATTGGGTTGGCATAAAATCAAGGAAAATGAAAAAAAGAAAATAGCACAGTTTATAAATAATGCAAAAGTTTTTTACCTTGATTCATCCATTGAAGAGAAATCAATCGAAATAAAACAGAAAAACAAGATTGCGACTCCTGATACTATTATTGGGGCAACAGCAATACTTAACAACTATATTGTTGTTTCAAGGAACTATAGGGATTTTACGAAGATCGAAGGTGTAAGAAATTACAACCCATTTGAAAATGTTTAGGCCTAGCTTGATAATATTCTCGGTAGAAATTCAAATTACAATTTTATCCAAATGGAAATAATGAAAACCAAAATAGAAGGCTTATTGATTATTAAACCCAAGGTTTTTTCAGATGATAGGGGCTATTTCTTTGAATCCTTCAGGTTAGATAAATTCATGGAGTTGGGGATTGATCTTGAATTTGTGCAGGACAATGAATCCAAATCTCAAAAAGGTGTTTTGCGTGGCTTGCATTTTCAGGCTCCACCTTACGGTCAGGGGAAACTTGTAAAAGTCGTGAAGGGTGCTGTTATCGATGTTGCCGTTGATATCAGGAAAAAATCGCCTACATATGGTCAATGGATATCACATGAACTTTCCGAATACAATAAAACAATGTTCTGGATCCCGCCCGGCTTTGCACATGGTTTTTTAACGTTGGAAGATGAAACTATTTTTCAATATAAATGTACCAATTATTATAACAAAGAGTCAGAAGGAAGCATCAGGTGGAACGACCCCAATTTGGATATTAACTGGGGGGTCGATAAGCCTTTAGTGTCTGATAAAGATAATCAAGCACCTTTTTTCAATAACTTTAATAGCAAATTTTAACAACACATGAATTACTCATGTCAAGGAAAATTTAGGCACACACGCCAGAATGAATTAATTCGGGCAGGCAGGAGTATATTAATAAATAAAGATATCTCCCGCGGATTACGCTGATAAGCGCAGAAATATAATCAGCGAAAACCTGTCTGCCGACAGGCAGGTCTGGGTAATCTGCGGGAAACAAATTTTTAACATATGAAACATCCATGACAATGCAAAATTGACACACCCGCCTGAATGGATTTATTCGGGCAGGCAGGAGCATGATTATAATGGAAAAAAAATAGCCCCGGCCTTTAGGCTGGGGTAAAAAAGAGTAGTGAAAACAGTTTTGGCGGGGTTTTCGATGCCTGCCCTGAGCTTGTCGAAGGGGAGCCGAAAAC
>Ga0164315_10004849_pt1 | contig 10478 bp, 9 predicted proteins | sample GuaBasSedimGuay6_FD_113737 | JGI IMG/M metagenome (GOLD analysis project Ga0164315, IMG submission 113737) | Subseafloor sediment microbial communities from Guaymas Basin, Gulf of California, Mexico - Guay6, Core 4569-2, 0-3 cm | ecosystem: Environmental > Aquatic > Marine > Hydrothermal vents >...
CTGGGTTGACCTTGAGGGTAAGCGTGAAGCAATCTGTTTATCGAAATTTAGGTTTGTTAAATAAGCAGATTGCTTCGCCCATGCGCCTATATCCAGCCTTTTGGCCCCCAATGATGATAACGTAATAGTGCTTAGATATTAATAAAGTTATGATAGATATAAAAGTTCCCAGTCCCGGTGAATCAATCACCGAAGTACAAATTGCCACATGGCTTATTGCCGATGGAGATTTTGTGGAAAAAGATCAGGAAATTGTTGAAATAGATTCTGATAAAGCTACATTGAGTATCAGTGCTCAAGAGGATGGGCAAATCAAAATATTGATTGAGGAAGGAGAAACCGTTGAGGTTAATTCAGTTATTGCCAGCATTGATACCAGTGTAAAAGGAGAACCTAAGAAAAAAGAAGAAAAACCTGAGGTCAAAGAAGAAGTAATTGAAAAGGCAGCACCAAAAGCTGAAGCTAAACCTGTTGAATCAAAACCTGCTCCTCAAGCCATTGAAACTGAATTAAACATTTCTCCCCTTGCCAAAAAATTAATGCAGGAGAACAACGTCTCAGAAGCAGACTTTATAAACTTTATGAAAGGTTTCAGGGTAGGTAAAAAAGATGTAGAGTTCTTTTTATCAGAAAAAAAGAATACGCCAACTGCCGCTGCTACTTCCTGGGGTGGGACCAGAGACTCTGATCGTAAAAAGATGTCAACCCTCCGTTTGAAACTTGCAGAACGACTTGTATCGGTTAAGAATGAAACCGCCATGTTAACTACTTTTAATGAGGTGAACATGACTCCCATTATGAATATCCGGAAAAAATACAAGGAATTATTTAAAGAAAAACATGGTGTTTCGTTGGGATTTATGTCGTTTTTTACAAAAGCTGTTACTGAAGCATTAAATATTGTTCCGGGTGTAAATGCCCAGATTGATGGCAATGAAGTGGTGTATCATAATTATGCTGATATTGGAATTGCAGTTAGTTCACCAAAAGGATTGATGGTCCCGGTTATACGCAATGCTGAACAGATGAGCCTGGCTGAAATTGAATTGAACATTAAAGAACTCGCCAACAAAGCCCGAACAAATAAAATTACCATCGATGAAATGATGGGTGGTACATTTACAATAACAAATGGTGGAGTTTTTGGATCCATGTTATCCACACCTATCATCAATCCTCCGCAAAGTGCAATCCTTGGAATGCACAATATTGTTGAACGCCCCATTGCAGTGAATGGCAAAGTTGAAATTCACCCAATGATGTATGTTGCTGTTTCTTACGATCATCGTATTATTGATGGGAGCGAGTCGGTAACTTTCCTGGTGAATGTAAAAGAAATGCTTGAGAATCCTGCTAAAATGTTATTCGGTGGGAAAGAGCCGGTAGAAGGATTACTTGAATTATAAAATAATAACTTTGCAACGTGGCTAAAAAAGTTGATTTCCTGGTTATTGGTTCTGGTATTGCGGGATTGAGCTATGCGTTGAAAGTAGCTCCTTACGGTAAAGTTTGTATTGTTACCAAAAACCAAGCTGAAGAAACAGCAACAAAATATGCACAGGGAGGAATTGCTGCCGTAATGTACTCACCTGACACCTATGAAAAGCACATCAAAGATACGATGATTGCCGGGGATGATTTGAGTAATGAAAAAATAGTCCGGATCACCATTACTGAATCAACAGAAAGAATCAAAGAACTTATTGAATGGGGCACACAATTCGATAAAACTGAAAGTGGAAAATATTCACTGGGAAGAGAAGGTGGTCATTCTGAATCAAGGGTACTCCATCATAAAGACAGCACAGGGGCAGAGATAATCCGGGCTCTTTTACAACAGGCCAAAGAACATCCCAATATTGAAATCCTTGAAAATCATTTTACCATCGATATTTTAACCCAACACCATTTGGGCATGGGTGTATCCAGGGGGATGCCCGATATTCAATGTTATGGTGCTTATGTATTAAGTCCTGAAACTGGAGAAGTAACAACCATCCTATCAAAATTTACTTTACTGGCAACAGGAGGAGCTGGTAATGTTTATAGCACTACAACCAATCCTGAAATTGCTACAGGAGATGGATTGGCAATGGGATATCGTGCAAAAGCCATCATTGAAAATATGGAGTTTGTACAATTTCATCCAACATCACTATATAATCCAAATGAAAAACCTTCTTTCTTGATCACCGAAGCTTTGCGCGGATTTGGAGCTGTATTAAAAACCCAGGAAGGTGAAGAGTTCATGCAAAATTATGACAGAAGGTTATCATTAGCTCCAAGGGATATTGTTGCAAGGGCGATTGATACAGAGTTGAAACTTTCAGGTGATGATTATGTTTGTCTTGACTGTCAGCACCTCGATAAAAATGAATTGATCCAGAACTTTCCAACTATTTATGCCAAATGTTTGAGCATCGGAATTGATATTACAAAAGAGATGATCCCTGTTGTTCCGGCAGCACATTATCAATGTGGAGGAATTAAAGCTGATGAATTGGGGAGAACTTCCGTGAAAAACCTGTACGCTACAGGCGAAGTTGCATCCACTGGCCTACATGGTGCAAACAGATTAGCTTCCAATTCTTTGCTTGAATCAGCTGTATTTTCTCATCGTGCTGCTATCAACTCCATTGAAAATATCGACCAGGTAAATTACTGTGAAAAAATTCCAGATTGGATTGCTGAAGGCCTGGTATTAAATGAGGAAATGATCCTCATAACACAAACTACCAGAGAGCTGCAAATGATTATGTCGAATTATGTAGGTATTGTACGTTCTGACTTGAGATTACAAAGAGCCCTTGACAGGTTGGAAATTATATACAGGGAAACAGAGGACTTATATAATAAATCTATCATCAGCCTTGAAATTTGTGAATTGCGCAATTTAATTAATGTTGCCTATTTGATCATTAAAATGGCCCAACTTCGCAAAGAAAGTAGAGGATTACATTATTCAATTGACCATCCAAATAAAAATATCATGAAAATGAATTCCAGAAAATAATGTACTTTATTGATTTTATTGGCAGATAATTTGTTGAAATAATAAAGCTTTAGAATCTATAGTTCAATCTTCTCATTTCGAATTTGTAATTTTGTCCGACAAACTTTCTGAATGCGATTAAATTTATTTGGAATTTGGAATTTGGATTTTTGAAACTGGAATTTAATAATCATGGCTTTAATTAAATCAGTAAAAGGGATTACTCCACAATTTGGGGAAAAGTGCTTTTTGGCAGATAATTGCACCATAACCGGAGATGTTGTTATCGGTGATAATTGTAGTATCTGGTTCAGTGCAGTAATTCGGGGCGACGTACATTCAGTTCGCATAGGCAACAATGTAAATATTCAGGACAATGCAACAGTCCACTGTACTTATCAAAAAGCATCAGTTACTATTGGAAATAATGTGTCCATTGCTCACAATGCCATTGTTCATGGAGCAACAATTCACGACAATGTTTTAATTGGAATGGGAGCTATTTTGATGGATCATGTTGTTGTTGAAAGTAATTCCATCATTGCTGCAGGTGCAGTTGTTTCTAAAAATACGGTTATTGAATCGGGAAGTGTTTACGCAGGAATCCCCGCGAAAAAAATAAAATCTGTGGATGTTGGATTGCTTGAAGGAGAAATAAATCGTATTGCTGACAGTTATAATATGTATGCTAGTTGGTATGAGTAGAAGTTCAGAGTTCAGAGTTCTCCCAAAAGGATGCCTACGGCAGAAGTTTTGAGTTTAGCTTATAAGCAAAAAAATGGTATTAATTTATACAGATAAAATTACCAATCGGATCAAGTATATTTTTAATCTGCTATTGAAGGAGATTTTAAATGTGGACTTTGAATTGACCAAAAATGCAGATAAATTCAAAGTGTATGAAGGTGTAAAGTTCAGTTATTGTAAAAAACCCCTGGATGATGAACTATATTTTCATGCTGAAAACCTATTGGTTGACAGAGGAATTTCACATACCGAATTAACCTTTATCGATTATGAAGGCCTTCCTGCCTTTTTCCCGGTTTACACACAACGACCTGCACTACCATTTGATCCGTTCGCAGCAAGTTTTTACCTGGTTTCCAGGTATGAGGAATATTTACCATACCGTAAAGATGAATATGGAAGGTTCAGTACTTCCGAAAGTATTGCCTTTCAAAAAGATTTTTTGCACAAACCCATGGTAAATATCTGGGCCTATAAAATTGGGGCTATCCTGAAACAGCGTTTTAACTCCTTTAATTTTACCGGCAGGAAATACAAATTTCTTCCTACCATTGATATTGATGCTGCCTGGGCATATAAACAAAAAGGCGTTTTCAGAACAATGGGTGGTTACTTAAATGAATTATCCCGACTTGATTTTAAAGAAATTGCCTTTAGAACAAAAGTATTGCTGGGAACAGAAAAAGATCCCTTCGATACCTATGAGTTTCAATTGCAGGTGCAAAAGAAATACAATATCCAGCACATTTATTTTATCCTGTTTGCTGAATATGGTTTTAACGACAAAAATACACCCATCCAAAGTATGGCTTTCCGGAAGTTGATAAAATCGCTGGCCGACTATGCAGAAGTTGGAATTCATCCCTCTTATAATTCAAATTTGTACACAAAAAAATTAAAACAGGAGATTAACAAATTATCAAAGGTATTGAACCGGGAGATAACAAAAAGTCGTCAACATTTTTTAAAACTTCAATTCCCGACAACCTACCGGAATTTGATAAATCTTGACATTACTGATGATTACTCCATGGGATTTGCTGCCAAACCTGGTTTTCGTGCTGGAATTTGCAGCTCATTCAATTTTTATGATCTCGATCTGGATACAGAAACAAATCTCCGTGTTCATCCTTTTACTTTTATGGAAGGAACATTAAGAGATTATATGGAAGTGGAAGCAGATGAGGCAATGGATATAATCAAACCATTGATAGATGAAGTAAAAGCAGTAAATGGAACTTTTATTTCTTTATGGCATAACGAATCTTTAAGTAACGACAAACGCTGGGTTGGTTGGCATACAGTATATGAAGAAATGATCAGGGAGGCACTTCCCTAATTTTGATATATGATCAAATATTTAACCAATAGCGAAATAAACAAGGACCGGTGGGACGACTGTATCAAAAATTCAGTCAATGGCATTGTTTATGCCAATTCGTGGTACCTCGATATCGTTGCCGACGGCTGGAGTGCTTTGGTTGAAAATGATTATGAACAAGTATTTCCTTTAATCTCTGGAAAAAAATGGGGAATCAATTATTTATTTCAACCGGTATTTTCACAACAATTGGGTGTTTTTTCTCAAACTTTATTAACAGAGGAAGTGGTTGCGAAATTTCTGAAGGCCATACCACCACATTTCAAATTTGCTGAAATAAACCTGAATACATATAATAAACTTCCTCAAGGAAAATATCAATCAGTTGAATGGGTCAACCATGAACTTGACCTTATCAATGCTTATGAAAAAACCTTTAATGGCTTTTCTACCAATCTTAAAAGGAAAATAAAAAAAGCTGAAAAAGCTGACTTGTCAATTCTTTCGAATATCAAACCAGAAGAAATCATTCGGATATTTAAGGAAAACAAAGGAAAAGAGCTTAAAACCCTTGAAGAAGTTGATTACCAAAAATTAAGGAGATTGGCCTATATGGGCATTTATAAAGGACTGGTAAATAATTATGGCGTTTATTCCCCAAAAAATGAATTGTGTGCAGGAGCCATATTTTTGAAAAGTAAACACAAAATAATTTTTCTTTTTTCAGGGCTAACTGCAGAAGGTAGGGAGTTGAATGCCATGGCCCTGCTCATCAGTTCGTTTATTAAAGATCATTCGCAACATCACATCACCCTGGACTTTGAAGGTTCCAATGATCCACAGCTTGCACGATTTTATAAAAGCTTTGGTTCTATAACATCTACTTATCCACATTTGGAAATTAATAATCTCCCCCTTTTTACAAAATTAGCTGTTCGCCTTGCTAAAACATTTTGGTAGTTTTAAGTAATATGCTTAATATGAATAATGTATATGATTCCTCGCAAAACATACAAAGAAAACCGCTTCCAAAACCCAGAGGGATCATCCTCCGTAGGAATCCTATGGGCTTATGGGAGAATGCCTATGACAAAGCTCGCAAAGAATGTATTTTCAACAACTTAGCGTTTCTTTGCGTAAATACTTGGCGCACTTTGCGTGAAATTTATTTTATAAAAAGCTTAAAAATCAATATTATAAGGATACTAATCAGTTACAATAAATTTAAATTAAGTAATTGTTGCCAACTGATGTTTTTTTAGTAGATTTGTTTAGAAATCTAACATTTAAAAACCACGAAATATTTTCTTCATGATTAAAAACCTGGGGCTAAAAAGTTCAATTTTGAATCAATACATTTCTGAAATTCGTGATAGTGAAATCCAAAAGGACAGTATGCGATTCAGGAGAAACCTTGAACGTATGGGTGAAATATTTGCTTATGAGATTAGCAAAACATTTGACTATGAAGAAAAGGAGGTGATTACACCATTGGGTGCAGCAAATGTTCCGGTATTGAAGGATTACCCGGTTTTAATTCCGGTACTTAGAGCTGGGTTACCCATGCACAGAGGATTACAAAATGTATTCGACAAATCGGAAAGTGCCTTTATTTCTGCCTACCGGCAAGTTGAAAAAAATGAAAAATTTGTGATCAATGTTGAATACGTTTCAACACCAAATTTAACAGGTAAAAATATCATCCTGGCCGATCCAATGCTGGCCACTGGTTCCTCCATAGTTGCAGCTTACAAACAACTCATTAACAACGGAAAATTCAATCATCTGCATATTATCATTGTCATTGCCAGCACTGAAGGTATAGAATATTTAAAGAGACACCTTCCGAGCAAAAATATAACAATCTGGGTTGGTGCGGTAGATGCTGAATTGACAGCACAAGCGTACATTGTTCCAGGATTAGGAGATGCTGGCGATCTTGCTTTTGGTAGCAAAGAATAATTTTTTCATTCCAAAACTATTTCATTTCACAACTTGAATATTGTGTATTATTGCAACCTTATTTAAGCAGGACCTGTCATACTAAACACATCACAAATAGTGTTATCTAATTAGAATCCTATCGTCGACTCAAATATGTATCCCGAAATAGGTTGAAGATTTGAATTTGTTTAAATTTCAGGATAACCTGTTGCCTGAAAGACCGTACAAGACAGGTCAGGGAAAAGATAAGTATCAAAATATGTTGCTGATAGCAGGAATACAAGTATTTAAATTAATCCAGGTAGTAATTATCAGTGGAATAAAGTTTTTATTTGCTCCATTGATTTCAATTGGATACGGTTTTAATTATTTCCAAACCGTACTTTTTACTACAGTTGGGGGAATATTAGGGATGCTTTTTTTCTACTTTTTCAGTAGATGGATCATCATGCAATATACCAAATATTGTCCCATTGTTTTCTCATATTTTAGCGGCGTAAAGGTTGAAAAAGCTAAAAAAATCCTGAACTGTGACCAACCGCCAAAGAAAAAATTTACCCGAAAAAATAAAACCATCATAAACCTAAGAAGAAAGTATGGATTTTTGGGAATCGTTTTATTTACCCCTATTTTGCTCTCCATCCCAATCGGCGCATTTTTAGCACAGAAATATTACTCGAAACAATCGAATGTTTTATTATACATGAGTATTTCTGTTGTGCTCTGGTCATTTTGTATTTCCTCTATATTTTTCCTTTTTTAAGCACACATTTGCAAGAGCTTTGATGTCTCAATAATAAATTTGATATAAGTGCTGTAATAATATTTATCTTTGTTATGTTTCATTATTCTAATTACGATGGCCGGATTATTAGTTGAAAATATCAGGATATCTTTTGAATCCATAAAATCACATTTGGTCAGGACTATTCTTACGGTTCTTATCATTGCCTTTGGTATTATGGCACTTGTGGGAATACTTACCTCCATTGATGCCATTGAATATTTCCTGACCGAAAACTTTACCATGATGGGGGCCAATACCTTTACCATTAAAAACCGGTCGATGCGGATCCAGATTGGCAGTGAAGTACACCGTGCCCGGTATTATGAAGCTATTTCGTATGATGAAGCGGTTAATTTTAAAGAGAATTATACTTTTCCGGCTTTTACTTCGGTTTATACTTTTGCCACCCACATTGCTACACTTAAATATGAATCTGAAAAAACCAATCCCAATATACGGGTTGTTGGAACTGATGAAAATTACATGATAACATCTGGCAATGAACTTGCGGAAGGACGAAATTTTACACCTAATGAGGTTCATTATGGATCGCATGTAACCATAATTGGAAGCGAACTTAAAAAGGAACTTTTTAAAAATAATGTTGATCCCGTTGGAAAGATCATCTCCATTGGACCAGGTAAATACAGGGTTATAGGTGTACTGGAGGAGAAGGGTTCCAGCATGGGATTCTCAGGTGATAAAAATTGCTTATTGCCATTAAACAATGTCAGGCAATACTTCTCCCGACCCAATAGATCATACACCATAAATGTAATGGCTACAACTCCTGAATTGATGGAAGCTGCCATTGGTGAAGCAATAGGCCTGTTTAGAATTATACGAGGCACTCCTTTGGGAAAAGACAATGATTTTGAAATTACAAAAAGTGACCGCCTGGTTTCAATGTTTATTGAAAATTTAAGGTTTATAAGATATGCAGCAATTTTTATTGGGGCAATCACATTATTGGGTGCAGCCATCGGGTTGATGAATATCATGCTTGTATCGGTAACTGAACGTACCAAAGAAATTGGCATCCGGAAAGCAACTGGTGCCACCAGCCGTACTATCAAAAATCAGTTTTTTGCAGAGGCAATTGTCATTGCACAAATTGGTGGTTTGTTGGGAATTATTTTTGGTATTGGTATAGGAAATATTTTGTCCTTTCTCATTGGAAGTAGTTTTATCATTCCATGGATCTGGATTATTGTGGGAGTAGTGTTATGTCTGGTGGTAGCCATTGCCTCTGGTTATTTACCTGCCACAAAAGCCGCAAAACTTGATCCCATAGAAAGTTTACGGTATGAATAGGAAATTAAACTTTGGCATTTGAAGTACTCTTTTCATTTGCGCCTTCGAGCAATCCTTTGTTCCTTTGTGGTAAAACTAACCACCAAGTCACACAAAGTGTTTCACAAAGTATTCACTAAGCTTCAATTTAAGATATCGTAAAAACTATGCTCCTGTTTAATTTATATCTTCAAATCCATGTCTTTTTTTCGGGCCATATAAATGGGTGCCAATAAAATCATCACTAATGAAATAACTGCCAGTGCAGGTCCCAGCCCAAAACTATCGGCAAGCAAACCAATAATGGGAGCAAGAATAGCAGCAACCAGAGCATGTGCCTGAGATTCAGCAGAAAGGACTGTGGCTAAAATACGGTTATCAATATTTTCTGTGATATAGGAGATTCCCATGGGTTTCCTTAAATTTTCAACCAAATAAATAATGATATAAGCAATTATGGCAAATATCAATAAATGGTATTCATAAAATATTCCACTTACCAAACCAAAAGAAAATCCTATTAATAATGTAATGTTTAATGGGATAATTATGTACTTGTATCTTGCACTAAAAGAACCTGATTTTCTTGAAGAAAAAGATGTGAGCAAATAAATAAAGAAATAAATCACACCAACAATAATGGCTGTTCTTTGTTTCTCTTCCCATACCAAAAAAACAGGCAAACCAAAAGCAAAAGTTTGCAATACTGGTTGCAGATAATCTTTTACGGCTTTATAATAACCTGTAAACATCGAAAGATTTGCAATGGATTTCAATGATTTACGATTGAAAAGGGCAGAGAAAAAATCGCTTGTCACGGCTTTAAACCTTGCACTTATCTTTTGTTGATCATGCCCTGCAACCTGGCCATTCAACGCTTTTGGGTAGGATGTAATTAAAATAAGATCGAGTACATAAGGCAACGCAGAATAAATAAAGATCATCCGGTAACTTCCGGAATAAAACACCAGGAATCCAGCAACAAGTGCTGATATTGCTGAACCAAACTGTGACCATGAACGGGTATATCCATAATAATATACCTTTTGATCTTCCCAATGGTTCATTTTCAGGTAGTCAAAAATCATGGCTTTGTGTGTCCCGGTCCTGAAGGCATCACCAAAGGAATAAAAAATCATCGCCAGGATGAAAACAGGGTATGTTTGCGCGAAATAATAAGTTACAAATGAAACTATATACAAACCAAAAGAGGCGATCATGGTTTTTTTGCGACCTAATGAATCTGAAATGATACCTGCTGGAATCTCAAATACATTCCTGGTAATCTCACGAATACTGTACAAAATTCCAATCTGGAGAAATGTAAGGTTATTCTCTAAAAAAAATAAAATGATAAAGGGTTCGAATAATCTGAGGTTCTTTAAAAATCCATA
>Ga0164315_10004851_pt1 | contig 10477 bp, 7 predicted proteins | sample GuaBasSedimGuay6_FD_113737 | JGI IMG/M metagenome (GOLD analysis project Ga0164315, IMG submission 113737) | Subseafloor sediment microbial communities from Guaymas Basin, Gulf of California, Mexico - Guay6, Core 4569-2, 0-3 cm | ecosystem: Environmental > Aquatic > Marine > Hydrothermal vents >...
GGAGCGTTGAAGAGCTGGCTATTCTACCGCGTTATCCATCTAGGTCAAGGCTTTATTTTGACTTTCGCAAACTTTCTTTTACCCACTTGATAGACATGCTTCGCACCAACCTGCACAACAAGCTTTCCATTAACAAGCTTTTCACCATCTATCTTAACCGCTCCTTGTTTTACCATCCTATTTGATTCAGAGGTACTTGATGTTAAACCTGCATCTTTTAACAACAAAGCAATCGCATACCCCCCCCCTAGAGAAGTCAGTTCTATTTCAGGAATATCATCAGGAATTGCACCGCGCTTAAATTGCGCCTCAAAATTTTCAAGTGCTTTCACTGCAGCTGCCTCACTATGAAATCTAGCAATAATCTCCTGCGCCAGCTTTACTTTATAGTTACGCGGATTCGCACCATCCTCACATTCCTTCTGCCATCCAGCAATTTCTTCCATTGACCTAAAGCTTAGTAACTCAAAATAACGCCACATTAACTCATCAGATATAGACATAATCTTACCAAACATATCATTTGGTTCATCTCTAATCCCTATATAGTTATTTAAAGACTTAGACATTTTTTGCACGCCACCCAACCCTTCTAATATAGGCATGGTTAATGTGCACTGCTGAGGCTTGCCGTAATGCCCCTGCAACGTACGCCCCATTAATAAGTTGAACTTTTGATCTGTACCACCCAGCTCAATATCTGCCTCCATCGCAACCGAATCATAGCCTTGAACTAATGGATAGAGAAATTCATGAATGGAAATCGGCGTATTTGCATTGTAACGACCACCAAAATCATTACGCTCTAGCATACGCGCAACCGTTACCTTTCCTGCCAGCTGAATCATATCAGCTGCAGACATTTTGGACATCCACTCGGAATTAAATAGAACTTTAGTTTTGGCAGGATCTAAGATCTTGAACACCTGCTCTTTATAAGTCTCTGCATTTTTTACAATTTCTTCTGGCGTCAAAGGAGGACGCGTAACACTTTTACCTGTTGGATCGCCAATCATTGCAGTGAAGTCACCAATTAAGAAAAGCACTTCATGCCCTAAGTCTTGAAATTGCTTTAACTTATTAATTAAAACAGTATGCCCTAAGTGCAAGTCTGGCGCAGTTGGATCAAAACCAGCCTTAACACGCAGCGGTCGACCTTCCTGTAGTTTTTTAATCAATTCTGCTTCAACTAGGACTTCATCTGTTCCACGCTTTATCTGCGCCAATACATCTTCTTGCAATTTCTTCACCTTATTTCTTTTTATGAGTTATACACACTTTTATCTTACTAACTGTTTTGCGCTCTTTCTTTACTAATTTGATGCCATATAATATTAGGCATTAGCAAAAAAAACATCTTATAATCTTCAAATGCAATATCAAAACGACTTACTTCAATCCAGCGCGCCACCCGAACAGAAAAAAAACAACTACGTGAATCACCTAATTATAGGACTCGTCTGCGCGATTTTAGCGACAGCAAGCTACGCTTTTTTTTCGGCCAAACCCACCCCATCTACACCCACTGAAATAGCACTAACAATTCCCGATATCACAACAAATATCGAGCAACCCATCAAACTACCCGATTCAACTAATACTACATTTGAGGCGGGCAATTTACCCCTCGAAACTAGCCCCACCCCAAGCATGCAAAACCTATCTACGATCTGGCAGGAACATAAGATTAAGCCAGGGGAAAGCCTATCAGTCATATTCTCTAAAAACAAGCTAAGTAAATCTGATTTACACAAAATTATTCATGCAAACGACATAAGCCCACAATTTGCAGCAATACGTGCGGGAAAATCGCTAATGATAGGACTGAACATTACTGGCGAACTAAGCCACTTAACTTACAAAAAAAGCCCTTACGAAGAACTCAAAGCAACAAGACTTGAAGATGGAAACTTCAGTGTCGAACTCAGCCTAAAAGAAATTGAACGACGTATTAATAGCACATCCGCAGTTATTCATTCCTCACTTTTTGTTGATGGAATTGATGCAGGCCTATCCAACCAAACGATCATGCAACTCGCCAACATTTTCGCTTGGGATATAGACTTTGCACTAGATATCCGTGAAAACGACCAGTTTTCTGTTCTTTATGAATCCCTATATATAAATGGTAAGCCCATAGGTACTGGCAATATTTTAGCAGCCGAATTCATCAACCAAGGTCGCTCAACAAAAGCTATCCGCTACAAAGACCCTACGGGAAAAGTGAGCTATTACACCCCTAAAGGCAATAGCATGCGTAAAGCGTTTATTCGCACCCCTATTCCTTTCGCACGCGTTAGCTCAAGATTTAATTTAAAACGTAAACACCCCGTACTAAACCGAATTCGCGCGCATAAAGGCGTTGATTATGCCGCTAAAACAGGCACCCCCATAAAAGCAACCGGGGATGGCAAAATTGTATTTCGCGGAAAACAACGCGGCTATGGCAATGTCGTCATTATTCAACACGGCCAACGATACAGCACGCTATACGCCCATATGTCTAAATTTCGTAAAGGACAGCGCACCAGCACACATGTCAAGCAAGGCAACGTTATTGGCTATGTGGGTCAAACTGGCCTTGCCTCTGGACCACATCTACATTATGAATTTCGTATTAATGGCAGGCACCGCAACCCTTTAACTGTATCGCTTCCTAATTCCAATCCTATTCAAAAAAAATATAAGACTGCTTTTTTAAAAGAAGCAAAAACACTATTAAGTCAATTAGAGTCACTTAATAAAACCCAGCTTGTGCAAAAATTACAATAATATGGCCGCTGACCTCTATATAGGACTTATGTCCGGCACTAGTGTTGACGGTATTGATGCAGGACTTTATGATTTTTCAGAAAATCGAACTCAGGTCATCGACTTTTACTATCAACCCTATAGCCCGCAAATAAAACAAAAAATTCATGCACTGTGCAATACACACCACACCCTCTCTTTATCAGATTATGGTAAATTAGACTCTTTATTAGGATTACTCTACGCTGAGGCTTGTATTAATTTATTACAACAAAGCAGGATTAATGCAAGCGAGATAAAAGCAATAGGTAGCCACGGGCAAACGGTCTGTCACTCACCTCACTCCAAGCCACCCTTTACATTGCAAATTGGTGACCCTAGCATTATCAGTCAAAGAACAGGCATCACTACCGTTGCCGATTTTCGACGCAAAGATATTGCTGCTGGCGGTCAAGGCGCTCCACTCGTCCCAGCTTTCCATCGCGCTCTATTTCACTCACCAACTGAAAACAGAGTTATTGTTAATATCGGTGGCATTGCTAACTTAACCCTATTACCCAAAGATATACACCAAAACATATTAGGCTTCGATACTGGTCCCGGTAATACACTGATGGATTATTGGATTTCCGAGCATAAAAATGCCCATTACGATGAAAATGGTCGGTGGGCAGCAACAGGGAAAGTACAGCCTGACTTACTCAGTGCATTAAAAAATGATGATTATTTTTCTGCTCCCCCACCTAAAAGCACGGGACCTGAATATTTCTCAGCCACTTGGCTAAATAACAAACTGGCTAAGCTACCAACATACAAAGCGGAAGATATTCAGCGCAGCTTATGCCAACTAACCGCAGAAACAATCAGCGCAGAAATAGAGCGATTCGCGCCTGAAACAGATAAAGTTTTTATTTGCGGCGGCGGGATTCATAACCAAACCTTACTACAAGAGTTAAGGCAGCTACTTAGCGTGCCTATCGTTTCTACAGAAACAGAAGGCGTACATCCGGATCAAGTGGAGGCAATGGCCTTTGCTTGGCTAGCGAAACAAACCATGCAGGGATTAACGGGGAATTTACCTGAGACAACAGGAGCAAAAGAAGCGGTAATTTTGGGCGGGATTTATCAAACTTAACAAGCATTAAGTTAATGCTTTTAGTGGGCTAGATTTTATTGATGCACAAAAAATCTAGCTCACCATCAACAATAAAACTTAGACAGAAAAAGAAGAACCACAGCCACAAGTTGTTGAAGCATTAGGGTTACGAATGACAAACTGCGCACCCGATAAATCTTCTTTATAATCAATTTCAGCGCCATTCAAATACTGGATGCTCATCGCATCAACCAGCACAGTGACACCGCCATTTTCTACTTGAGTATCATCATCAGCGACTTCTTCATCAAAGGTAAAGCCATACTGAAAACCTGAACAACCGCCGCCTGAAATATAAACGCGCAACTTCAAGCTATCATTGCCCTCTTCTGCAATTAAAGCACCGACTTTTGCCGCTGCACTATCACTAAAAATAATTGGATCTGCCATTTGTATAAACCACTAAGCAATTGAAAGTAACAAGATTATGACTATACCTACTGTTTTAGTCAAGAATTACGGATACAAAGCCATCGTTTGCAATCCTTGATTTTCATTAAAGCCGAACATCAAGTTCATATTCTGCACCGCCTGCCCTGCCGCGCCCTTTACTAAATTATCAATTACTGACAAGACCACCACGGTATCACCACTCTGAGGAACAACAAGCGCAATTTGGCAGTTATTGCTACCACGCACATTACGTGTATCAGGGTGCGTACCTAGCGGCAAAACGTCAACAAATGGTTCATTAGCATAACGTCGCTCATAAAGTGCCTGTAATTGATCGACTGCATCAGTTTTTAATTGTGCATATAAAGTAGCATGTATCCCCCGAATCATGGGCACTAAATGCGGTACAAAAGTCAAACCTACCGGCTGATCAGCAACTAACGACAATCCTTGCTTAATTTCTGGTAAATGCCGATGCCCAGCCGAAGCATAAGCCTTAAAACTCTCACCTGTTTCGCTCATTAAAGAAGGTACCGCAGCCTTACGTCCCGCGCCACTGACTCCTGATTTCACATCAGCAATTAAATGCTTAACATCAACCAAGCCATTTTCAATTAATGGCAAAAATCCCAACTGTACCGCCGTTGGGTAACAGCCTGGACAAGCGATTAAATTAGCACCGACAATTTGCGCACGATTTATTTCAGGCAAACCATAAACTGCATCAGCGATTAAGTCAGGGCATGCATGCTCCATGCCGTACCATCTACTCCATTCACCCGCATCGTTAATACGAAAGTCTGCAGATAAATCGATGACTTTTACATTGCGCGCCAAAAGTTGTTCAGCCATTAACATTGCCGTGCCATTCGGAGTGGCAAAAAATACCACATCACAAGTCGCCAAAGAATCTACATCAGGCTTAGAAAAGCTCACACCGATACTACCACGCAAACTAGGATACAAAGCATCAACACGCAGCCCATCATCAGACCTTGATGTCACTACCGCCACTTCAACCTGCTCATGCAACGCCAAAATACGCAACAGCTCTACTCCGGTATAACCTGTACCACCTACAATACCTGCACGAATCATATCTAAACCCTTCTTAACTCTTAAAATATCGACTATTCTAACTGAGGAATGTGAATTTTTCTTGCACTGCTTATTTATATTCCTCAATAGATGGGCAACTGCAATGTAAATGCCGATCACCATAAACGTTATCAATACGCCCTACCGGCGGCCAATATTTATCATCATACAGTCCCTTATCAGGAAAAAATGCTTGCTGTTTACTATACGGAAAGCGCCATTCCTCAATCAATAAGCGGTGAGTGTGCGGCGCATTGTGTAAGACATTATTACGCAAATCAGCCGCACCTGATTCTATATCCTGAATTTCCTGCCTGATACTGATCATAGCTTGACAGAAGCGATCTATCTCACCTTTATCTTCACTTTCAGTAGGCTCAATCATTAAGGTATCTGGCACGGGGAACGAGACCGTTGGCGCATGAAAACCATAATCAATTAAACGCTTAGCAATATCATCAACACTAATATTGCAGGTCTTTTTAAATGCTCGGCAATCAATAATACACTCATGGGCGACATAACCATTTTTACCGGTATACAAAATCAGATAATGGGGTGCCAAACGCTGAGCAATGTAATTTGCATTTAAAATCGCATGTAAAGTAGCTTTTTTCAAACCTGTTGCACCCATCATGGCAATATAAGCCCAAGAAATCGTCAGAATACTAGCAGAACCCCAAGGTGCTGCAGATACTGTCCCTACTGTACCTTGCTCTGTTTTATATGGATTTACACCTTTCACCACCGGATGATCAGGCAGATAAGCAGCCAAATGACCGACCACACCAATTGGCCCAACACCAGGTCCGCCGCCGCCATGGGGAATGCAAAAAGTCTTATGCAAATTCAAATGCGCGACATCCGCACCTATTTTTCCCGGCCGACTTAAACCCACTAACGCATTAAAATTAGCGCCATCTAAATACACCTGCCCGCCATGCTGGTGAATAATGTCGCAAATCTCTCGAAATGACTCTTCAAATACCCCGTGCGTAGAAGGATAAGTAATCATTAATGCCGCCAGAGTATCTTGATATTGCAGTGCTTTTTGCTGTAAGTCTTCTACGCTGACATTACCATTTGCATCACACGCCAAAACCACAACCTGCAAGCCTGCCATAACTGCACTCGCCGGATTTGTGCCGTGCGCAGATGCTGGAATCAAACAAATAGTACGCTGCGCTTGGCCACGAACTTGATGATATTTGCGAATAACTAATAACCCAGTGTACTCGCCTTGTGAACCCGCGTTCGGCTGAAAAGAAAAGGCATCAAAACCCGTCAGGTCACACAGCATATCCTCTAATTCTTCAAATAACTGCTGATAACCTAGCGCTTGATAAAGCGGCACAAAAGGATGCACTCCATTAAACTCGCGCGCTGAAATCGCCTGCATTTCAGTTGCCGCATTTAATTTCATAGTACATGAACCGAGCGGGATCATACTACGATCCAAAGCAATATCCTTTCTAGCCAGTTTACGCATATAGCGCATCATTTCAGTTTCAGAATGATATTTATGAAATACCGGATGCTGCAAAATAGTATCTTGGCGCAACAAATCTTCAGGAATACACTCAACAATCGCTCTATCTAGGGTATTAATATCCGGCTGATCATCGGTTGCTCCAGAAAAAATACGCCAAACCATTCTAATCAAATCTCGATTCGTAGTTTCATCCAGAGAAATACCAATATGGTCAGCATCAAGTATGCGTAAATTAATCTCTGCTTCTTGAGCTTTACTGGCAATACGTTTAGCCTTTCCTGGCGTATAGACCACAAAAGTATCAAAATACTGCTGTGTAAAGATGTTATAGCCAATTTGCTCTACGCCTTTGGCTAAAATTTGCGCATAGCGATGCACTCGGCTGGCCATTAAACGCAACTCTTTCGGGCCATGATAAATCGCATAAAAACTCGCAATAATAGCCAATAAAACCTGTGCAGTGCAAATATTGCTGGTCGCTTTATCGCGTCGAATATGTTGTTCACGCGTTTGCAACGCCATACGTAAAGCAAGCTGACCATGACTGTCTTGAGAAACACCAATAATGCGCCCAGGCATAGATCGTTTATAAGCTTCTTTAGTGGCGAAAAATGCCGCATGTGGCCCGCCATACCCCATAGGAACACCAAAACGTTGTGCACTACCGACCACAATATCTACATCATAAGCCGCTGGTGATTTCAGCAGAACCAAGCTCAGCAAGTCAGCCGCTACAGTCACCAGGGCCGATTTGCTATGAGCAATAGCAACAAGCTCAGTTAAATCATTAATTTCGCCGGTAGTTGTCGGGGATTGCACCAGCACAGAAAAAAACTTATATTGCGCTAATTGCTGAAACGCATCACCTACAACAACTTCAAAGCCCAAGGATTCAGCTCGCGTTTGCATAACCGCAATGGTTTGTGGGTGACATCCCTGATCAATAAATACGCAATTCGACGTACTTTTCGCTAAACGCTTAGCCATGGCCATCGCTTCAGCTGCAGCCGTTGCTTCATCCAGCAAAGACGCGTTCGCTATTTCCATACCGGTTAAATCGGTAATCATTTGCTGAAAATTAAGCAATGCCTCTAATCGCCCTTGACTTACTTCTGCCTGATAAGGCGTATAAGCCGTGTACCAGCTGGGATTTTCCAAGACATTCCGCTTAATTACTGCCGGCAATACAGTATCGTAATAGCCCATACCAATTAACGAAGTAAAAACTTTATTACGGCTACGCATTTTGCGCAAATACTTAACAACCGCACGTTCGCGCATGGTATCGGTCAGCTTTAATGGCTCATCATTAAGAATATTATTCGGAATTGCCAGCCCAATTAAATCCTCCAGCGAATTCAAACCCAACTCAGCCAACATCATCTCAGTTTGCTCAGGGTTACAACCAATATGGCGCTGAATAAAATTACCACGCATTTCTAATTCATCTAAGCTAGGACGAGAATCAGACATAATTAGCCCCTATAATACTGATGTGCTACAAAAGGAAGTTTGGTCACGTGTAATGCGATTCTCTTATTTCTAACCTGCGCGTAGAGCGTTTTACCTGAACACTGCGCATCAATTAAAGCCAGTGCAATCGGCTGGTTCAAACTAGGAGAAAAGCTACCACTAGTAATAGTGCCGACCAAAACATCATCTCCGCTATAAACCCGACAGTGATCTCGAACGGGGATTTTTCCCTCAACAAGCAAACCAACTCGCTTACGCGCAGCTCCTTGCTGTAATTGCTGCTGAATTACTTCGGCGCCAGGATAGCCACATTTATTTTTATCAATCAACCAACTCAAACCCGCTTCCACAGGGCTAATACCATCATTAAGCTCATGCCCATAAAGACTCAGCCCCGCTTCTAAGCGCAAAGTATCTCTAGAACCCAAGCCTATCGGCTGAACTTGTGCAAAAGATAAAATCAACTCAGCTAATAATTGTGCATGCTGTTTTGCAACAGAAATTTCAAAGCCATCCTCACCTGTGTAACCGCTACGACTAATCGTACATTGCATACCATTAATATCAATTTGTAGCACTTGCATAAAAGCTAGATCACAAGCTTGGACAGATAATTCAGCCATTACGTCTTTAGCACTAGGGCCTTGCAATGCCAATAAAGCGTGCTCTAATAATAGTTGCAAATGCCCCTGCAAATTACTCTGCAAATAAGTGATGACTTTTTCTTTACAAGCCGCATTAAAAACCAGCATAAAACCATCTTCTAAACGAGCAATGATAAGGTCATCAATAATGCCACCCTCAGCATTTGTTAAAACAGTATAGCGCTGCTCCCCAGAGGACAATTCTAAAATATCACTTGGCACTAGTTTGTCCAGTTGTACAGCGATATTATCACCGCTCACTAGGCATTGCCCCATATGAGAAATATCAAAAAAACCGGCAAGAGAGCGGCAATGCAAATGCTCTTTAATAATACCGGCTGGGTATTGAATGGGCATTTGATAGCCAGCGAAAGGAGCCATCTTGGCATTGAGAGCTAGGTGAAGGTCATACAGAGGTGTGTGCTTAAGATCAGACATAGGCTTGTACTAGGTTGTTAGTAACAGCTATAGTTTAGGCTTATTTACTTATATTTATAAGTTTGAATACGGGGGAGTAATCGTTAAACTAACAACCTATAGCCAAAACCTTTTACCGTTGTAATCCACATCGGTTTTTTAGGGTTATCTTCGATTTTCTTACGCAATAAATGCATATACTGATGCAGGTCGGCTTTTGTTGCATGACTGTTTCCAGGCCAGAGGCACTTAATAATTTCCTCATCAGAAATGACTCGATCAACATCATTCGCTAGTTTTTCAAATAATTTAAATTCTTTGCAAGTTAACGATATTAACCTTTCATTTAAATATACACATTTCAATTGATTATCAATCTGAAAAGGACCGACTGACTTAATACATTCAGTCGGTTTGTCTGCTGTGCTGCCATTTGAGTTTTCCTGGATTTCAGCATCACTAACTCTTCGACAACTTGACTGCCCTCTTCGATCAAAAAAATTGCGTCTATCACTATTTTTTCTTGATACAAAAAAACTTGCCCCTCGTTTAAACTTTCTACCAATATATTTATCCAGTTGGGCTACATCGGTTGGATCAACAAGTACCTCATCAAATTCAATATTTAGTCGGGATTTAGCACTGGCATTACTTAAGCCGCAGATGGACACTTTTTTACTAAGAGTAAGCTGTTTCAATAATTTTTGAGTATTTTGACCGGAAAACCCCTTATCCACATCGAAGTCCCAAAAAATTAAATCCGGACTAACCGCATTAACCCTATCTGAAAACATATTACCATCAGAAATGGTCATCAAATTGCAGCCTAGAGCATGAAAATAACCTTTGTATATGCCAGCGGTATATTGATTATTACTAACAAAAAATACTTGAAGTTTTTTAAGCATAAGCCTCACCCACATCCCTTTATCATTATAATTTACTCTCAGCGAAATCTTTTCTAAAGAGTACATTACAAAACAATGCAAGGGATAAGCCAAGCGAAATAACAACCTAAAAATCAAAAACTTACAGACAAAACATACAACTAAA
>Ga0164315_10004852_pt1 | contig 10477 bp, 11 predicted proteins | sample GuaBasSedimGuay6_FD_113737 | JGI IMG/M metagenome (GOLD analysis project Ga0164315, IMG submission 113737) | Subseafloor sediment microbial communities from Guaymas Basin, Gulf of California, Mexico - Guay6, Core 4569-2, 0-3 cm | ecosystem: Environmental > Aquatic > Marine > Hydrothermal vents...
AAGATACACCTTTGAATACGCCAGAAAGCACTTCAATATTATCATCTTCTTTCCGCTGACTGACCAGGCTTGACTGACCGGGCCTTCTTCGCTTTAAATCATTGCGAATGGCTTCCATATCAATCTTTATCCCGGCAGGAAAACCATCAATTATTCCACCAATCGCTTTGCCATGCGATTCCCCAAAAGTTGTAAGCCTTAATACCTGGCCAAAAGTGTTGCCTGCCATGTGTCGTCAATTAGATATCAGGTAAAATTAGCGATTTCACCCACACACTGGTTTAATGATAGCAAATTAACCCCAAAATGACGCATATAAATCGTTTCGAGATCAAATTGGCATGAGTTCCAAAAAAATAAAAAAACCCGGCATTAAAATTTATACCGGGTTGTAGAGGCTGTTTGGAATTTATACTTCAGTTTTCTTATGTGTCTTTTTAGCCATCTCATCGTTACTATTTCGACCCGTAGCTATGGCTATGCGTCTCAATAATGCCTCGATCTGACAAAAAATACATCATAATAAATTCTAAAAACAAAACCCAAACAGTCTCTAAAGCTTTGAAATTTGAATCAGTCCAACTATCTTTTTTAACCACAAGGCATCTGTGTCATCAAAAGAGTTGAGGGCTGTGCTATCGACATCCAACACCCCAACTACTTCATTTTTACTATTTATTATGGGAATAACAATTTCAGATTTTGAGCGTGAATCACAAGCAATATGTCCCGGAAACTCCTCAACATTACCCACAATTATAGTTTCTTTTTTATTAACCGCTGCCCAACAAACACCAGTATTTTTGGCCAGGTTGATGCAGGCAAGCGGACCCTGGTACAAAGCAACCTGCAATTTCCCATCTTGCAAAAGATAAAACCCAGTCCAATAAAAATAATCCATTTTGTGATGGATAACCGCAATTATCGTGGCCATATCCGACAAAGGATTGTTGCTGCTCTTTTCAACCAATTCCTTTATTTGCTTGAACAGGCGTTCGTAACGTCCCTTTTTTTTTGATCGTTCCATTTATAAATATCCGAAAATTGAAATGTGTTTATGCCCTCTTCAGGTCGACAGTAAAGTGTCGTAAAATTGGTGCTTCTTTTACAATCTTCAAACCACGTTTTATTTCATTCCGTCTTTCAAAAACACTCACGAGGCCGGCAATAATATAATCCATATGGTTGCTCGTATATACACGGCGCGGGATGGTGAGACGCAGGAATTCCAAATCGGGATAACGGTTTTCGCGTGTTTCCGGATCGCGGTCTGCGAGTAGCGTTCCAATTTCAACTCCCCTAACGCCACACTCTAAGTAAAGTTCAACGGCAAGTGTTTGGCCAATGAATTCTTCTTTCGGAACATGCGGTAAAAACTTTTTAGCATCTACAAAAATGGCATGGCCGCCAAACGGATATTGAACAGGTATGCCATGGTCTTTCAAATTTTGCCCCAAATAAGCAACTTGTTTAATCCGCGATTCGAGGTACTGAAAATCTGTTCCTTCATACAAACCCTGGGCCAGTGCATTCATATCGCGGCCCGACATTCCACCGTATGAAATATAGCCTTCAAAAAGGATATTGTACATACTCGCCTGCTCAAACAATACACTGCTGTTCAGGGCAATAAAACCACCCATGTTCACAATCGCATCTTTTTTGCTGCTCATGGTCATACCATCAGCATGACTAAACATTTCACGGACAATCTCACGAATACTTTTGTTCTTATACTCTTTCTCGCGGCTTTTGATAAAATAGGCATTTTCAGCAAACCTGGCCGAATCAAAAAATACCGGGATGCCAAACTTGCCGGCCATTTTTTTAATGGCTTTGATATTTTTAAGTGAAACCGGCTGGCCTCCTGATGAATTGCAGGTAATGGTAACAATGATCATCGGGATTTGTTCGGCAGGGTATTTTTCGAGGACTTCTTTCAGCTTATTCAGATCGATGTTGCCTTTGAAAGGATGGTCTATTCCCGTGTTGAAAGCTTCATCGATCGTACAATCAATAGCACTGGCTTTTCTAAATTCAATGTGTCCCTTGGTCGTATCAAAATGCGAGTTTCCGGGAACAACATCGCCTTCTTTTATCATTGCTGAGAAGAGCACATTTTCGGCTGCCCGTCCCTGGTGGGTGGGCAGAAAATAAGGAAAACCGGTAATTTCGCGGATGGCATCTTTCATCTTAAAATAGGATGATGCCCCGGCATAACTCTCATCTCCGAGCATCATTTCCGACCATTGTTTATCACTCATTGCTCCAGTGCCTGAGTCGGTAAGCAGATCAATATAAACCTGCTTGCTTCTTAAGTTAAAAAGGTTGTATTTGGCTTCTTTAATCCAGGATTCTCTTTCTGGTCGGGAACTTCTGTGAATGTTCTCCACCATTTTAATTTTAAAAGATTCTGAAAAAGGTAAATCCATTTTTATGAAATTTAATGAATATGAAAAATTTTAAAGAAATAATTTGTGTTAGAAATACCGGTACAAATTAAAAGAGAGGATCTCTTTTCTTAATATTCAAAAAATTCTTTTCCTTGCTTATATTCATTAGAATCATCATTTTGACGCATTCAGACTTCAAAACTATTAAAAACTTTGTAACCGGATTAACTTAAGTGCGTCTTAATGACAAATTTAATTGTTTAACTTAAAATTTTTGAATCATGGAAGATGTACTCCCCATTTTTATTGTAGCAATAGTATTTGGATTCACTTATGCAACTGTTCTACTTTTTGTAAGAAGAAAAGAAAGAATGACACTTATTGAAAAAGGAGCAGATGCTTCATTATTAGTAAGTAAATCAAATTTTAATTTTTATGCTTTAAAACTTGGCTTATTGTTTATTGGTGTTGCCATTGGATTGATATTAGGTGCAACTCTGGTTGAAATGACAACCCTGAATGATGAAGCTGCCTATTTTTCAATGATCTTCTTATTCGGTGGAATAGGCCTTGTTATAAGCCATTTTCTTGAAAAGAAAGAACGGAAAGAATTATCATAAACTAAAAAAGGCTGTTTTTTATATTTTAGAAACAGCCTTTTTTAGTTTATACATAATGCCCAAGTTGGTCATTTTGATCTTTTTGGGCTCTTCTTTTTTCAGCATTTTTAAGGATTTTCTGCTTTTCCCAATCTGAACACAAATACCATCTTCTAATTTCTTCAAGGCTGCGATAACACCCAAGACATATATTATTTGTATCATGTGTACATACATGAATACAGGGCGATTTTATGTTGTTAATATTGTTCACTAAATATTCAAATTCATCTTTATCCGCGACACCACCATATCAATAGCTACCTGGTTATCTCCTCCCCGTGGAATTATTACATCGGCAAAAAGTTTAGTGGGTTCAATAAATTGCTCATGCATGGGTTTAACATATTTTTCGTAATGTTTCAGCACTTCGTTGTATGAACGCCCCCTTTCCACTATGTCTCTTCTCATAATTCTAATTAACCGGTCATCATCACCTGTAGAAACAAATAATTTAATGTCCATACGCTTCCTGAGCTCTTCATTCCCAAGCACTAAAATTCCTTCAACAATTACAACGGTTTTTGGTTCAATGGTTATTGTTTCTTTTGCCCGGGCGCATGTAACATAATTATACATGGGCATCTGAATAGCAAGGTCTCTTCGTAACTGATCAATCTGATCAATTAAAAAATTCCATTCAATAGAATTCGGATGGTCAAAATTAATTTTTAATTTTTCTTCCTGGGTAAGATGGCCATTATCGTAATAATATGCATCCTGAGGCACGATAACCATCGTTTGCTCAGGCAACGCATCAACTATTTTTTTGACAACCGTGGTTTTACCTGAACCACTTCCGCCTGCAATACCAATTATTAACATAAAGGATTTCTTGATTTTCGTTCAAAATTAATAAAATTGGGCTTTTCTGAACTATAATAAAAAGCTCATCAAAATTCCTGCAGCAACTGCTGAACCAATAACACCCGAAACATTAGGTGCCATGGCATGCATTAACAAGTGATTTGAAGAATCATATTTTAGTCCTTCATTTTGCACTACCCTTGCACTGTCCGGAACAGCTGACACACCAGCCGCGCCAACTAAAGGATTAATTTTATTTCCTTCTTTCAGGAACAGGTTCATTACTTTTGCAAAAATTAAACCCCCTGCTGTTGCAATAATAAACGAAATGGCTCCAAGCACAAAAATTAAAATGGATTCGCTGGTAAGAAACACATCTGCCTGTGTTGAAGCACCTACAGTAATACCTAATAAAATAGTCACAATATCAATTAGGGAAGTACGTGCCGTATCTGCCAATCTTTTTGTAACACCGCTCTCTTTTAATAAGTTACCGAAAAACAACATGCCTAATAATGGCAGAGCGCCTGGAGAAATAAACGTAGTAAGAATTAAAGCAACGATGGGAAAAATGATTTTTTCTATTTTACTAACCGAACGAGGTGGTTTCATCCTGATAACACGTTCTCTGTTAGAAGTTAATAATCGCATTATCGGAGGCTGAATTACTGGAACCAATGCCATATAAGAATACGCAGCAATGGCAATAGGCCCAATTAAATTTTTCGTTTGTAAACCATTAATAATACCCCCATTTGCCAGTTTAGATGATAAAAATATAGCTGTTGGTCCGTCAGCGCCACCAATTATCCCTATTGCTCCTGCTTCAGGCATATTAAAGCCCAAGTAAAGTGCACCAATGAACGTTAAGAAGATACCAACCTGTGCTGCTGCCCCCAGCAACATTAAGCGCGGATTTGAGATCAATGAAGAGAAATCTGTCATTGCCCCGATTCCAAGAAATATTAATGGTGGATAAATGCCTTTTACTACACCAAAATACAGATAGTTTAACACACTACCTTCCTGATAGATTCCCAACTGAAGGTTAATTCCCCCATCCTGGAAAAAGGGAATATTACCAATAATTACTCCTGTTCCGATAGGTATTAGTAAAAGAGGTTCATAATCGTATCGTATAGCCAGAAAAATAAAAATAAGGCCAATAAAAATCATGATGAAATGTCCCGGGGTCGCATTTCTAAAGCCGGTATAGCTATAAAATTTATTTAATCCTTCCAGCGCCCCACTGTTTGTTTCATCAAAAACAGAAGCGTTTTCAAGTTGTTGTGTTTCGATTAATTCATTGGAAAATCCGGAAGTTTGAAAAACTATAAAATGGAGAATTCCCAGAAATACAATAATACCAATTATGGTATATGCTCTTCTATAATTATTCATGTCTGCTATTATTCCAGTTCCAATTCTATTAATACATCATCCTGTAAAACCGCATCCCCGGGTTTAATTTTAATCGATTTTATCCGCCCGGCTTTCTCAACAAGAATAGTATTTTCCATTTTCATTGCTTCGTATAAAAGCAGCTTGTCTTCCTTTTTTACTTCATCTCCTTCTTTAACATGGATTTCCAGTATATTCCCCGGTAATGGTGCTTTTACCTGAAAAAGTCCGCCTTGTGACTTTTTAATTCGATGAGCATCTTTGGAAACTGGTATGTGAGAACGTACAAGAATCGGAGTTTTTGACGTTTTTTCTTCCACCTGTAATTCAACTTCATACGAAGTACCGTTAACTTCAATTTTAGCCAGGCCGTCTTCAAGTTTTTTAACTTCTACTTCGTACTCGTTTCCTCTAATAGTAAACTTAAACTTTTTCATTGCTAATCAATTTAGCGTTTGTAAAAACGCATTCCATAAATTTTTGAATTCCAGGGCGAATAATCTTTCGATATTTTCTTAATGGTTAATATATCACTTTCCGCATCATGTAAATCCCGGATCAGGTATATTGCCGTAGCAATTGCAGCAGTGACTTCACCACTTATATTTATGTCTTTATCTTCTTTTATATGATGCAGTTTTCCTGATTTGGCAAGTTTTCTCTTTGTATTCAGTAAAATTCCTTTTGATAAATAATAAAAGACAAAATACAAGAGCACAAGTGCTAGAAATACAATTACATAACCCGTTATCGCAATAGTAATCCCCTCTGATAATAAAGCAGGTGTTTCAAAAATTAATGTCATAATTTTTAGTTTATCGGGTTTAGTATTTACAAGGGAATATTTGAATGTTTTTTTGGAGGATTGACATCCTTTTTAGAAGCTATTGAACGTAGCGCCCTTATAATTCTGAAACGAGTATTCCGGGGTTCAATAATATCGTCAATATAACCATAACTGGCTGCCTCATAAGGATTAGCAAATTTATCGCGGTACTCTTTTTCCTTTTTCTTTTTATACTTTTCCCGTTCTTCCTCATTTTCTATTGATCTGATATACTTCCCTTCCAATACTTCAATAGCACCATCCGGCCCCATTACAGCAATTTCAGCTGACGGCCAGGCATAATTAATATCTCCTCTTAATTGTTTCGATCCCATAACATCGTGGGCTCCACCGTAAGATTTTCTTAAAGTGATAGTTATTTTAGGAACGGTAGCTTCGCCGTATGCAAAAAGCAGCTTTGCGCCATGCAAAATGATGCCGCCATATTCCTGTGCACTTCCGGGTAAAAAGCCGGGGACATCAACTAATGTAACTATAGGTATATTAAAAGCATCACAAAACCGTACAAATCTGGCAGCTTTTCTGGAAGCATTGATATCAAGAACCCCTGCAAGATAATTTTGTTGATTTGCAACAATACCCACCGGCATTCCATTAAATTTTGCAAAACCTGTTATGATATTCTGAGCATAATGTCTTTGCACGTTTAAAAACTCGCCGTTATCCACAATCAAATAAATAACATCCAATATATTATAAGGCTGATTTGAATTAATCGGTATGATCTCATTAAGAAGATCTTCTTTTCTGTCAATTGGATCATTACATTCCGTAACAATTGGGTCTTCAAGATTATTTTGCGGAAGATAGGTAAGCAGTTTCCGGATGAGCAGAATACCTTCGTTCTCATCTTCTGCGATAAAGTGTGCTACTCCAGACTTTTTAGCATGCACATCAGGTCCCCCAAGATCATCAATTGTAATATCTTCTCCGGTAACGGTCTTAGCTACTTTAGGTCCTGTAACAAACATGTAACTATTTTCTTTGCTCATTAATATGAAATCGGTTAGTGCAGGAGAATAAACCGCCCCACCAGCACAAGGGCCAAACACTGCAGAAATTTGAGGAATAACACCTGAGGCCATAATATTCCGCTGAAAAATCTCGGCATATCCCGCAAGGCTTCTAACACCTTCCTGGATACGGGCTCCACCACTATCATTAATTCCAATAACAGGCGCTCCAACTTTCATCGCCTGGTCTATTATTTTGCAGATCTTTTGTGCATAGGTCTCTGAAAGCGAACCACCAAACACCGTGAAATCCTGCGAAAAAACATATACAACACGTCCGTCAATAGTACCATGACCAGTCACGACACCATCTGTCAGGTATTTTTCTTTATCTAATCCAAATTCTGTTGCCCTGTGAGTAACGAACATATCGTACTCCTCAAAGCTACCTTCATCAAGCAACAAACTAATTCGCTCTCTTGCGGTAAGTTTTCCTTTATCATGCTGGGCCTGAATCCGTTTATCTCCGCCACCTTTTTTAGCTTCTTCGCGTTTATTCAGGAGATGCTGAATGTTATCTTCAATGGTCATCAGTGTAAAATATTAGGTATTATTAATGTATCCAGATTAAAGTATGGGTTTTAATTGTTTAGTTTTTGTCTTCGCAAAACTCTGTCAATGCACCAAAAGTTGACTTTGGGTGTAAGAAAGCAATATCAAGGCCTTCTGCTCCTTCACGTGGGTGTTGATCTACTAGTCTAATTCCCTTTTCTTCAACTTCTCTCAAGGATGCCTCAATTCCATTAACAGCAAAAGCAATATGATGTATGCCTTGCCCCCGTTTTTCGATAAACTTTGCAATAGGCCCTTCAGGGCTTGTGCTTTCAAGAAGTTCAAGTTTAGTTTGACCAATTTTAAAGAAAGCTGTCTTTACTTTTTGGTCTTTAACTTCTTCAATTGCGTAGCATTTCAAATCCAGTATATTTTCATAATAAGGAATGGCTTCATCCAACTTATTAACTGCGATTCCAATATGCTCTATATGTGTAAGTTCCATAAAAAATGTATTTACTGTTAAAAATTTCACAAAGGTAGATATAAATTTTATTTAATTAGTGATTAGATTAAAAATCATTTTTATAGAAAAAACCTCTAAAATTCTAAAAATAAAAATCTTTAAATTGTATAAATCTTGATGAATTAAGTAAAAAAACAGACTTAATTGTAAATTTTTTACTCTAAAGCGAGTAGAATATATTTGCCTGTTTCTTAGTTGTTTAGGTATCTTTTAACAATGGTTATCAAGTTATTATTTATGAAAATAATCAATTTTTTCTTGACTTTTGGATTTTTAGTTCTATATTTGCCGTTCAAAATCGTTCTTAAAAATCAGAAACCAATTCTGAGAATAAACCATCCAGGCACAAGCACAAGCAACTTTTCCAATTATCAATAAACATTCTTACAAGCAAAAACCAATTTTGAAAACATTCTTTTCAAGTTCTAATTTGTATTAGAAAAATCTCCAATTCTGAAAAACATTCCTTCCAGGCTCTAATTTAACATTAGAAACAATTTCCAATTTTTGAAAACTAACTTTTCAGGCAAAGGCCAATTTTAAATCAAGCACCCCGGCCATTTACCAATTATTGAAACAAGCTTTTCAAGCGATAGAAAATTAAAAAGGGAAATAATTTAATATCGAGCTATGAAAAAATTTTACTACCACAGAAGTATTTCTTCAACACTTTTTCCATTTTAATTTACTAGCATACGCGGAATTTATTCGCCTTGTGCATATTTATTATTAACAACGAAAATTAATTTGTTATGAAATACACATCAATTATCTCAATCCTAAGAAAAAAAACGTTTCTGTTTAAAAACATGCTAATTGCTGTTTTCACAGTACTAAGCTTATTAATGGTTGGAAGTGAATTAAAACCAATCACTGATTTGGGTGAACCAAACATTTTGAATGTTTATAATGCACAGATTGTTCAATGTGGTTCAACAATTACACCTGTAATTAACCATATTGGAGAAATGACCGGAACATCAATTCAATTTCAAATGCGCATTGCAAATACCGGAAACTCCACTGAAGTTTTCACCATTTATGCTGATGATTATAATGGAGTTGGCGAAAATCCTGATGGAAGCTCATTGGAAAACAATATAAACCTAACACAAGTATTGTTAGACATGAATCTTAATTCATTTAGTGGAGAGCTAAGCCTTAATCCCGGAGAAACATTTGATTTTATTTTGAAACTCACTTTACCCCTGGGAAACCAATACGATATTTGGAACTGTACTGAAATAAAAGCCATTAACAATTCATGTCCTGAAAACGAAGGACGGGCTGTTGTTTTCACATATATACCTGTTCCAGAAGGTGTAATTATTGGTTTGAATCAACCAATATTGCCAACTGATAACACCTCAAATGAATCAGCATTCAATGATTCTTTGTTCATAGTTCTTTCAGATTTAATACACGGAATCATATTAGCATAATTATCAATGTCTATAAAAATATTTACTATGAAATATTTTACTCATAACAACCGAACTAAAATCCTTTTAAGCCTTGTACTTGGCCTGTTGTTTTTAAATGTATTCGGAGAAGGCACAAACCAAACTGCTCCAAGCAGCTCAGATGAAGTTTCTATATGTGTTCATAATATTACATATGGAAATTTCGCAAGGTATAATTCTTCTGATGAAGAAAGACTCTATATCAGGATACAAAATCCAAACAGTGAAAAAATTTACCTGGGTTTTAGCCGGGGAAAGAGATCTCCAGGAGGATCCGAAATCACTTCATATTTTCGTATAAAAAATCCAAATGGTATTATTGTAGGTGCAGCCCAGTTACTTGATGCAAGTACATCAAATATTACCGGAACAGATCTGCAAAAATGGCAAATGGCTGTCAATGGCCCAAACGGAATTGATGGTACGAGTGATGGATATAATGCATTTACTATTGATCTTTCCGGACAGCCTTCCGGAGATTATTGGATTGAGTTTGACAGAAGTGGTTGGGGAAATGAAGTCCATTACAATTATTATGACATAACTGTTGCCTCGGGAAACACCTCAATTGAAGGACGTGTTTGGTCAAAGCGTTGGGCTTTTTCATTGCCTGATGTAACTACTGATTTTAATGGTTCTTTTTATGTATTTGCACCTGATCATGGTTCTACAACCGGTGATGTAACACAGGATGGATTTGTCACTAAAATCAATTTTAATAATGCCGGTTTTCGTCCCTGGTACTTCAATGTTTCATTTAACAGCACAGGAACCGGAGATACCGGCAATGCTGAAGAAGACAGGAAAAGTGCTTGGGATGATTTATCAACCGAACCTGAGTATGAAGTTTTTCTTACCGATCCTGATATCAGTGTG
>Ga0164315_10004853_pt1 | contig 10476 bp, 14 predicted proteins | sample GuaBasSedimGuay6_FD_113737 | JGI IMG/M metagenome (GOLD analysis project Ga0164315, IMG submission 113737) | Subseafloor sediment microbial communities from Guaymas Basin, Gulf of California, Mexico - Guay6, Core 4569-2, 0-3 cm | ecosystem: Environmental > Aquatic > Marine > Hydrothermal vents...
CTTCCGTTAAAAGCGTGGTGCAGATGCTTATAGACGGGGTCTTTTTCAAAATTGGATGGTAAAAGGATTTCCTTGGGATCAACCTTTAAAACTTCGTCAATCAGCTCCAATGGGATTTTTGACTGTCTGCTTTCAACTTGGGTGGTTTTAAAAGTTCCGGTTGAGATATCAAGATAGGCAATACCGGCCGCATCTCTTGTTTTTGACAGGGCCAAAAGAAAATTATTTGAGGTTTTATCCAGTAATTCTTCATTTAAAATCATTCCCGGGGTTATGACCCGGACAACTTGCCTTTTCACCAGCCCCTTGGTTAGCGCAGCATCTTCCATCTGTTCGCATACAGCAACTTTGCAGCCGTTTTTAATGAGTTTTGCAATATAATTGTCAGCTGCCCGAAAGGGAATCCCGCACATGGGAATAGGGGAGGCATCATTTTTATTTCGGGAGGTTAAGGCGATTTCCAGAATAGAGGCTGCTTTTTCTGCATCCTCAAGGAACATTTCATAAAAATCTCCCATCCGGTAAAACAAAATTGCATCTTTATATAAATCTTTGATGGACAGGTATTGCTCCATCATGGGAGTATTTTTTCTTTTGTTCATGTGCTATTTTTGTCTAAGCAGAATCAATCAGCAGTGTCGGATTTATTATCCTTTTCATTGTCGTTTTCAGGCGGGTCGGCAACTGTTTTTTCTTCCAATTGTTTTTTAATATACGGATCATGTTGAAATACTTCGAGTTCAGTCTTTAATGTATTAACCTGTTCTTTAAGAGATGTGATAGTGATATCTTTAGTTTTGATATCTTTTTTTAATTTAAAGTTTGCCACAAATCCCTTGGTGCCGATCAGAATAAAGCCCAGAAAAAAGCAGATTCCAAAATAAGCAATATTTTGAAGTTCCGGTATTGTCCAGTTCCAGGAAGCAACCTTAAGATCAAATTTTAATGCAACGGTTGTCATAAAATAATCCAAATTCTGGTAAATTAAGGTTCCAAGCAAACCAAAAATAATCAGCCATAAAAGAATTTTAATTTTTTTCATTTATCCACTCCATATTCCATTTTGAATTGTAAATGGTTAAGTTTTTGTGATCATAGATTAAATTTTCTTTTTTTTCAATTACTCTTTTAATAATAAACAGCCTTAAATACTCATGATTAGAGATAGATTTTAAATCAGTCCCTAAAGGAAAACCGGATGAATCAGATTGACATCAATATTTTTTGAAAAAAGGTTCCAATTGAGATATTCCGGTTGAACTTTTTTTAAGACTTCAAAACAGGAAAAATGAAGATGGGGCGGCAATTGTGGGTTTTTATAAGTATCACTCACCCTTGCAATGACATCCTGTTTTTTGATTATATGGCCAGTTTTTAAATTCTTTTCAGGGATGATATGGGCATATACAAAAAGGGTTCGCCTATTGAAAAGCATTGAATTCTCATGTTCCACTACAAGGGTCTGAGCCAGGAAATCATCACAGATGTTTAAAATAATGCCGTCATCCATGGCCGGAATCTTAATGGAATCATCAAAGTTTTGTATTTCATCCGGATACGTTCTGTAATAGGTGATGTCTATCCCTTCATGTGCAGACTGCCGTAATTTAAAATTCCCCCACCATTTATCCTTACTTGACAGCAGCATTCCACAATAAAATAGCCATTGGACTTTCCGGCCATTTTCCAGGCCATCGCCCAGATTGTTGATATGGGAAATAGCCTGAAGATAGTCTGAAAACCTGTTCATTATTTTTTTCGTAGTCTTTGCATGGATAGTTTTACACTTTGCTGGAGCCTTGAAATGGATTCCGCTAATACTGCCAGTTCATCTTTTGATCGAACCTCAATTAAGGCATCCAGATCACCAAGGCTGATTCGGTCTGTCATTTCAGAGAGGTATTTAATATTAGCTGTTAATTTTCCGCCAAAAATAAATACAATAATGGCAATAATAATTATAATAACAGAAGTCAGTATGGCACTTTTGATAGTTTCAGCCTTTGCTATTGTCCTGCTTTCCCTTTGCAGTCGTTGCATCGGTTCGGTAAAGTCATCCATGTAGGTTGTGCTGGCTATGTTAAACGGGGTTCCCACAACATTAACGCAGGCCATATATTTGTTCTTAAAAGACTTGTCCTTTTCCTGCCATTGATAGTATCCCTTTGACGGGTGTTCACTTGTTACCGCCGTTAAAATGTTCCAGAATTCGGGGAAATTTACTCCTAAAGGTTTCTTAAGCTTGGCCATGTCGTCCAATGCCGGAGCACAGATCTTGGGTCTGAGATGAGCTCTGGTTCGCCATTTCCCATCGGATTCTTTCCCATATAAGGCAGTATATCCAGTTTCCCCAACTTTTTGGACGGCAATTTTTCGGAATAGTTGATCATTCATAAATTGTTCTTTTGTAAGATCAGGATGCGCTTCTATATACAGTTTTACCTGTTTTGCAACAGAGAGGGCAGTTTTCATGATATCATTTTCTGCCATTTCTTTGATAATCAAAGTTCCCTGTTCCCCAAATCGGTCGGCTGTTCTATTCAGTTGGAAAATCAGATAAGAAGCCTGTACAGCAAAGACGGCAATGAGGATAATCAAGAAGGAAAATAATTTAAAACGGATACCAAACCCCTTGATTTTGGTTTCATCTGCATCAGCCGTTTCATGACTGACTTCAGGTTGCGGGGTAAATACCTGAGAAGAGGCGTCTGAAATAATTTCGTCCTTATGGATGGTTACAAAATTACTGCATGCCTTGCATTTAAATCTGACCGTTGGCGCGATTATTTTGTTTGGATCAATCTCATAAGTTGCACCACATTTATTGCATATTACCTTCATAATATTCCTCCTTTAACAGGGAATCACCAGGGGGATTGTCCCCATTCCATCTATTTTAATACTGTATTTTAATGTTTTATTCATGGGTTTCCGGCAGAGCGGATGGCTCAAGTAAAATATCATCCACATCAACTGTAACCGGCGCTTCAATATTGATCATTAATCGTTTTAAAGCGTTGTTCTGTTTTTCAAGATAGGATATTTTTTCATCTAATTGATCAAGTCGTCTTAAAATATTGATATCGATATCCCCGGACTCCATATTGTTAACCGGTTTATTAATTTTCTTTTCAGGCTCTGGTTTAAAATCAGATACATTTACTGTTGTCACATCTTTTTTTGCTGATAGATGTTTTCGAAGTTTTTTATTATATTTTGCAATTTCTTTTTTCAAACTGACGACTTGGTTATATGTTGAATTGAGTTTAAGTTTAATTTCGGATTCATTAAAATCTTTTGTGTTTATATTTTTAAGGACATTGATTACAGATGCCATCACATTCAATGTCTGGGGATATGCTTTTTCCCTGGCCTTTTGCAGGTAATTAATAATACTCTTGATTATTTTAACCAGGGAGCGGTTATGCTTATCCGGATGTTTAAGGGTGATTTTATCCAGGTGTCTTGTAAGCCTGTTTAACTCTTTGTCAGAGTATTCCCAGTCCAATGCCAGGGTATACTCATCAAGTATTGCAAATTCATCGAAAGGCTGTCGCATTTTTTCTAATGCTTGATTTCCAAAAGAAGCGCCCTCATCTTTTTCACTCAATAATGCATCAATTGCATTAAAAGCATCGGTTTTTAGTTTAGCAATATTAATTGTATCTGCCATGTTTATTCCCTTAATATTGTTTTATGAGTTCCAGCATTGTTTTTTGAAATTGTCGTTTCCCTTCCGGGGAGTTAATCTCTGTTGCCACTTTTTCCACAAGGGTGTACAACATTTCAAAAGGAAAACTATTCCTGGACTTGTTAAATTCTTCTATCTTATCGTCTAAGACCAGTGGTGCAATCGGGCCGATACATTTTGAAAGTTCTTTTTCTATTCTTTCCCAGAAAGAGGCGGATATTTCAACCAGAGGCTGCGACGGGTCCTGGATTATCTTAACAGCCTTTTTGGCCTGTAGTGTTTCCAGAATGGCATTAAGCTTATCTGCATTTACTTTAAATTTAGTTTTGAGTTCGTCTATATCAGGATATTTATAAAACATGGCGACAACAGACCACTCTGAAGGTGTCAGAGTTATTGATTCCTTCACTGGCAATAAGACTATTGATTGCTTGGCCATAAGTATCCCTCCTTAGCGGTCAAAAAATGATATAAGAAATTTAGGAAATTTGCCCTGTTTATTTGAATCTTCAATAAAGATATTAAATTCCATTTTCACCTGGGACACACTGATATCACTGGTGCATTCACAGATATAAATTGTCTGATTTTTTTTATAAAGATAAATATATTCTTTTTGGGTATACAATAGCAGATGAGAGTCTGGAACACTCTTCTTGTGTTGAGTAATGATTCTATTAAAAAACAACTTTTTTTCTTTTTTAATATCCGGGAAATAGGCGGTTTTGTTGTTATTATGGATAATAATACTTTTTACAAAATGATTTGCTTCCATAAATTTAACTGCCAGCGATCGGTTAGTTTTTGATTTCATAATCAGCCAGTATATTTGAATATTTATTTTTTATGTTCATGATATTTATAACTGGGATGGCTGTTCGTTTTGCAATCAAACGAATCAGTTCATCAATTCCGTGAGCTGCTGTATTAAGAGTGATCTTTTCCCACAATTCAATTTTTCCGTTCTTATAGTTAAATTCTCCGGCAAACGGATCAAGGAATACAAACTTATCACTTAGTTCCAATGCACATTTTCGCCAGACAAGAGAAAAATCTTTATTGTTACCCTGGGTTTCGAGTAGATTGAAAATTTTTTCAAAGCAGTTGATCAGCAGCCTCCGATCTTTTGCCGGGTCCCGGACATCGGGTAACAATTTGTACACATTAATGTCAGTATTTATTATTTTGTTCTGAATGGACGTATTATCAGGAGTCTTTTCAAAATGATAATCCTTATTATTTATATTCATGGTACCCAGAATTATACCTTTGTAAAAATAAATATACATCTTGTTCCTGGAAACTTTTTCGTCGGTTTCCAGATAACCCGTAAATTTTTCTGTGTGATATTGGCTGATAAATTTTATCGGGTCAATATTGTCTTTGGCAATAAGATTGTATATCCGTTTGGCTGTATGTGCTTTTGAAAAAAAATCAACCTGTTCATGAAAACACCGACAGGTTGAAACAAAGGAGTTCTTTGTCAGCAAAGAAGAGAACTCAACCGGGTCTATTCTTTTATACCCTGTATTTGTTGTGTTCAGACAAGATTGAATTTCACCCTCAAGCATAAACATATAGGCTTTTTTACTATTATCCTCAATCAGCACAAAACCGTTTAAGAATTCATTTTTTAAGAATTCCAGGAATTTGTCAAAAATAAGGAAGCTTGAATGAAGATTATTATGATAAGTATCAAATTTGGGAATCATTGGAAAATATCCTTACTTTTCATAAACATCAATAGATCATTTGTAAGTATTTTTTTCCCAAACACCATCTCTATCCGGGCATGTAAGTTCTTGTCTAAATATACGACTTTAAAGCTCTTGCCGTCAAAGGCTTCAAAGTAGTTAATATTGAAGATTTCAGGAGATGAAAAAAAAGAATGCCGATATTCATAAAAAAGCACATGATCGACATTAAATTTTATAGAAAACATAGTCCTTATTTTGTCGAGATACTCAGTGGCCTCATCTTTGGTCTTTGAACAATCGATCAAAAGAAAATTGATGTCCATATCGATATTTTTTTCAGGTAAAATAATTTTTTCATCGAATTTAAAATCAAGTTCTTCCAGCAATGCCAACTGCTTTACGGCATCAATGCCATAAGTTTCTAAAAAATCTGCATAAACAATACTGCCGTTTTTAAATCCAATTTTACCGAACAACACTTTTCCCCTGCTGAATGCAATGGTGCCGCTGCTGTTATCATTATAACAGACCTGAATCAGGCTGGTGATTGAAAATGTTCTAAGCGTTCCGACAAACATGATTTTGTCAAACCTCTATTGTTTTATAATTTCCTTGAAATGTTTTGGCATAGGGCCCCATATCCTGAGCTTCTACCGGGTCAGTGTATAAAATATTATCAACAAAAAAGATGTTTAAAAAATTTTCTTTCCTGGTAATAACAGCAAAAAATTTATCAACGGAATTATTTAAATCAACATTTATATTATTTAAGGGCTGATTCTTTTGAATCGTATAATTGCTAATTTTTTTTAAAATATTTCTTCGATTAAGCCCTGCTACTTTTGAATATGGAATGATCTTGGCCTCAATATTTTTTTTGGTAACAGTTTTACTAAGTTTTAAAATTTCGATAATGCCTGTATACCGGATTGAGTATTTTATTCTCTCGTTTTCAATAAATAAGTATTGAGTATATCTGGATTCTTTTGCAGAGCTATCTTTTGTTGATTTGGTGTTTTCGAGATGATGAAGAATCCTTTGATTTTCTTCAATTTTTATATTAATTTCAAGTAATTGTTTGTTCAGAATATTTTCCATATAGGTTTGGAGGATACTTAAATTGAATCGTTTGTTGTTTTCCAAAAAATGGTTGTCATCAAGAATTTGTGACAATAGCTGGGCTTTGGTAGTGTGGTGAACAGTATTGTCAGAAAAATAATCGGCATTGTTTAAAATATTTCTGCCAATGCGTTTGAATGATTCTGCAATTTCAAGTGTTTTAACCAAATTATTAAAAGTGGTCAAAACTCTTTTATCAAATGTATCCTGCACATCAAGGGATTCAAGAGTTTGTTTGACATTGTTTAATTCTTGTGAGTCGTCTCCCACGCAGTGTTTAAGAGAATTTTCAAGTGTTTTATAATCCATTTTATTCCTGTTAGATTACTTTTGTTCATTAGAAACCATGTCATCAATTACAGTTTTAACCGTTTCTTTGGCAATAAAGTTAACGGTTTTCAATACATTCATTCCTGTCACTGCACTTGACGGAAATGATTTTGTTTTCAGTTCTGAGTTCAGCAATGCCTCCATATCTTCAATATCTGTAAGAGGAATCATGTTTTTATCTATATCCCTCTTGTTCCATTGAAAGATGACTTTAACGCTGTCAATGGCCACTTTGTTATAATTTAAATTTTGTATTAAATTTTTAAAAGATTCCATATTAGCTTCCTGTCTGGAAACCAGAGAATCTGCTACAAAAACAATACCATCCACTCCTTTGAGGACAAGCTTTCTGGTGATGTCATATTTTACCTGTCCCGGGGTTGTATACAGCTGAAGTTTAAGATCAAACCCGGCAATTTTTCCTAGATTGACAGGGAAAAAATCAAAGAACAGGGTTCTGTCTCCCTTTGTATCAATGGAGATCAGTTTGCTGACATCTTTGTTCAAGATTTTTTTTAAGCAGTTGTGAATATATTCAAGGTTGGTGGTTTTGCCACTCCTTCCCGGGCCATAATATATAATTTTTACCTGAATTGTTTTTTCTTTTAAATTTATAATTGCCATTTTTCTGATCCGATCAGGTCAGTAATTTCTTTTTGAGCGCTCTCGATTTTAAGTCTGAGCAATCCCAAAGATAGATACGGCTTAAAAAGAACAATCATTAAAATATCCTGAGATATTTTAGCAAAATGGATATTTTCATTATTTCCTCTGTGAAACAACAAAGAGAAGTTGTCTTCTTTGATCAAAGTGGCAATTTCCATGGTTGCAGCATAATTGGCTGCTGAAAGAACGGCAAGGGTGGCCCCGTCAAAATCTCCCTCACCAGCTTTAAACAACAGGTTGCCGCCCATATCTGCCAGCAGAACATAGGTTGCTCCAGATTCATCAATGAATGTTTGTAGAACCGCTTCAATTTTTTCTACACTTTCTTCATTTATTATCATGCTCATGCTTAAGTCCTTGTAACTGGTTATTCAAGAAAGTATTGATCATCAGTCTATCTTGAATAGTAAAGCAAATCTTATGCCATAACATGGAAGGACGAGTTTATAGAGAAAATGTGTCATTTCAACGAGATAGAAGCTATTGTATCCCGTTTATCAGGACAATTATTGTTTGATGTTTGACAAAAAAGGAACAGGCTGTATAAAAATTCTACACAGCCTGTTTTTGAATAAGGGTATGGAGTCAGTCTTATTGGGGACAGTCTAAAAATACATTCATTACAGGGCTTTTAATGTGATTTTATGTCCCATAAGATTGATATCTTCAATAATGGCCTTTACTTCCATGCTTTCTCCCAACAGGCCTTTTAAAAGGAATGTATTCTCTGCAACCGGTGTTATGGCCGCCACATTTTCCATGATCAGTTTTTCATCATTATCTTTTCTTAAATATACATTGGATTCACACATCTCTCTTTTCCTTTATTCATTATTGTCATTTATCATCATTTCTATCTTTAAAGGTAACCTTTTTTCACAATCAATGATAGCGCCGCTAAATTTTTTATTCATTGCGCAATTGACAACCAGAATATTTTTAAAAAATTGATATCCTGCCTGCTCATGAATATGGCCGCATAACACAATTAATGGCGGATGATTTTTGATCAATGCTTTCAACTGGAAACTTCCGGCACTGAATCTGTTACCCACTTTATCACAGATACCCCTGGGGGGTGGATGAACTACCAGGATTGTATCCGGGGTGATGCTATGTTTCAGGTTATCAAGGCGTTGCGTCTCTCTGAGACATATTTTTGAAAGAAATGGCAAAGGAATGGTTCCGTTAAGGCCAAGGAGCCGGCTGCCCAGATAGGTCACAGGTATATGGTCCAAAAGAGTGGTGTTTTTTTGTGCCTGCAAAAGGCGTTCAACGCGTTTCAGATCCGAGTTCCCCCGAATACCAAAAATGGGGATATTAATATCTTTTAGCTGTTTAAACGTTTTTAAAGGAGAAATAAAGTTTGTGATATCCCCGGCAATCACAAGAATATCAGGGGCTTGTCGAGTGATAACAGCCTTTAATCTTGCAATTTTATCTGTCTTACCATGAATATCCGCTACAGCATAGATCCGCATTTTTCTTCCATTTTAACCAATTTGAAATTTAAAATTCACAGGTCCAGACCTTCAAGGGGACTTATGAGTCTGGATATGTCCTTATCCATCACATGGGTATAGCGCTCTGTGGTCTTAACATTCGCGTGGCCCATGAGTTCCTGCAACATGCGGATATTGATGCCGTTCTCCAGCATGGTGGTAGCAAAACTGTGCCGCAGGGTATGGCAGGTAACCCACTTATCAATTCCTGCCTTGTGCGTGGCTCTTTTTACCGCCTTTTGCAAACCGGATTCCAAGACGTGGTGGCGTCTTACAGCGCCTGACCTGGGATCGGCGGAACGTTTTTTTGACGGAAATATATATTGCCACCGGGTTTCCATAGCGGCTTTTTTATATTTGCCGGCCAGGGCACCTGGTATGTACACTTCTCCAAAACCTCCTGCAAGATCCAGGTGATGCAATGCCTTTACCCGCTCTATATGCCTTTTCAATTCAGGAATTATTGGCCTGGCCAGGATAGTGCTTCGCCATTCTCCCCCCTTACCCAGTATCTGTATCCTTTTACGGTCAAAATCTACATCCTTGATTCGTAGGCGTACACACTCCATCAGTCGCAGGCCGGAACCATACAGGAGCTTTGCCATCAATGCGTGGGTTCCCTCAATATACTGGAAAAATTTCTTGATTTCTATTTTGCCGAGTACAGTGGGCAGTTTGGGTTTTTTCTTTGAACGAATGGGTTGAATCTTTTTGTCCAAAGGAATATCGAGTACATCACGATAAAGAAGGACAAGGGCGTTGAGGGCTTGGCGCTGGGTGGATGCCGCCACCTTGCATTTAACTGCCAGATCTGACAAAAATCGTTCGATATGATGAGAACTGAGATCACGGGGATGGATTTTACCACCGAAGAAACGGATATAACGCAATATCCATTGACAATAGGTTTGTTCGGTGCGGTAAGCGTAATGATGGTACCGCAGAACCTCGCGGACCTGGTCCATTAATTTTAACTCTGGGTCGGGATAAAATTTTGATTGACTTTCCATATTAGAAATGACTATATCATGATAAGTGGAAAATTGGAACTTTAAACGTTACAAATAGAAAAAATTTCCATGTTTCATATTTTAAAATTATCGTAGATGAAAAATTTTGAAATCTATTACTGTTAATAGTATGGAAAAGATCTACTTATTAATACTGTTCTGTATTTCATCGATATAAGCATGATTCATTTAAGGATTGACAAAGCAACAATATGATATATACTTAATGGTATAGCTCACTTAATTATGGAGGATAATATGGATACTGCGAAACTATTCCTCAACGGTAGGAGTCAAGCCTTACGGTTGCCAAAAGCTTATCGATTTGAAGGGAAAGAAGTCTATATTAAAAAAATTGCTGAAGGAATTCTTCTGATACCTAAAGATAAAACTATCTGGGGTGTTTGGGAACGTAATTTAAAAAAGTATGACAAGCCTTTCATGACGAATCGGAACCAACC
>Ga0164315_10004854_pt1 | contig 10475 bp, 7 predicted proteins | sample GuaBasSedimGuay6_FD_113737 | JGI IMG/M metagenome (GOLD analysis project Ga0164315, IMG submission 113737) | Subseafloor sediment microbial communities from Guaymas Basin, Gulf of California, Mexico - Guay6, Core 4569-2, 0-3 cm | ecosystem: Environmental > Aquatic > Marine > Hydrothermal vents >...
CCGACTGAAGCTTACAAAATTGTTATTGTCTGATCATGGCTATCCGGATTTGCTGGGGGGGACTTCTATTTTGATCAACACTTCAGGCCAGGAAATCGGTCATGAGGGTAGTTCGGGTAATGACGCTGAAATAAAAGCCTCTTTCTGGTGGAAAAACAGGATAATTCACCCGGCGTGCTGTTTTAAGGTGTCGTCCGTGATGAGCCTTGGCGGATACTGCAGTGGTTTTATGTCTGAAGATTATGACCTCTGGTTAAGGGCGTGCCGAAGTAAAACTTTTACTTTCTGTAATGTTGATGTGCCATTTATAAAATACAGGATTAATCCGGGCCAGGCCCGGGGTAAATCTCTGGCCTATGCTGAAGTGGCAGGGGATATGCTGAGAGAAGCGCTTATGTTGAATTCTTTTAAAATGCTTTTGGGATCTGTGCTGCTTTGTTTTAAAAAATATATTAAAGGAAAAGATTAAACAGGTGCATCTGAAAATTATGGGAAATATTTTATAAGCTATGTGTGGATTTGCAGGGTTCATAACACGGGCAACCCTTGGAAGGGAATGCCTTGAAAACCGGGTTGAGGTTATGAATAAGGCCATTACCGCACGGGGGCCGGATGATGCCGGTGTGTGGGTTGATCCTGATGCTGGTATTGCACTGGGCCATAGACGTCTATCTATTATTGATCTGTCTCCCCTGGGCAGACAGCCCATGGTATCAAGATCCGGCCGGTATGTCATTGTTTTCAATGGAGAGATTTATAATTATCAGGATCTGGCCGGGATACTTGAAAAACAAGGATATTCCTGGCGTGGGCATTCTGATACAGAGGTCCTTCTGGCTGCCTTTGAATTCTGGGGGGTCAAAGAAACCCTTGAACAGTGTAATGGTATGTTTGCCCTTGCCTTGTGGGATCAAAAAGAGAGAAGCATTTTTCTGGCCCGGGACAGGATGGGCCAGAAACCATTGTATTATGGTTTTAACAACGGTATTTTATTTTTTGGTTCACAAATCAAGGCCTTTCGTGCCCATCCTGAGTTCAAGCCTGAAATAGACCATGCCGTCATGCCTCTTTTTTTAAAGTATTCTTATATTCCAACCCCATATTCCATTTATAAAAATATTAAGAAATTGTCTGCAGCCCATTTTATTGAGATTTCAAGATCTGATATGGCAGGGTTATGCCTTAGAAATGAAACTCCATACTGGAACCTGGCACAGATTGCCAAAGATGGCATTAATCATCCCATGACAGGATCTGAAGAGGAAATGATCAATTCTCTGGAAAAAGTTCTGCAAAAATCCGTATCGTTTCGGATGTTGTCAGATGTCCCCCTGGGGGCTTTTTTATCAGGCGGGATTGATTCTTCTTTGATTGTGGCCTTGATGCAGAAAAATAACCGGATTCCTGTTAAAACATTTTCCATTGGTTTTAATGAAAAAGGGTATGATGAGGCAGGGCAGGCCAAAAGAGTGGCACATCACCTGGGGACTGATCACACGGAACTGTATGCGAGTCCAAAAGAAGCCATGGATCTTATCCCTGATTTGCCGGTTCTGTTTGATGAACCTTTTGCAGATTCCTCCCAGATTCCGGTCAGTATTATTTCCATGTTGACAAAAAAGTACGTTACCGTTGCTCTGTCCGGAGATGGGGGGGATGAACTGTTTGCCGGGTACAACCGTCATTTCTGGGGGAGATCGGTCTGGGAAACCATGGAAAGATATCCTTGTTTCATGAAAAAGGGTGCAAAATATTTAATGGAGGCATTAAGGCCTGAACAATGGGAGCGGCTGTTTGATGCGGGGAGCAGATTTGTTCCTGAAAAATTCAAGCAGTCAAACCCTGGTGCTAAAATTGCAAAGTTATCCAGTCTTATCACTGCCCGGACCAGAGAAGAATTTTATACCCTGTTAACGGCCTGGTGGTCCGACCCTGAAAAAGTTATTTTGAATAAGACCAAAGGTCCGCAGTACCCGCAGTTGGGGCCAAGGTCAAAAGATTTGGCCAATATCAGCGATTTTACCCAGTTGATGCAGTATTGGGATATGCGGAATTATTTGTGTGACGACATCATGACAAAGGTTGACCGGGCCAGCATGGGATCAAGCCTTGAAGCCAGATCTCCGTTCCTTGACCCTGAGGTGGTTGCTTTTTCCTGGAAAATTCCCATTCAGTATAAAATATCAAAAACTCAAGGCAAATTAATCCTTAAAAATTGTTTATACCGGTTTTTACCTCCATCCCTTGTAAATCAACCCAAAAAAGGATTTCAAATTCCACTGGATCAATGGCTCAGAGGCCCTTTGAGACCATGGGCAGAGGAAATGCTCAATCCTGTGCGATTAAAAAATGAAGGTTTTTTTAATGTAAAACAAGTCAGGTCGCTATGGAATCTGCATTTGTCCGGAAAGCAGAACTATCAGTATCAAATATGGAATATCCTGATGTTTCAGGCATGGGTCAGCGTATATGGGAAATAAAAAAAAATTGCTGTTCCTGGTGACAGAAGACTGGTATTTTTTATCCCACAGACTTTCCATTGCATTACAGGCCCGGAAAGAAGGGTTTGAAGTCATTGTTGCCACCCGGATAAATAAAGGCTTGAACGAATTATTATCCCATGGATTTAAGGTGGTTCCCATCCGTATGAAGCGGTCCGGCCGAAGTATCGTTGGGGAACTAAAGACTTTGATAGAAATCATGGGGATCTATTTAAGGGAAAAACCCGACATTGCGCACCATGTGGCAGTAAAACCTGTTTTATATGGGTCCCTTGCCGCATTGGTGTCCAAAAAAATTAAATGTATTAATGCCATTGCCGGGTTGGGCTTTGTTTTTTCAAGAAATGATAATTTTAGAACAAGGTTGCTGAAAAAGATTTTTTTAGCAGGCTATCGCCTGGCTTTTTTATCTCATTCTTCCCATGCGATCTTTCAGAATAAAGAAGACAGAAGTTTTTTTATTAAACATAAAATTTTAACAAAAAAGAGAGCTGTACTGATTCCCGGATCAGGTGTTGATATTTCAAAATTTAGTGAAGGACCGGAACCTGAAGGCGAGATTGTTGTCATGCTGGCATCCAGAATGATCTGGGACAAGGGTATTGGAGAACTTGTCGATGCAACCCGGATACTCAAATCAAGGGGGATTGGTTTTAAAACAGTATTAGTAGGCATCCCTGACAAAGAAAATCCAAATGCTGTCCCATTGAAAATTCTTGAACGCTGGAATAGAGAAAAGATTGTTGAATGGTGGGGATTTAAAAAAAATATGCCGGAGATATTACGTCGATCGCATATTGTTGTGCTTCCATCTTACAGAGAAGGGCTTCCAAAAGGGTTGATCGAAGCTGCATCCTGTGGAAAACCAATTATAGCGGCAGATGTGCCGGGGTGCCGGGAGATTGTCCATGCAGGTAAAAATGGCTGGCTTGTCCCACCCCAGAATAGAGAAATCCTGGCCGATAAGATGGAAGAATTGATCAAGGATTCATGTTTAAGAAAGAAGATGGGGAGATATTCAAGGCAGATGGCGGCTAAATATTTTACAGATAAAATAGTTATAAACAAAACAATGCGATTATATAGAATTGTGCTGAAATGAAAAAAAGTTTTAATCAATCAACAACCAGAATAGTATCTGCGGGTTTTAATGAAATACATTGCTTTGATGAGTCTGATGGCAAAAATATTGATCAAAGTGTAGTTGATTCTTTTGGGGAAGAATGGGCAAAGTTTCATGAATTCGATGATATTGAAATAGATCGTTTAGGTAAAATGTATTTTGATATTATTAATGATAAAATGGTTAATAAGAATACCTATGCTATTGATATTGGATGCGGAACGGGTCGCTGGTCAAAATATCTGCTGGATAAGGTGGGTTTTATGGAGGCTGTTGACCCCAGTGATGCCATTTTTGTTGCAGATAAATTAATTGGGCCTGCAAATAATATCAGGCTGTCAAAAGCTTCAACGGATAATATTCCATTTAATGATGAAACCTTTGATTTTGCTATGAGTGTGGGGGTTTTACACCATATACCAGATACGCAGAAAGCTATGAATGACTGCGTTAAAAAAGTAAAAACAGGTGGGTATTTTTATGTTTATCTATACTATGATCTCGAAAATAAGGGATTTATTTTCAAAACAATATTAAAAATTGTCACTGCAATGCGCAAACTTATCAGTTCATTACCTGCAATAATAAAGAAAATTGTTTGTGATTTTATTGCTGTTTCAGTGTATATGCCGGTAATACTTACAGGCCGTTTATTAATAAACCTTGGGCTTTCTAAAATGGCCAATAAATTACCATTAAATATGTATCAGAATCAGCCATTTTATATTATTCGCAATGATGCACTGGATAGATTTGGAACTTCCCTGGAACAGCGCTTTTCAAGAAGGGATGTGCAATCTATGATGGAAAATGCAGGTTTAACTGAAATAATAATTGCAACAACTTTACCCTATTGGCATGCTGTTGGAAAGCGGGAGAAATAGGTTATGAAATGAAAACAATTCTGGTTACAGGTGGGTCCGGGTTTATTGGTCAGGCAGTATGTCAGACGCTTTCTTTGACATATAGCGTTATTGCCCTGGACAGCCGGCCTTGTTTGACGGATCAAAAAAATTACGTTTCACTAGATGTGGATATTGAAGATGAAAATGCACTTACGCATATCTGTAAGACCTATCTGCCTGATGTGGTAATTCATTGTGCCGGCCTTGCCCATCAGAAACTGAGCAATAAAAAATCAGCAGCCTTATATGAGCGTATCAACAGCCTGGCAACGGAAAAAATTGCCAGGGCATCTGTTTCAGCCAATCTCGGGGTTTATTTTATTTTTCTTTCTTCGATTTCAGTGTATGGAGAAAATCAGAGCGAAAAAGCGATAAAGGAAATAGACAAATGTCTTCCCACAAGTGACTATGCCCAAAGCAAGTTGAATGCTGAAAACCGGTTGAAAAAATTCTATGGGGCAAAGCGCTTGAAAAAGCTTGATATTTTACGTCTTGCCCCTGTCTATGATGCCCAGTGGAGTATGAACCTTGAAAAAAGGGTGTTTAGTCCAAAGAAATTGGCTTATCTGCGATTTGGCTCAGGCAAACAGAAAATGTCTGCCCTTGCCAGAGCAAATTTAGTGGGGTTTATTGATTTTAGAGTGAAACAGGAGATGCGGCTGCCGTTTTATAATATTATAAATGTCTGCGACGAGCAGGCCTGCTCTTTTAATGAGATTATAGAAATATTTCAGAAAACAAAATATCAACCCGCAAGAATAGTGATTCCCATCCCCTTGTCCCTGGTTAAAATACCAGCCCGCATTTTATCCTTTCTATTAAAAACCAAATCAGTCTGGATTTATTCATTTTACAACAAGCTTGCAAACGATTTAATTTTTGACAATAAAAAAATGTTAGACACGGGTTTTACCCCTCAATCAAATTTATCTTCAATCTTTACAAAATAGCCTGATTATTGGATCTTCGGCACGTAAATCCCATAACCAGGCTTTTTTTATTGTGGACAACGCCCCAGTAATTTTAAATGTGGTCTGAGCCCTATTTACTGACCCCAATTTTTTATTGTGTTAATGCGGTAAGCGAAGCATTCAAACTCTGAAGGTCAAAGAGATAATACAAATATTTTTGTTCTCCCGATATCAGGTCATCCTGGATGTCATATACGATTTTAAGGTCAATGAGTCTTTCTTTAAAGGCCTTTAATGCAAGTGACATACGTTCTTTAAGAATTTTGAGCTGTCGGGTCTGAACCTTTATTTTTTTTTCAGCCAATTGTATCCGGCAATAAAGTGTATTGATCTGGTTTGTGATTTTAAGCTCTGCTTGCCTGAGCTGTAGTTTTGTTTTTTTAAATCTCATTTTTGACTGTAGGTAATTTTCTTTGGGATCCAATGGATAAAAAGGATATATAAAAATAATGCCGGCATTATATTCTGTTTCTTCCAGATCGTTTGCCTTGCCGATAGAAGATCCATGACCTTTTTGATTGATATTGACATAGAGATCAACCTGGGGAAGATATTGATTTTTTGCAACGGCCAGCAGCAGTTTTTCTTTTTTAAGGTTTGTTCTTAAAAAGGCCAGTTCTTTGTTTTTATCCATTGCAAACAGGACCAGATCATCTAATTTTCCTAAGGGTTCATTTGTCTGAAACCTGGTGATGACCTTTATCTGATCCTTTATGTTCAGCAGGGTTTTAAGACTTTGTGCGCTGGTTTCAAAGGCAGCTTGTGACGATAATACCTGTTCGTTTGCTTCATTAACTTTAATCTGGGCTGACATAACATCAATTTCAGGTATCATGCCAAGGTTCTGTTTTGATTTTAAATTTGCCAGCAACTGGGTGTTGATATCAAGTATGCCATGGTAGACGTCTATTTCCTTTTGTCTTAATGCTGTCTGGTAAAATGCCGTTTCAACCATTTTTATAAGATTTGTCTGGGACCGGCTTAAAAAATCTTTTTGAATATCACGATTAAACCGGCTTTCTTTGATGGAGGCAAAGGCAGGCCCCACAATGCCGTCTTTTAAAAGATGATGGCTGTAGAACAGAGAGATTCCCGTATAATATTCATCCCTGGATGCGACATCCATGGTGTTCGTAACGGATTCTATGGAAAAACCCGGGCCTAACTTGTAACTTGTAAATTTTGTATGAAAGGGTGAATAATCAAATCGGCCATAATTAACAGATAAAGACAGCGAGCCTCCCAGGGGAATCTTCTGGGAGATACCGGCCATATAGTGTTGATTTTTTGTTGTAAGACCAGAGGTATCCGGATCATCCTCCCTGTGTGTATAGGAAGAATCCAGATTAAGGGAAGGAATATACTCAGCCAGTTTTTTTTTGACTTCAGATTGTTGAATCCCAAGTTCCAGACGGTTTATCCGGATATCAGGATTGTTTTCCAGGGCGAGTTTAAGGGCCTGGGCCAGGGTCAACGCAAGATTTACCTGTTGATTCGGGTTCCGATTCAAATTCTTATTCAATGCCGGATTCAAGTTTTGATCCAGGTTTTGAGAAAAGCAGTCAATGGGCCACAGAACCGGAATAAGGGCCGGGATCAGTATCCAAAAGGCTTGTGCCATGCGAATATATAAAGGATTTAACATCATAAATGAATATTATCCCGGGTGAGTCTGCCTTTGATTCGAAGCACCCTTTTAAACAGCAAGGTTGCAATACGTTCGTCTTCAACGATGATGGCGGCTTCAGCAGAAAATCCCGGTTTAACCTCATATCGATTTCCAAAAACCATCATATAATAGGGTTTTTCAAGGGTCAGAGTTACTGGGTAATAATTTTCCTGTAAAGCTGAAGGCCCGCTGATCAGCGAATTTAATTTATCCTGTATGCCAATGCCTGATGAAGGCCCTCCTGTTTTGCTGTCAATCCCAGTGGTTAAAACAATGGCATTAAACAGTTTATATTCGCCTTTGGGAAAGGGCTTTATGGCAACCCGGGCCTTTTGCCCGATTTTGACCAGGGGAAAGTCTTTTTCAGAAATCTTACATTCAACCAGATAGTCGAGGGTTCCGCCGATTTTCAGAACAGTTTCGCCCTTTACAACTGCCTTGCCTTCAAGGTGTCTGGTGTCATGGGTCATGATGATTCCGGACAGGGGTGCTAAAACCTTTGTCAGTGTCAGTTTTTTTTTAAGTGCAGCAAGTCTTTTCTCTTCTGTTGACAGGGCTTTCAGGGCAACACTCAGTTCCTGTTTTAAAATATCCAGCTCTTTTTTGCGGGACAGGACGCTTGATAGAACTGCTTTTTGTTTTTTTATCCTGGCCTTTGCCATGGTAAGTTCGTTTTTGTCATATTTGTTCATTATAAGCGCGAGTTTGCCTTCAGCAAGGGCCAGATCCGTCAGGGACAGTGATTTTTGGTGGGAAAAATTGTCCAGATCCTGCCGGGAGACCAGTTTTAAAGAAAAGGCTTTTGTCATCCTGTCAAAATCAAGATTTGCCTTTTCAACCTGTTGGCGGGCCCGGTCAATGCTGCGTTGCCCAAGGTCGATTTCTTCGGGTTTGGGTCCTGTTTGTATGATCTTGAAACCGGCTCTGGCTTCGTCCAAACCGGCTTTTGCCTCGGCAATAGCACTTGTGATGTTCTCCTGCCGGATAGACATGGTCTGTTTTATCGTTGCAATATGTTTATCTATTTCAGCTATTTTCTGCAGGCTTGATTGTGTTTCCAGTTTTCTGTCCCTGTCTTCCAGGGTAAAGAGCAAATTCCCTATTTTTATTTTCTCGCCTTCATTTACTGCCATGCTTTTAATCATACCGTCTATTTCAGGTTTGACATCTACCCATGAAGCACAGATAACTTTGCCTTCCCCTTTTGCTGTAATATCCATCCTGAAAAACCAGAATAAAATAAAAATCAGGGTAAACAGCAGGGCCAATAATAATAAAAATATCCGCAAGATATTATCAATAAAGGCAAATTGAAACTTGATTCTCATTTATTCGCCTTGGTTGGGATTTAAAACAGCTATCAGCATATTGGTCTCATCCAGATATTTTTTTGCATGGTTTTGTAAAATAGCAGGAGTCAATTCGTTAATATAGTTTTTATATTCCATCAAATCATTGAGATCCTGGTTCAGCATTACCAAACTTTTCATTGACTGGGACCACCAGCGATTATCCTGCCTGGCTTCCCTTGATTGGTTTAACTGGATTTCTTTTATTTGTGTGATTTTTTCTTCTGACAGACTTGTGTCACGCAAATCTTTAAGGATTGTTTCTAAACCGGAAATCACTTTCTCCACATTTTCAGATGCACAGGTAAAATGAAATGTAATTTGAGAAAACGCAGACGGATTCAAGGAATAAAACCGATACGAAGCATGTCCGGAATATATCAAACCCTGTTTCTCCCTTAACTCTTCTATTATTTTCATATTCAATATGGTTTTAAGAGCAGAAAACTCAATTGATTTTTTTTCAGTGATTGTATGATAATGATTTAATTGGATGAGGATATTGCTCTTATTCTCAATATTTTCATTGAGAGAAAACGAAAATTTGCCCGGCAAAGGCTTACAATTGAGATCTTTTACCTGTTCTTTGAGCTTATCTGCCGGAAGCTCGGTCAGATATTTTTCAATTAAAGGCAGAATTTCATGCATTTTAAAATTCCCTACAAATTGAAATGTAAAATCCCCTGCATTCAGGAACCGGCTCCGAAGGCCTTTTTTGCAGGAAGCATAATCAAGCTTCTGGATAGATTCTGCCGTAATCGCTTCAGAATAATCATTCTTTGGCCAGGCTGTCTGAGCAATTTTTTGGATAAATTTCCAGGTTGCAGTATCCTGCATTATCTGCATTTTTTGAGCATATTTTTTCTTCTGATCTTCAAATGCTTTTTTTTCAATCCTTGGCTGAGAAAATCCCAGGCTGATCAGTTTAAAAAAAAGTTCCAGGTTTACAGGAGAAAAAGATCCTCTTATACCTTCTTCATAGGTATCCACATAGATGCCGGCCCATACCTTTTTAGACTTCAGCTTCATGTACAATGCAAGTTTTGTGAGAGGCCCGAGCCCTGAATGTTTAAATATAGGGTCTGCCAACAGCGTTAAAGGAGCCAGTTCCGGGTCTAATAATGAAAGCCCTCCGGGACTGTAAGCCTGGAAAAGGATATCATCCTGTTTAAACAGTGTGGGCTTGAGAACAACTCTGGCTCCGTTAGAAAGTTCAAGTATGGTCACATTAATTTTTTCATGATAAATTGTATTTATAATCCTGCCTTTTGTAAGCTTCTGCATAGGCAGTCCTTCTTTAGCTCTTTGCTGAGAATACGGCCCAACCTCCATGGACTTGATTTTTGCCATAAGGTTTCCCGCCTCATTTTTATCTGGAAAAAATTTCAAAGATGCATCATTTCCCAGGCAAACTATTATCCTGTCTGATGGGTCAAGCCGGTTTAATAAAAGGTTAATGTCATAATCCTTAATGGAAGGCAGCTACTTGCGGCAAAGCTTGTTATACGAATGAGGTGAAAACATAATGCTTTTATCCAGTGATTTCAAAATATATTGGTTAGCGAACACTTCTGATTTTTTTGTTTTTTGCTCTATATCGCTTGTTTTAGAATAGTCCAATAGACTTTTTCTGGCTTCTTTTACCTCTGATTCCAAAACCCCGTATCGTTTAAGTCTTTCATATTCCAGGAAAATATCTTTAAAACATTCTGTAAATTGATTGTTTTTTACCTTTGCTTCAAGATAAAAAACCCCGTCGTATTCTGTCAGCCGGTCCTGAAAATATAAAACCCGCTCATAGGAAGAATCCGACAAGCTTTTATCCATAAGACGATTTTTCAAAATGGTCATATATATTTGCTCGATCATGCGGTGACGCAGGTCTCTTTCCGTGAGCAGTTTTCTTGTTTTTATATGCTGGTAAATTCGTATTGAAGATTCTATCAGCTCGGGATCA
>Ga0164315_10004855_pt1 | contig 10475 bp, 7 predicted proteins | sample GuaBasSedimGuay6_FD_113737 | JGI IMG/M metagenome (GOLD analysis project Ga0164315, IMG submission 113737) | Subseafloor sediment microbial communities from Guaymas Basin, Gulf of California, Mexico - Guay6, Core 4569-2, 0-3 cm | ecosystem: Environmental > Aquatic > Marine > Hydrothermal vents >...
AAAAACTGCAGGAAGCGGGACGTTCCTGGCAAATGAAGATGCAGAAGCACCTGCTCTTGAAAAGAATGTACCTGCTGTTGGTGGTCATGCCGGTTTGGAGAGGAAGCCTATTCTTTTTACAGTATTGGCCTTAGTAGTAGTTGCTATTGGTGGTCTTGCTGAGATTCTTCCTACTTATTTAATCAAATCTAACATTCCAACGATTGCCAGTGTTAAACCGTATACCCCGCTGGAATTACAAGGCAGGGACATCTATATTCGTGAAGGATGTGTAAGCTGCCACTCACAAATGGTCAGGCCATTTAGAAGTGAAACAGAAAGGTATGGAGAATACTCTAAGGCAGGAGAGTTTGTCTATGATCATCCATTCTTATGGGGGTCGAGACGAACCGGTCCGGATTTAGCCAGAGAAGGCAAGGGTAACAAAAATGCCAAGCCGCATGCATGGCACTACAAACACCTGTTCGATCCGCGAATTACATCTCCAGGTTCAATTATGCCGATGTATCCATGGTTGCTGGAAGATGATTTAGATATTAGTAATACGGCGACAAAGATTAATGCCATGCGTACGTTGGGAGTGCCATATCAGAAAGGGTATGACAAAATCGCAAATGATGATCTAAAAGCACAGGCAAAACAAATTGCCGATGAGCTTAATGCTGAAGAAGATATTAACACTACGCCAGATAAAGAGGTAATAGCGCTTATTGCATATCTGCAGAGGCTAGGTACAGATATCCTTGTTGATAAATAAACTGAATCATGTTTAAGCATTATTTCGAAGGAATAGAATACATAACCGTAGGGCCAATCATAGGTCTGGTCCTCTTTCTTGCATTTTTTATTGTGCTGATTTACCGGGTCGTTACGGCTGATTCTGGTTTTATCTCTGAGATGGAAAAGAAGCCTTTGGAGGATGGAACGGAAGGTGATATAGAAAAACCTACTTCAACTCAAACCTAAATTCTCTATAACCTAAATTTTTACAAAAATGAACAAATTAAAATTTCGTCCCTTATCAGGAAAAGCAAAATGGGTGGCAACACTCATGATGATGCTTTTTACTACTAGCACTTTTGCGCAAGGGGAAGGCAGCGATAGCTCTACGCTTCTTACTATAGTTATAATAGTAGCTGTGGTTGCTTTAGTAGTGCTTTTGGTAGCAATTTATGCGCTACAGGTGCTTACTAAACTTCTTAATGCGGAAGAGAAGAAAAGAGCACAGGAAACAGGGGAAACTCCAGTTCCGGTACTTGGTTTCTGGCAAAAGTTTTTGAAGATAGCGAATAAAAGAGTAGATATAGAAGATGAGGAATCTATTATTCTAGAGCACAATTATGATGGTATACGTGAACTAGACAATCATTTACCACCTTGGTGGAGTTACTTATTCTATGCGACAATTGTCTTTGGTATTTTTTATGTGATCTTTTATCACGTAACGGACACCCTTCCCTTACAAAAGGAAGAGTATGAAATTGAAATGGCGGAAGCAGCAGCCATGGAAGAAATGAGGCTGGCTGAGGCTCAGGCTTTGGGTACAGCTTTTAGTGAAGCTGATTTAGAGCTTACGAATGATGCCAACATATTGGCTAGTGGAGAAAAAATATTTAATCAGCAATGTGCCGTTTGCCATAAAGCTGATGGTGGTGGTAGTATCGGCCCTAACCTGACAGATGATTATTGGATTCACGGCGGGGATATTCAAAGTGTTTATGCAACAATCAAAGTAGGAGTTCCTGATAAAGGAATGATTTCCTGGGAAGCTATGCTTTCTCCAGAGAAAATGAGGGATGTCGCCAATTATATTAAATCTATTCGTGGCACAAATCCTGCCGGAGCAAAAGCCCCACAGGGAGAATTATATGAAGAGGGCACAGCAAACGAGGTTACACCAACTTCAGAAACAGCAGTTGTTGAAGAGCCAGCTACAGGAGATATAGGAGGATCAGAAGAAGCTAAAAGCACTTTTCTAACAGTTTGTGCAGCATGCCATACGGCTGACGGTGGTGGAATAGTAGGTCTTGGGCCTAACCTAACTGACAAATATTGGAAAAATAATGATGGTAGTCTTGAAGGTATAAAAAACACAATAACTGAAGGCGTTCAAGGTACAATAATGGTTTCCTGGAAAGCTTCCTATAGCACTGAGCAGATCGATGAACTTGGCAAGTACATTTTATTGTTGCAAGGAACAACGCCTGCAAACCCCATTGCTCCAGAAGGAGAATTGGTAGAATAGCAAGTTAAGAAAGTCCCTGAGGAGGGTAGAGTTTTAGGTTATGGAGAATTTGTATGAGTATGAAGAGGAATTTCGCGATTCCATAGCAACTGTTGACGAAAGGGGTAAGCGAATATGGGTTTTTCCTAAAAAACCGAAAGGAAAATTTACCAATGCCAGAACATTAGTTGCAATTATATTACTAGTGCTGCTATTTAGTGGTCCTTTTATTAAGATTGGTGGTCAGCCATTATTATTGTTTAATATTTTCGAACGGCAATTTGTAATTTTTGGGGTTGCCTTTTGGCCACAGGATTTTTACCTTCTGGGTTTGGCAACCATTACCTTATTTGTGTTCATTATTCTATTTACGGTTGTTTTTGGACGTGTTTGGTGCGGCTGGGCTTGCCCGCAAACCATCTTTATGGAAACAGTTTTTAGGAGAATAGAATACTGGTTAGAAGGTGATGCACATCAGCAAAGAAAGCTTGAAAAGGCACCATGGACGACGGACAAGTTGTTGAAGAAGGGCTTTAAGCATATTCTTTTTATTCTGATCTCTGTCCTTATTGCCCATACCTTAATGGCTTATCTAATAGGAGCAGATCAGGTTATGGAAATTGTAACTTCTTCTCCCTATGATCATTGGGGAGGATTTATAGCAACTGTATTTTTTTCGATTATTTTTTATTGGGTTTTTTCTAGTTTCCGCGAACAAGCTTGTATTGCTGTTTGTCCTTATGGCCGACTACAGGGAGTACTTCTCAATAAGGATTCAATGGCAGTTTCTTATGACTTTGTAAGAGGAGAGCCAAGAGGAAAGTTACACAAAGGCGAGGTTGCGGAGGGCCAGGGAGATTGCATCGATTGTAAGTTATGTGTTCATGCCTGTCCTACGGGCATAGATATTCGTAATGGGACACAGCTGGAATGTATAAACTGTACAGCTTGTATGGATGCCTGTGACGAGGTAATGCTTAAAGTAGATAAGCCACAAGGCCTAATAAGAATTTCATCACATAATAGTATTGTTGAAGGGAAAAAATCAATTTTTACAACAAGAGTTCTTGCCTATATGGTAGTATTAATGGCCTTAGTAGTTACTGTAACCTCATTAATGCTTAATCGCTCTGATATAGATGCTACTGTTTTACGTGTACCAGGACAGCTCTATCAAAAAACTGAGGATGGAAAAATCCAAAACCTTTTTAATGTATTATTTATAAATAAAACATTTGAATCTACCACGGTTCAAATCCGACTTAAGGACCACCCGGGTGGAGAAATCACTATTGTTGGTGGAGAATTAATGGAATTGAGTGCCAATAGCACTAAAGAGCATGTATTATTTGTTAACCTACCGCCGGAAGAGCTGCAAGGGGCTAAAACACCAATAGTATTTGAGATAATACAAAATGGTGTTGTAATTGAGACCTCTTCTACCAATTTTCTTGGGCCATTTAACTTCTAGTAATTATGAATTGGGGATATAGAATTGCAATTGTATTGGCCATTTATATGATAGGCGTGTCTTCTGTAGTATGGTATGCCATGACCTTAGATGTTAACTTAGTCGCGGAAGACTATTATAAACAGGAGCTGGCATATGAGGAGCAGATTATTCGCCTTAAGAACACTAATACCTTACCAGAAAAGCCAACATTCACATTTAGTGGCGACAGGAAATTTATTGTACTAGCTTTTCCAGAGGGCTTAAACCCTGATGATGGTCAAATCACACTCTTTAGACCTTCAGATTTTACTCAAGATCGCAAATTTAAGCTAAAGCTCGATGAGGCGAATCAACAAGGATTTGTAACGGTTAGTCTCTTGCCGGGACTATGGAAAGCTAAACTGCTTTGGGAGAAAGGTGACCAATCATACTTTCAAGAATTTGTAATTGTAATTTAGTATGTACTGGAGCGCATTCGTATTTGGACTATTAGGGAGTTTTCATTGTGTTGGCATGTGCGGTCCGATTGTGTTGGCTGTGCCCGGAAAATCCTTACTTTCTAAGCTGTCATATAATATTGGCAGGGCAATAACCTATACTATTATGGGAGGAATAATTGGCTTTGTTGGCGAAGGCTTCTCTCTTGTTGGGTGGCAACAAGCACTCTCCATTGCTGTAGGAATAGCTATGTTATTGATTGTGTTATTTACCAAATACAAGCATTTCGACCTTCCAATGAGTGGTGCTTTTGAAAAATTATGGATCTTTTCAAAAAAAAAACTTGCCCCCCTGTTTAAGAGTAAATCTCCTACAGCTCCATTTTTTATTGGACTCATAAATGGCTTGCTACCTTGTGGGCTGGTTTACGCAGCATTATTCGCAGCTATTTCAATGGGAGGGATTGCAGAAAGCGCTTTATATATGGCACTATTTGGTTTGGGTACGGCCCCTCTACTTATAGCTGTTTCGGTATTTGGTAATATGCTAACACCTGCATTACGAAACAAGTTTAATAGAACGGTTCCTTATTTTTTAGGCTTGGTAGCGATTTTGTTGATTCTACGCGGCCTTAATTTAGGGATACCTTATGTAAGCCCAAAGATGGACAAATCGGGCAAAATGAAGCATAAGATGCATTCTGAACTAATTGATAATAGCTATTTTGATGGCTATAGCCTGAAGAGGATGATTTAATATCATCCTTCTGGATTAATCAAAAGTTTAGCTCACTTCGATATTTAATGAGGTCCCGCCGCAGCACCTTCACCATCGGGATCTGCTGCACCCTCCCATTGTCCATCTTTTTTCATGACTATATGTACTCGACCAAAGCTAAAGGCTTCATTTTTTGTCTCCAGAACAAATCCGTTATCTCGTAAAAACTTTAGATCATCCGGGTGCCATGCCGTTGAGTCAGGCATTTCTACGATCAAGCCATCTTTAGTGGGGTGTACTCTAGGCGCATAAAGTGCATCAAATAAATTCATGTCACGGTCTATAACCCTGCTTATTGCTTGAACAATTGCCGAGTTAATTTTAGCTCCGCCGGCAGCACCAACACCCATATAGGCGTTTCCATCAGCAGCAAGGATCATCGGTGAAATATGTGAAGCTGCTCTCTGTCCGGGTTGCATAGGTCCTAGGTAACCACCTAATGTTGCGGCATATAAGAACCCAAGTCCCGGTGTAACAACCCTGCTTCCCATAAGAGGCCCCAATGACTGGGTGAGAGATATTATCATGCCGTTTTTATCGGCAACACTGAGATGTGTTGTGTGGCCAAGTTTATCAGAGTATGCTAAATATTGCTCCATTTCTGATTCACCAATTCTTGCTTCAGCCGGCTGCCCAACTTGAATACGTTGTGCTTGTTCTTTTGCATAATCTTTTTCGATAAGGTGTTCGCCAACATCGAGCAGGTACGTACCTTCTTCCATATTTATTTGCTTGAATCGATCTTCATAGGCAATTTTTATTGCCTGATACATGGCACTTGCCCATTCGGCTTCGGTATATTCATTCATCGGCAGGTTTTCTAGTATCTGTAGTATTTCAATGGTAATTGCTCCAAAGGAGGGCATCCATAAGCCATAAACATCATGCCCACGATAGCTTCCACTTAGCACTTTAGAATCTCTGGCTTCATAATTTTCGAGAGATTCCATAGTCACAGCACCTCCATGACTTTGAATGTCTGCAACTATTATTTCAGCTATTTCGCCTCTATAAAAAGCTTCGCCACCGCTCTCAGCAATTGCTCTCAAGGTATTGGCCAAATCTTTTTGCACCAACAGGTTATCAGGCCCGTAGAGAACGGTATCATTCGGCATAATATAAGACTGTCTTGAGCCTTCAAACTCAAGTATATTATTTCGTACTCTATTTTGCAGGGATACTTGCCCCGGTAGTTGGTAGAAGCCGTTTTTAGCATAATTTATAGCAGAGGCCATAACATCTTTTAGAGGTAAACTACCGTGTTCTTTATTAAGTTTGACCAGTCCTGCAACTAACCCCGGCACACCTATTACAGCATAGCCATATTTGGCTTGAGGTGCGGTCTCAGGATTATATGTCATTGGTGCCTGAGTAGTTGCATCAATGCCATGTACCTGCCCATCGGCAGACCTTACAATAGCTTGCAGTCTGCCACCAAGCCCACTCATCGCAGGTTCAACTACTGTGAGAGCAAAGGCAGAGGCAACAGCAGCATCAACAGCATTACCGCCTTCTTCAAGAACCTTACGACCTGCCGCCGTTGCTAGTGGATGAGCAGTAGAAACCATGCCGTTTGCAGACTTTGCATATTGTTCCGTTGAAACACTGTCATTATTATGATCAACGTCGTCAACCTTTGTTTGACAATTAGAGAATACCAAAAGGCTCATTGTGAGAATAATGGCAGAGAATATTTTTCTTAAATCAAGCATGTTTATAGTTGTTTTATAGAAATGGCAATCTATACAGAAAAGCAGCTTTTTTTCTTACCGATTGTATAAATTAATAATCTTAGGTAGAGAGAAGAATTCACTAAGGTCTATAAAATCCAAAAGGCGAGGATTACTCGCCTTTGGGTTGGTGTGGTCTCTAAATAAACAGGAGATCCAATCTAACCACCTTCGAGATCCAGCATCGCGCTGAACCACAATTAAATATACAAATAAGGCCAAATATGTGCAAGGATTTATAGCAATAATTTGCATAATTAGTAGAGTAATATGGGAGGCTAAAATAATCCTTACCACTAATAAAATTTTTTATAGAAACCTGACTTAAGTCTTATTCTATAAGCAAGGCATTTACTAACTTGCATGTTGATTAATCCCTATATGAAGGTCTCGACCAAAGAATCGTTTCAAGTTGTCTACTCATTATACAGTCATGAGTACCTGGGGTATATCTTTGAGTCTTTTATTGTGCGGTTAGATGAAGGAGGAAGGCTAACACTTCAACATCAGAACATTTCTTCCCTTAATGCGAAAGAATTTGAATCTGGCTTAGACGAAGATGATTATGAGCTGATTAGACTTATGGATACGATGCAACAGGAGTCTGTTGTCCATAAGTTTTCTAAGAATGGCATTAAGCCCAAAGACTTTTTTTTTAAACATTTTAATGAAGAGGAGAAGAATAGGCTGATTAAGGGAGAAATCAGGACTTATATGGGGCGTATACGCTCTAAAATAATGGCAAGGCTTGTTGGCAAGCGTGTCTTTGAGATGGGCTCGGATGGCGAGCCGACCTGGAAAGAATTAAAAGTAATGCCTGATAAAGCAACTGTACTGTTTCACTTTAGGAAAAATGATAGTAATACCCATTACTTTCCAACAATAAAGTATAATGGGCAAAAAATAGACTTTCAATATAAGAATGCTTATCTGGTTTGCAATGATCCTGCCTGGTTAGTTCTTGAAGGAAGAGTTTTCACTTTCGAAAAGGATTTGGATGGGCCAAAGCTTCAGCCGTTTCTAAACAAAAAATTTATTGTTGTCCCTCAGAATATAGAAAAGGCATATTATAAAAAGTTCATTGCTCCTTTAATTGCAAACTACGATGTGTATGCTAAAGGATTTGATATTAACTCTGAGAGAAAAGAAATAATCCCCGTCCTTACCTTTTCACCATTAGCACAAAATAGTTTGTCGCTTTTTACTGAGGATAAACAAGAAAATGATATAGCTAAAATATTATTCGAGCTTCATTATAAATATGGGCCATATAAGGTACGTGCGGATGACAAGGGAAAGGTTTTTGTTAGGTTAGAGGAAACTGAATCAGGATATGTTTTTCATCGAATTAATCGTTGGTTTGGTAAGGAGAAAGAATACCTGAAAATATTGGAAGACCATGGAATTAATCTCAGTTCAGCACGTTTAAGCCAGCCTATTGGTACAGCAATTGATTGGATCAAAAACCATCAAAGCAAACTTGAGGAGCTGGGGTTTATAGTTCAGCAGTCTGTAATTGATGAGAGGAAATTTTTCCTCGGGGAGGCGTCGATTGAAGTTGAGATCTCAGAAAATATAGATTGGTTTGATATCAGGGCGATAATAAAGTTTGGAGAATATTCGATTCCGTTTGCCGAGCTAAGGAAACTAATTCGTAAGAATAAGAATGAAATTACCCTTCCTAATGGAGAGATAGCAGTTATTCCTGATTCCTGGGTTGAAGACTATGCAGAGATTTTTGGTTTTATCAATGAAGATGATTTGGATAAACCAAGACTTGACAAACATCACCTGGCGCTGGTTCAACAGATTGAAGATGACAATAATGCCAAAGTTAATATTGATAAGAAGCTTCAACAGCTGAAGAATTTTGATTCGATTGAAAGTCAGAAGGTGCCTTCTGCATTTAAAGGAATATTGAGACCATACCAGAAAGCAGGCTTCGATTGGCTGCTGTTTCTAAACTCATATAATTTTGGTGGCTGCCTGGCGGATGATATGGGCCTGGGTAAGACTGTGCAAACATTAGCACTTCTGCAAAGAGAGAAAGACAATAATGTCGCCAATGCCTCACTGTTAATTATGCCTACTTCTCTTATTTATAACTGGAAAAGGGAGTCGGAGAAATTTACACCCCAGCTTAAAATATACGATTACACAGGCACTAATAGAGAGAAGGACATTTCACTTTTTGCCGGTTATGATCTAGTCGTTACTTCCTATGGAATTATACGCAGGGATATTGAAGAGCTGTCAGCTTATTATTTTAATTATGTGATCCTGGATGAGTCGCAAGCAATAAAAAATCCATCATCAAACATTTCAAAAGCAGTTAGAGAACTTAATTCAAAACACAGGCTGATATTAACAGGTACACCACTTGAAAACAGCACGCTGGATTTGTGGTCACAGATGAGTTTCGTTAACCCGGGCTTACTTGGAACAAAATCATTCTTTAAAAAGAATTATCAGATACCTATCGAGAAACAGCAGAGCGAAGAGCATACTAAAAAGCTATTTAATATTATTAAGCCTTTTATCTTAAGAAGGCATAAGTCGCAAGTGGCGAAAGATTTGCCCGAGAAGATAGAAAACATTTACTATTCGAGCATGACAGAAGATCAGCGAGAAAAGTATGAAGAAGTAAAGAACCAATATAGGAATCAGATATTAAATCATATTGAAGACTTTGGCGTAAACAAGTCGCAGATGCTGTTACTCCAGGGCCTTACTAAGCTTCGGCAAATTGCCAATCACCCTAAGCTAACGGAGCCTGATTATGAAGGGGACTCTGGCAAGATGGACGATATGCTGATAATGATGGAAAATGCCTTGGCGGAAGGTCATAAAATTTTAATTTTTAGTCAATTTGTGAAGCATCTGACCATAGTCAGGAACATAATTAATGAGCGTGGCATAGAATATTGTTACTTAGATGGCTCTACTAAAAACAGGGAGGAGCAGGTAGAGAGATTCCAAAATGATGATAATGTGCGCTTGTTTCTCATTTCGTTAAAAGCCGGAGGGTTAGGACTAAACCTTACAGAAGCAGACTATGTTTTCATACTAGACCCTTGGTGGAATCCTGCAGTAGAGGCACAGGCAATTGACAGAGCTCACAGAATTGGACAAACAAAAAAGGTGTTCACCTATAAATTTATAATGAGCGATACCGTAGAAGAAAAAATACTAGAACTTCAGCATCGAAAGGTGAAACTAGCTCAGGATTTAATAACTACTGATCAGGGATTTGTAAAAAACCTTTCCAAAGAAGATATTAGTGCCTTATTAACATAAATATGGCCAAAACGAGAACCTCATTTTTTTGTCAGAGTTGCGGATACGAATCACCAAAATGGGTTGGAAAGTGCCCTTCCTGTCAGGAATGGAACAGTTTTGTTGAAGAAGTTAAGGTTAAAAAAGATAGCTCTAAGAAAATATGGCAGTCCGATGCCACAAAATCAGCGCCAGTACTTATTGACACGATAGACGGCGCGCATATTAACCGCATACCAAGCCATGATAGTGAACTTGACAGGGTTCTCGGTGGCGGAATTGTGCCGGGGTCACTGGTTCTTATTGGTGGCGAGCCGGGAATTGGTAAGTCTACATTGATGCTGCAACTTTCTCTAAACGTAAACCTTAAAACACTTTATGTCTCAGGGGAGGAGAGTGACCAACAAATTAAGTTGCGAGCAGATAGAATATCTTCCAGTTCCAGAGAAAATACCTGGATCTTAAGCGAGACAGACTTAGATCAGATTTTCCAGCAGGCTAAAGCCATTAAACCAGAACTTATTATCATTGATTCTATCCAGACGCTTACCAGCAAGTCTTTAGAATCTGTGGCGGG
>Ga0164315_10004856_pt1 | contig 10474 bp, 10 predicted proteins | sample GuaBasSedimGuay6_FD_113737 | JGI IMG/M metagenome (GOLD analysis project Ga0164315, IMG submission 113737) | Subseafloor sediment microbial communities from Guaymas Basin, Gulf of California, Mexico - Guay6, Core 4569-2, 0-3 cm | ecosystem: Environmental > Aquatic > Marine > Hydrothermal vents...
ACACCCTTTACTTCCTGATCAAGATTTTAGCGTATCCCTCTCCCAATCATCCGCACACACTATCAAATTCACTTGCATGCGTGAGTCAGAAACGCTAGTGACTGGCACTTTTATTATTGCCGCCAAAGAGGAGCAATCTCATGACTAAGCACTGGCAAGACAATAAAGAACGCAGCACACCGCTCGCCTTAAAAGCGATACGTTGGGTTGCTTTACATCTAGGCCGCCCCGTTGCGCGCACCTTTCTTTACCCAATCACTGGCTATTATTTATTATTTGCTAGACCACAGCGCCAAGCCTCCCAGCAGTATTTGACTCGCGTATTAAAGCGTAAAGCCACATGGCTAGATAGCGCCAAACATATACATGTGTTCGCCTCTACTATTCTCGATCGTGTTTATTTGCTAACAGGGCAATTTAACAAACTAGATATTACATTCCCCGCGGAAAACGTCCCGCTAAGTTACAGTAAAGATGGTGTCGGCTGTCTGCTGCTCGGCAGTCATATCGGTAGTTTTGAAGTCTTACGTAGTTACGCCGTCAGTAACTACCCTTTACCCATTAAAATTTTGATGTACGAGCATCAAGCTCCGATGATGGTACAAGTACTTAATGCGCTTAACGCTGATGTGGCCAATACACTAATTACCTTAGATGGCTCACCTAGCGGCCTATTAAAAGTAAAAGAAGCCATAGATAGCGGCACAACCGTCGGTTTATTAGGCGATAGAATTCTAGGCGAAGGCAAAGAAAAAACCGTTACCTGCACATTGCTAGGCGAACCAGTTAAAATGTCTACCGCCTCAATTCTTATGGCCTCCGCATTAAAAGTACCGCTAATTGTCTTTTTTGGTGTTTACTTAGGCGGTAATCGCTATAAAATTCATTTTGAATTACTCGCCGAAGAAGTTATCTTGAATCGCAAAACTCGGCAACAAGATATACAAGCTTATACGCAAAAATATGTTGATATACTCGAAAAACAGATGCTAGAAACCCCGTATAACTGGTTTAATTTTTATGATTATTGGCGGCATGGTGAATGATTTTTTAGAGTTCTAGCAAGTAGGGTGGAATAGCATTAGCGTTTTCCACCAGCGGCAAGCAATATGCCGGAAAACGCTACGCTATTCCAGCTTACGTATACGGCTTACGAGTTTAAATCTATATTTAATGTCATTTTTTGCATATAATTGTTAAAAATTAATATTAAATTGATATTCATCATGATTATTGAATTCGCTGTAGAAAATTTTCGCTCCATTAAAACAAGGCAAACATTTAGCCTTACCCAATCTAATTCTGATGAGTTAGTCGGAAATACTTTTGACCCTAATGTTCTTAGCGCTTCCCCGCTACTTCGCTCAGCTGTCATTTATGGTGCTAATGCGGTGGGTAAATCTAATTTCATCAAAGCTGTCAAGGTGATGAAAGATATAGTGGCGAATTCAGCAAAAAACAGCCAACGCGGCGATAAGCTACCCCTTACTCACTTCAAATTATGTGATTCAACGATTGGAAAACCAACAGAGTTTGAAGTTATTTTTATTGCTGAAGGTGTCAAGTATCAATACGGTTTCTCCGCAACATCTGAGAGAGTTATGGAGGAATGGTTGTATGCGTTTCCAAAATCAAGACCGCAACGCTGGTTTATCAGAGCTTTTGATGAAACTAAAAATGAATATGCGTGGGACTTTGGTTCATTTTTTGTGGGCAAGAAACAAACGTGGAAAGACTCTACACGGGACAACTCTTTATTCCTTTCTACTGCCGTCATGCTGAATAGTGAACAGCTTAAACCCGTCTATGATTGGTTTACCAAAACACTTAAAGTTGCAGGTATTGATGGATGGAACGCTGCTTATACAGCGGAGCTTTGCAAGGAAGTAGACAGCAAAAAAGATGTTTTAAAATTTCTTAATGCAGCGGATTTAGATATTAATGATTTGAAACTTGAGTCAAAAAAGTTTGATATTTCTCTTTTACCTGACGACATGGCTTCAGAAGTAAAAGAACGACTCCTTAAAGAGCTTGAAGGTGAGGAATTCATTTCTATTAAAACAATTCACACAACCGCACAAGGAAAAAACGTTTTATTTGAACTAGATGATGAGTCTGATGGCACAAGAAAAATTTTCTCATTTGCAGGGCCCTGGATTGATACATTGAGAAACGGTAAAGTTTTATTTATTGATGAGCTGCATGATAGCTTGCATCCTCATATTGTTAAATTTTTGGTTGATCTTTTTCATAGTAAAAAAACTAATCCTAACAATGCCCAATTGATTTTTACAACCCATGAAACTTCTATTTTAGATCAAGATGTTTTTCGGCGCGATCAAATTTGGTTTTGTAAAAAAGAAACTGATCAATCAACAGAAATTTATCCATTATCAGACTTTAGCCCTAGAAAAGGCGCAGAGAATCTTGAAAAAGCATACTTGTCGGGTAGATATAGTGCATTACCTGTCGTGAGTACATTAGAACTACTGGGAGAATAAGTTTTGGGTAGTGAAGATTTGTTTCATAAACGAAAAGCGAGAAAGCAACAAGATAGCGTTCGACGCAGTGCAAGCCGAAAACCCTACGATCATGTCCTAATTGTTTGTGAAGGCGAGAAAACAGAACCTTTCTATTTTGATGAAATGAGAGTTTTTTTAGATCTTAACTCCGCCAATATTAAAATTGATGGCAGTTGTGATTCTAGTCCAAAAAGCGCTGTAGAGTATGCTCAAGATTTATTTACTAAAGAAAAAAACAGGGATGGAAATTATGACCGCGTATTTTGTGTTTTTGATAGAGACCAACATGAAACTTTTGACCATGCTTTAGGTGAAATAAAGTCAATGAATACTCAATTAAAGAAAGAGAAATACTCAGAAAACAATGTTTTTACGGCAATTCGATCAATCCCTGCTTTTGAATATTGGTTTTTGCTGCATTTTACGTCTTCGACAAAACCTTATTCCCCAGTAGGAACTAAAAGCGTAGGCGATCAAGTAATTGATGACTTGAAGGTTTATCTACCTGATTACAAAAAGACACAAAAAGGCATTTATAAATATTCAATAGAACATAACTTACTTGCTGGGGCTAAAGCACACTCTAAAAGAATCTTTGAACTGTCGAAAAAAACTAGAGATATGAACCCAAGCACCAATGTTCATGAGTTAGTTGAGTACTTGGAGGAATTAAATAAAAAAGAAGATTCTGAACTAGCACAAATTATTAAAGAACGTGCCCATGAAAAACAAGAAGCAATAGAAGCAAATCTTGATGACTTATAAAATCAATCGTCAAAACGAGAACGAGGTTTAGTCTATGCAAAAGCTGAAGAACGAACATAACCCCATAAGCCAAACACAGTTCGCACACCTGATTCCTCATGCTGGAACAATGATGTTAATTGATCAAGTTGATTCATGGACTGATAAACAAATTTATTGTTCTACTCAATCACATTTAGCGAGCGATAATCCATTACGCTTAAATAATAGTCTGTCTGCAATGCATCTTATCGAATATGGCGCACAGTCTATGGCAATACACGGAGGTTTATTATCAGGAAAATCTTCACCCGGATTTTTGGCTGCTGTGCGCGGTGCGCATTTTCATATTGATAACTTAGATACGATTACTAGCTCACTGCATATAGAAGCCATCGCAGAGTTAAAAATAGAGAATGGAGCTGTTTATTCATTCCGCATTACCGATAGTCACAACATTTTATTGCTTGATGCCCGAGCAACCGTTATACATACACAACCATGAAAAAAGCATTGATTACTGGCGGCAGCGGCGATATCGGCTCTGCTATTTGCACTCGCCTCGCGCAAGATAATGTCCATGTGATTGTGCATAGCAATCATAATTTCGACAAAGCACAGCAGATAGTCGACAACATCAAACAACAAGGCGGATCAGCGGAAGCAATCGCTTTTGATGTATGCAATGCAGAAGCCAGCGAAGCGGCCGTCAAACAACTCTCTGAATCCGGATTGATTCAAATCATTATCAATAATGCCGGCATCCATCGTGATGCGCCATTAGTGGGTATGAATAGAAAAAATTGGACTGATGTGATTGATGTCTCGTTGCATGGTTTTTACAATGTCACTCAACCGTTATTAATGCCGATGATCCAAAGCCGCTGGGGACGTATCATTAATATGTCATCGGTTGCTGGTGTGATGGGGAATCGCGGGCAATGCAATTATTCCGCCGCAAAAGCCGCTTTAAACGGCGCAACAAAATCGCTCGCTCAAGAACTCGCCTCACGCAAAATCACCGTAAATGCCATTGCTCCTGGCATTATCCAAGGCAGCATGACGAAAGATAGTTTTGATGCTCAGGCTATTAAAGCTATCGTACCTATGAAGCGCGCGGGTAAACCCGAAGAAGTGGCAGCTCTCGCTGCCTTTTTATGTTCTGATGATGCTAGCTATATCTCAGGGCAAATCATTAATATCAATGGTGCGATGGCATAATAACTAATGATCAATTATAGAACCATTCCGGCTCCGGTAGAATTCAAAGGAAATGCAACCTCTCCCCTAGGATATACTCAGCGCTTCAAGCGAACTAAGCCAAGCATCAAAGCCCTTGCATTTCAGCCTAATACCATCCAGACCAATTTCTTTCGCAATATTGGGTCCGTGAGTGGTTTTGCGGTAGGGTGTTACTGCAAAGCGCTTCGATGGCGCAGTTTCTGGAGAATTATTAATCAATTCAGGATTGCCGCCAAACTGATCTAAAATATTTTTTGCCCAAGGTTCCCATTTATCTTCTTGAAAGACATTTGCTATGACTGACGACGAAGAAAATAACAAACCTTCAAATTCATACATCTGAATATATGGAATTAAATTTGCTTGTAATTTTTCAGGCACGCTTTGCAAAATGCGCATCTCTAAACTACGCTTCGTTTCTCCTGCCACCATTTTTTTGAAGCCATAAAAATCATATAAAGTGGTTACCACATCAAAACTATAAAGCAGATTTTTTAATTCATGACTGACTCTATCTACGCTAACATTACCATCCATTGATACAGGCGTAATATAGATCTTTTTTTTTGCCAGATAAGGTACCAAACTACTTTTTACAAAACGCTCTTCAGTTACTCCTTCAACAGAAATACCAAGCCTTACCATTCTGGGCGCCCTCCAATAAGATTCTTATTCCATATATCTCCCACACCATACTCTTCTAACCAATGCGCTAATTTTTCTTTATTAGGTCGACTAAACTGAGATACCCCCTTTGTCTGATCCACAACAATAAAATTTTCTGGCTCAAATAGATTAGCAAAAGAGATTGACTGAGTAGAACAAATGACCTGATTTTCTTTTGCTGTAATTTTAATGATTTCAGCAAGTACATTCAATGCAGCTGGATGCAACCCTAACTCTGGCTCATCCAATACTATAGTATTAGGCCGCAATTCTTTAGGTTGAAGGAAGAGCGTTGCTAAACAAATAAAGCGGGCGGTACCATCAGAAAGCTGATTAGCTGAAAAAGGATCATCATGCTCGCGATGCAGCCATTTTAATAGAATTTTTTCATCTCCTTTATCGCCGCGAGGTTCCAGCGAGAAATCGTGAAAAAAAGGAGCAACGGTTTGAATGGCAGAAACAATATCCTGATAATTTTTAGGGTATTCTTGTTGCAACCGATACAGAAAAGGCGCTAAATTTTTTGCATCTTTATATAAAAAATCAGATGCATTCAAATCATTCGCCATCTTAAATCCAGCACTCGCACTGGTATCATGAAAATGATAAACACGACAACCCTGCATATATCCTTGAGTATAACGACGAACATACTCACTTTTAACTTGAGACCCTGGAAGTAAGCCACTTTCGCCTAACTTTCCCTTTATCTCCCAGAATTGCTCAGATCCCACATAGGTACAGAATTCTTTTTTAAAAATTAAAGAATCGTCATTTACACCGTGCGCAAAAATGACATGATACGTGTTATCTCCTACATCTAAGTCAATACTAATCTTTGCTGTATGTTTTGTTCCAAAATGAAAAAAAGCATTGGCAAACCCTTGCTGCTCAACATAAGGTTTTAACTTACCTTGTGAGAGCTGACTTAAAAAAGTAAATAATGAAATAAAATTTGATTTACCTGCTCCATTTGCACCGATCAGGATATTAACCTCTCCCAGTTCCAAATCGAGCGCTTTAATGGACTTGAAGCCTTTAACCTTTACATGTTTAAGGTGAGGCGTTTTATGTTCATTATCAGTCATATTATATTTATAACTTACCCATTAGGAGAGTTTGAGCCAGCTCAATTATATTAAATGTATTGAATTAATCAGTATACCATTCCCCAACTACAACCTAACACAACATCTCAAAAACTCCCCTTAAATACCTAGAACGACTCTCTGGCACTCTAGGTGCATGCTCCTTTAATTCAGGAACCCACACACACGCTTCTGCAACAATCTCACCAGCTAATTCTCGAATTAATTTGATATTTTGCACAAGCTGCTGCTGCAATTCGGCATCACCCTGCTCTACCAACAAATCTTTATTTAATTGCTGCAGGAATTCAATCTTGCTGTAGTTAATAAAAATATCACTTTTCTCTGTGCTTGATAAATCTGCTTCTGCCCACTGCCGGAAAAAACCCTGCATTTGCAAATTAATCTGATAGATTTGCTGTAAAGACGTTGCAGCAACTTCCATAAACTCTAGATCACAGAATTTATCTCTAAAAAATAATAAGGCCGCGCCACTCCAATAAAGTGTGTAATCCCAGATGATTTTTATGCTCATCACTTTGGCATTTGCCATGATCGGGTACTGGTCTTCATAGACGGGGCAGAATGCTAAAAATAAAGTACGGAACAATTTTTCATATTGCTCTGTTCTGGCGGCAATATCTTCACCGCTATACTGCTTAACAATCAGATCGCTAATAAAGCCATTATTGAGGGCAATAAAATCGCTGCCCGGCGAATAAAATGGATCAAGAAAAACACCGGCATCGCCTGTAATTGCCCAGCCATCAGCCGAATACATTTTTTTGCAATTATGTGAATAATGCTTCAGCGTTAGGAAGTCTTGAAACTTATCTAAGTGTTGATCAATTATCTGTGCGCATTGAGGTTCGTACTTTTTGAGCCATACTTTTGCGCGTTCAAAAGTGTTAATTTCTGCATACGGATGAATTTTGGCATCGGCAACAATACCAATACTGGTTGCACCTGAGGACAAGGGAATTAGCCAAACCCAATAGCCTTTTCCTAATAAATGATTGGTGCTAAGCCGCCTCGGCGGTTTGACTCGATCTTGCCACTCTGGCGTCTGACTCCAGTTATCAATATTAATTTCATGATTAATACGAAACCAGGAGGCGTTAATATCATGATAAGCGGGTTTTGCTAGTTTTAATTTTCGCTTCAATAAGCTCATTCGGCCAGTTGAATCAACCAACCAGTTGGTTTGCACCACGTTTTCTTGGCCGTTATGTACCAGAGTGGCTTGATGTTGATTTTTACCAAGCGCAATATCTTTAATTTTACAGTTATCTTGAAAATCTATACCTAACTGCAAACACTGTTCAGCTAAAGAATTTTCAAAGCGCCCTCGGTCTAATTGGTAACTTTTAGCCGCTGGAAAATCATTTGGGCCTAGTTCGATACGTTTACTTATATCTAAATTATCACCTTGGGTATAAAAAAAACGCAGGCCTAATTTGGGTAGCTCATTATTTAATTGAGGCTTTAGGCCTAAGATATTTTCAAAATAGTGACTAGCGATTTCAACTGAGGATTCACCTACTTTATGCGCAGCTTCAGGCGCGGGGTGAGCTGATTTCTCAGCGATTAAAATACGCAAATTGGTAACTTTCTGTTTAAGCTGTATGGCTAAGGTTAGTCCAGACAGGCCGCCGCCCATAATGAGAACATCATACTCTTGGTGCATTAAAACCTTCCTACTTTAAAGTACCTGGGTACAATTATTGGCTATAAACTTAAAGCGGGACAAGAACCTTAAAAATATTATGTAGGAGCGTAATAGCTAAAGCTATTTCACTCCTTTCATATGCCCCGTATTAAGTTGGTAGCCCGATTATTTAACAAAAATAGTACATTAGCGGACTGAAGTCTGCCCTACTCGGCTATTGAGCACACAAATCCCATAGTTCTTTTTGCTGGCTCAGGCCTAAAATTTTTTGCGCGGTTTGCACGCCGGAATAGCTAACTCCGTACACGCCACCACCAGGTGTCGTCCAATGCCCAGCAAAAAAAAGCCCGTCAATCGGCGCTTTATTGGCCACCCGATTTGCACCCACTTGCTCTGGCGTAACATCCCACCCATAAGCTGCGCCTTTATGATTTAAAGTATAGCGTTGCATAGTTTTAGGCGACCCTGAATCTATAAATAACACATGATCTTTTAAGCTTGGAATTTTTTTATCGGCAAATTCGAGCATTTTCTCTACGTATATGGGCTTTTCCTGCTCCCAATTACCTGTCTGATCAAAATCAGCCAAAGTAGTCAGCACCACTAAATGCTCACCTTCTGGCGCTAAACTCGCATCAACAAGTGTAGGAACAGTAATACTCATCCACGATACATTTCCTTGTAGGGAGTTCTTATAATTAACTTCATGATCTAGTTCATTATAATAAAATGCTTCATGATGTGCACCCGCTTGCACAACATCTAAGTCCGTCGCTATATAAACCACCAAAATAGACACCGATGCTGTCATTCTTTGTAATCGAGATAAGTACCGCTTAGGGAAATAGTCTTCTCCGATCAACTTTTGCACAGTCAAGCGCATATCAACATTGGAAATAACTATATTTGCCTCGATAAACTCTCCTGAAGATAGCAGCACACCCTGCACTTGATTATCGCTAACGGTAATGTGTTCTACATGACATTTAAAACGAATATCCCCCCCTGCTTGCTTTAATCCAGACACTAAAGCATCAGGTAATCCTTGAAACCCACCTTTACAATAATAAGCACCGTCCTCAATATAGCCTATCAGCATACTTGCCCAGTATACAAAGGACACTTTCTCAGGAGGCAAACCTAAATATGGCCATAATGCGGCAAAAATACTCTGCAATTGTGGATCGTGGATATAATCCTGCCAAACACCCGACAAGGTACACCGACGATATTTAAACAAGAGATTTAATTCAGAATTGAGATGGTTTAGGTCGGATGACGCCATGACATCATCTGCTTTAGCAATTTGCTCGGCTAATTGCAAACACAGCGTTAATAAATCACTGAGACCTTGGCGCTCATGTGGAAACAAGTCTCCGAGTTGCTTAACAAGCGCCTCTATAGAAGAAGGTAATTCGACCGATAATTCGGGTAATGAAACAAAGGCAAAAGGATTGACTTCAATAAACTCAAGCTGCTCATAGCTATCGACGGCTTGCAGTACTTTACGAATAATTTGCCCACCGTCAAAGCCCCGCATACCGCAACCACTAGTCAGATGAACTCCGGCATCAAATGTGTACTTCTTACGCTTAAAACCATGCGCATAACCACCTGCACGATCATGCTGCTCTAATACTAAAACTTGTCGTCCTGCTTTTGCCAATAAAGCAGCAGCCGTTAAACCACCTATGCCACTACCGATAACGACAATATCCATTTTTCTAAATTCCAGTGATTTAAACTGTAGGGCAGTCATTAGCGGACTAAAGTCCACCCTACGTGTTTTTTAAGGTTTGCTAATTTTAAAGCTACCCATAGACCAGCCTAGATCGTAGCCTGTACCTTTTCCAGATAATGTTACAGTCCGTGCCCCTCTTGGTATCCAGCGACCTTCTACTGACTTACCAAACCCAGCATGCCCACCTATTTCAAAAGCCCCGCCATAAATATCATCAATACTTTGTACACCGCGAATTTTACCTTTACCGTCAGTAATTTCTGACGCGCCAAACGTAAAACCACCTCCTTTTAAGCTCAAATCCACATTGGCTTTTTTTCCGCTAGGACAAGTCACAACACCAGAGCCTTTATAGGTTTTATAAAAAGCTGACCAGCCTTTCATGGTATATTTTAAATCACATTCTTCCGCTTCTGCAGCGAAAGAAAAAGACATTAAGAAAAGTGAACTTGCTAGCAGGCCTAAAGCTGATTTTTTCATTATATATTCCTTGTTATGTTTATATTGATCTAAAAATTACGACACCAAGTATAGCAAATAAAGTATACTCTCAAAAAAACAGAAGCCGCACGCACTTTGCAACTTCTGCATTACTCATAAATGCTAAAACTCGAGACCAATCTCTCAGCTTGCTCGCTCAAGCCATTAAGCTCATCTGTTAACTGCTGCTGACACATAGAAACCTGTTCGGGAGAAACGCGTTTTTCTACTACAATCGGCTCGCCTACCACTATCTGCACCCTACTATAAGGTAAGGGTAAAAAGAAATTATCCCAGCTTTTCAAGTGAATTTTTCGGCTAC
>Ga0164315_10004858_pt1 | contig 10472 bp, 7 predicted proteins | sample GuaBasSedimGuay6_FD_113737 | JGI IMG/M metagenome (GOLD analysis project Ga0164315, IMG submission 113737) | Subseafloor sediment microbial communities from Guaymas Basin, Gulf of California, Mexico - Guay6, Core 4569-2, 0-3 cm | ecosystem: Environmental > Aquatic > Marine > Hydrothermal vents >...
CGAGTACAGCATCCGCGACGGCCGTGGCAGCGCCAGCGTCGTGGCCATCCTGGCCGGGCGACCCCGGTGTTCCGGGCGTGCCGGCGAGGCCAGGATCTCCGTTGAGACCGTTGACCGTCACGGTCTCGGCTGCCGTCGTCCCGGCGGACGAGACCAGAAGCAGCGCCGCGTACACGACGATTGTCAAAACAGACCGTTTCAGAGGCTCGAGCCGGACGATGGAGCGGTTTACAGCGAAATCTGAACTAAAACACAGCTTTTGAGCAAGCGATGAACGCAAGGGGAACGGGCCTCCACGGAATGGTTCAAGGGTGGAAGTGACGTCGATGGAGGAGATGTGGCGGAAAAAGATCGGGGCGAATTCAAGAATTTTCAAGCCATTTCGACGATTCGGGCAGTGAGGGACCCGTCGCCGTTTGGGACAAAGAACGCACAGAGTCGACATCGATGGGGCCATTCATCAACTGGATGGCGCATGACGCGACTCGGCCTGCCTGCGTTATTGATTCATTGGGCGGGCTGAGCCTTTCAAGGAAGACAGCAATCGGAACTCACCAGCGACTAACGAAATGCCCGCCCGCCGATCAATCCACTCACCGCGCTCAGCACTCCCTCGAACCTCGCCGGACGCCTAGCACCCTGCTCGGATTCGACCCTCTGATGCCCCCAACATATCAAGACAGACCAACTCGTTCCGTCCACGACCCGAGAACCAGAATAACGCCTATCCCAATTCCAAAAGTCCAGATCATCCAGTTTCTTTCGAAACGCTCTCCACTGCTCCAGCTCTGGCGAGATCCACTCCGTCCCACTTCTTTCGCGCCCGGAGCTATACCAGGTGTATTCAATCATCTGACCCTTCAGTTCGATCTCATACGAGGCGCCCGCCTTGCCACCGATGTTGAATTCAAATTCTCGAGGTAGTTCGCGTGACTCGAACACAAGCCCGCTTGGTCGATTCAGCTCATCCAAGATCGTCGTTCTCTGCGAATGGCGCTGGGCGATACCAGCCGGATTGAAAAGAAGTTGGACGGGTCATGGCACTCTGACGACACGCCCCACCCCACCATCCCGGCGGTGCGGTGACACCGGGAATTGTGTCAGGAGCGCATGGGGCGTGTCGTCTCATGCAAGTAGTTACTCGGACAGGACGAGTCCGGGCGACTGCTTCCTTCGAATTCGGCGACAAATTTTCCGTATCGCTGTTCCAGATCGCAAAAGGACATGATGCACTCGATCCGATGTTAGGCGGCGGAAGCCGAATCTCGGCTTCCGCCGCAGTCTCAAAGGAGAAGAGACAAACACCCGACGGGGCCAGCACCCAGTAGCCAGAAAGGGCCTCTGTTCGCGCCACGAGAAATGGCGTCTCGCCTGGCATCAATTCGGTCGCATCCTGGATCCCCTACGGCCACGAAGACCTGACCCATCCGGTGAAGCCACGCTACCTTTGCGACCTGGTTCGGGTCGATTTCAAACGCTTTCAAGCCATTTCGATGACCCAGGTGCCGAGAGAAGAACACGGGGACAGATAGAAATGGGCATCCTGGAGAATCTGCGACGGACCGCCGCCTTCGCACTTTCTACGCGAACGACGATCGGTCGATCCTCCAGCAACGCCGTCGTTCTCTCCCTGGAATCAGTCTCGGGCGTCCACGCCTCGATCGACTGGATCGACGACCAGTGGAACGTGCGCGATCTCGGGAGCCGCAACGGCACCTTTCTCGAGGGTGACCGCCTTCCTTCCTTCGAGGCGGTGGCCCTTACGAAGGGCGCAGTCGTCGCCTTTGGTGGGCCGGAACATTCGTGGCAACTTGCAGAATCGGGGCCACCACAGATCGCCGCGCAATCTGCGTCCGGCCAGATTCTCCATCCAGTCGGCGACGTATTGACGCTCCCTCACACAGAAGTCGCCGATGTGGCGCTCATCCGCGATGGCTACCAATGGGAGTATGAGGTCGAGGGCGGTACGCAATACGCCGTCGACCAAATGCGGATCGACCTCGGATCTGAATCCTGGACGCTGTTGGTGCCCGAAGTCTTGAGCGAGACAACGCTGATCCGCGGCGCATCGAGGATTGAAGATCTCACGCTGAGGTTCATCCCTAACCGCAACGAAGAGCACATCGAACTCCAGGCCGAAGGCCGGGGTGTACACGAGCACTTTGATCATCGCGCGCACTTCTATCTGTTGCTGACGTTGGCCCGCCTTCGTCTCGAAGACGCCGAACGAGAGGATCTGCCCTCGGCGGAGCATGGATGGATCGAGCGGAGCGAGCTCGAGCGGCTGCTGCGGATCGACACGCAACATCTGAACCTGCTCGTCTATCGGGCGCGAAGGCAGTTCACGGGGATTGGCCTGCACGACTCCTCGGCAATAATCGAGCGGCGAACGGGTTCGAGTCAGCTACGGATCGGGACCGCAGACCTCCTCGTCGTGCCGCCCACATGAATCCGCCCCGAGATGTATCCGAAGCTGGGTATGGGGATTCGAATCTACTCCGAGCGGAACTCCGTCCCGGCGATCGACTCGGCCCATTCCGACTCGTCCGGCTCCTCGGTCGCGGCGGCGAGGGACAGGTATACGAGGCGGTCGAGACCGACCGCGACCAGCGCGTCGCACTCAAGATCCTCCACACCTCGGGCGAAGACCTGGCGCGAATCCGCGCCGAATTTCGCGCGCTCGACGGCATTGCGCATTCCCACATCGTCCATTTCTACGAACTCGGCCATCACGCCGAAACGACGTACTTCACGATGCAGCTCATCGACGGGAGGTCCCTCATCGAGACTCGCGTCGCCACGACCCTCGTTCCCACAAACGAGTCGACCGAGCTGAACGAGATGACTGAACCCTCGGCCGTCGCCAACGACTCCGATACCGCCGAGGCTACCATCCGCCAAGACGTTCCCGGAACCGCCGGCTCGACCTTGACCGCCCGACCGAGCGAGCTCGAGCCGGCTCGCTGGCTGCTGAGTCTCGTGGGCGCAGTCGAAGCGGTGCACCAACAAGGCCTCCTGCATCTCGACATCAAGCCTTCGAATCTGCTCGTCGACCCGAGTGGCAGGCTCCTGCTCGTCGACTTCGGCCTCGCGACTCGTTTCGATCCTGAATCGGGTCGAGCACCGGCGCCGGATCACCAATCGCCGGGTTACTCGGCGCCAGAACATATGCTCCGCTCTCACGTCAGTCCATCGAGCGACTGGTTCGGCGTCGGGGCCACCCTCTTTACGGCGCTCGTCGGCCGACCACCGACGCGTGACCTCGCCGACGAAAGAGCCACAGTCGCGCAGTCGGAACCGCTCGGCGCACTCTGCGCAGCGCTCCTCGCGCCCGATCCCGTCGAACGCGCGGACGCCGGCTCCATCCGACAGGCCCTCGGTGAGCGACTCGAACCACAACGGCCGCCGACAACCATCAAAGCACCCGATCTCGCGGACCCCACAGAGCGAATCCGCAATGCGACTCGCGCGCTGGCCGACGACACGAAGTCGCATCGCATCGGGATCTTCCATCGCGCCGCGTCCGACCATGTCGAATTCGACCGCCTAAAACGAACGGCGAGTGAGGACCGAACACTCGATCGATCCGCATCGACCGTCACGGACGCCGCCGACCATCTCTATGCCCGCTGCCGTCAATGGGAAGGCTTGCCATTCGGTGTCCTGGACGACCTGATCACGGGATCTCGCCTGTCCGCGCGGATCAGTCCGGCCGACACCCCGAACCTCGCACGAATGTTGCGGACCGAACCAAACGTGGGCGCAGGGATCTTCGAGGCTAGCCGCGACCATCTGCGCGAGGCCGCTCTCGAACTCGCCAAGGTTCTTTCCGGCAATGAGACGGGCCGCCCAGAGATCCACATCGACGAGTTCCAATGGTGCGACCTCGACTCACTCGCTCTCTTGCTCGACATGCTGAACACCTCGAAGCAGCCAACGATCGACATCATCCTCGTGCATCGAAGCACGGACACCGCCAGTTCCCCGCTCCAACGCTTGCGTCGCTGGCTACTCAGTGCGCCCGCGGCCGTCACCTCGCACGAGTTCGACACCTGGGACGACGAGAAGCCGATGTCCATTCCCAGCAATCATTCCCTCGCCGCCGAGCTCATCCGGGAACTCGACGAACACGAGCGCTGCTATCTCGAACTCTGCGCCATCGCCGGTTCACGCGTCTCCCAGGACGAGATTCGAAGCGCACTGCCGGATCCAAAGCGGGAGCTCGACACGCTCTGGAGCCTTCGCTCGAAAGGGCTCGTCCTCTCGAGCGGGCCGCGATTGTCGGACGTGGTTGAAGCCACCCCGATCGCCATCGATACGATCCGATCCGGACTGTCCATGGAACGAGCCCAACATCTACATTTTGTACTCGCCGAGGCCGCGCGAAAATCCAAGTATGGCCAGCCGGCTGCGATCGGCCGTCACTATTCGAATGCCAACGAACCGGCCCTCGCCTTTAGACATCTCGTGACCGCGGCGCGACTCGCGCGGGATGCCTTTGCCTTCGATCGCTCAGCCAACTACTACCTCTCCGCCTTGGAGATCCCTGCAGAGGAGGAGGAAAATCGCAGCACGCTTCTAGCGGAAGCGGCCCGTGTCCTCAAACAATGCGGTCGCGGACGAGAATCGGCCGACGCATGGCTCGGCGCGGCCTCGCACTCGAACGCAAATCGGGGGGGCGAAGGCAGCAAGGACTTTCGACTGGCCGCGGCAGAGATGCTCCTGACAAGCGGCCACTTCAGCGAGGGCCGATCGCTGCTGCGCGAAATCGCTGGAGACTTCGGCCTCCACTATCCCCGTACGCAGAGCGAGGCGATTCGGCGCGCGGGGATCGGCCTCCTTCGCGAAGTCCTTCTCCTCGGACACATGCGGGCACGGAACCGCCCCGATCCGCTCGCCCTCGAGAAGTCGAGATACTGCAGCGCCGCCTTCCAGGGCCTGATGCCGATCGACCCGACTCGCGCCGCCGTTTTCGCAACCGAGGGCGTACGCTGGGCGCGCCGATCCCGCGTGAAGACTGCCGTCGGCAACTCACTCGTCTCGCTCGCAAGCGGCGTCCTCTCGCCCGCCGGAAATCGGATGCGGCGCTGGGGTAGCCGAATGATCCACGCGGCCGGCCTACTCGCCGAAGAGGAAGGCAACCCCGAACTCCTCCTTCGCATCGAGATCGCACGGTCAACAATGGCCTTCTGGGAGGGCAACTGGCGTGCAGCCTGCGATCGTGCAGAGTCGACGCGACGTCGGCTGGCGTCGACCGGGATCGAACGGGCATTCGATCGAAACGTCCTGAATCTGGTTCAAACGCGATCGCTCGAAGAGCTTGGCCGATGGTACGAAGCGTCTGCCATCTCCTCGGAGATGTACGCGGATGCCATTGATCGCGACGATGCCTATGCCGCAGTGACGGCGCGCCTCAACCTCGGCATGCTCGCGCTAGCCCGGGGTAGCGTCGGCGACGCGCGAAACTGGGCGGACCGCGCTGTCGAGCATTGGCCGGGCAAGGGCATGCAAGTGCAGCACGTCTACGCGCTCCGAGTACTGGCCTATGCGGATCTCTGCGAAGGAAACTCCGAGGCAGCCTGGAACCGACTCGACGCCAACTGGGAAGCGATCCGCAAGGGAATGCACCTCCGCGTGATTGCCGGTCGAGTCGATCTCTTTGCGCTTCGCGGGCGCATCGCCGCTGCGATGCTGAGTTCGACTGGAGATCGCGATCCTTGGCGAGTCGAGCTCGAGCGTTCTACGCAAGCACTCGAAAAAATCGCGCGGCCAGATTCACGAGCGCATGCCGCTCAACTACGCGCATGCCGAGCGATGTTCGAAGCGGGAAGAAATTCCGTGGCCGCCCTCGCAGCGGTCCAAACAGCCGCCGATCTCTATCGTGAAGCCGATATGGCTACGGCGGGAGAAACGTGCGAATACGCCATCCTCGAAGACTCCACGGAGCGCGCTGAGCGAAGGGCCCAACTAGAAGAGACCGGACTCTCGGACCCCGATCTCTGGATCCGAGGCTTCGCGCCATTCTCGCGCTGAAATCCAGCGCGGCGAGAAGCCGAGATAGGCCTTACAGGCGGTCTTTCCGTCCGGAAAGCACCTAACCTTTAGCGAGACGCGCCGAATCAGAACCGCACCGCGTTCGCCGACACCCACCGTCGCCGCCCACCGAATCGCCGACTCTAGTTTTTCCGGCGATGTGCCCGGTAGCGATGCCACCCAGTCGATCGCTCGCCTCCATCGCACGTCCGAACCTGGATCGGATTCAGCGTAGATTTCGAGATCGCAAAACTCGAGGCCATCACCTGCCACGTCAAACTGAATGCCGACCGGATCGGGAAGCGCCGAGATCGCTTGCAAGCCTTGCTGTAGCGCCTCATTCGCCTGCCACCCCCGCAAAGAGACGAACTCTTCAATCCGCGCCTTCGACAAGCTCACGTGCATGCGAATCGCCTGGACACCGCGCGGTGTCAACGAAGCCAGATGTAGCACTCGCGCGTCCCGCGGAAGTCGTTCGACGGTGTCGAGAACGTGCGCACGAACCTCCGCTTCTACAAAGCTCGGCTCGGCATTCGACGTAAGCCAATCGAGCCATCGCGCGAATTGCGCGCTCGATCGTTCCTCGGGCCAACGTGCGTCCGCGGCGCGGACGAATAGAAATGGTCGCCAGGTCGAGTCCGGCTGCTGATCCCATTCAAACCAGAGCCCCTCCGTGTCTCCGGCTGCCGGGCTCGGCTCCCGCCAAGCTGCGAGCAGGTCGGGGGTCGGCGTCCCGCGTTGGGGATACTCTCGTTCCAACGCCTTCCGGTCGAAATTCGCCGAACGCCCGCCATCCGACGCCAACGCGCAGGCCATGAAGTCCACTCGCGGATCGTCTTCCAGGCGACACTCGAAGGCAGCGAACGAGAAGAGCCGGCCCGGGGAGTGCGGGAGGTTTGTCAACGCGAGTTCCTGTCCCTCACCGAGCAAGGCATAGGGCATGTGCTTCGCGCCGATCGCCGCGAGTTCGACGGGCGAGAGTAGGAGCGCGTCTGGCGAAGACACTTCAGTCCTCACTGACAGTCAGTCCCCCGTTCAGAAACCCGGCACCCGCCATCCGACCGACGACCACGTCGTACGTTCCCGCCGTCGTCATCAGCAACTTCGCCCGAACCCGATCGCCCCCAACAAATTCAACCTCGTGCGCCTCGACATCGACCGCTCCGCCCTGAAGGCGGAATCCGACCCGGTCGCCGACTCTGAAACCACTTCCGACAATGACAATCTCGGTTTCCACGTTTCGGCGGACCGGATTAGGGGTCACCTCGCGAAGCTCGCGATCGCTCTCGGTCATCGGCCATGGGGAGAGGACCCTGAATTCTCCGTTGATCTTCCAGCCCAGGACACGAAGATCGCCGTCTTCGAAGCGGTTCGTGAAGCGATCGCCCTCTTCGCCTTCGATGCCAAACTCTGCAAGGAGCGCCTCCGGGTCGTCCTTGAAACGTTGACGCACGTCGTCGTCGTTCTTCAACTCATTCAACAGCTTGATACTTCTGGCGAACTCGGTCATGTCAAACTCCTCTAGTTCTCAGTGATACAGGATGCTCGAGGCGAAGATCCGAACCTCTCGAATGCATAGACCCCCGAACTGAAATCAAAAGTGCCCGTGACGATGTCGGGATTTCGCGAACGAACGTAGTCAACGGAAATCTGAGAGCCGCGCGGCACGGCCGGCACGACGACCCAGCGCTCTCCGACGGCAAACGCGTAGTCACGACGATCGAGCGCCTTTTCCGTTCCTCCTGAACCGACGCGAACGCGATGGATCGACTCGAAGTTCGCGTCGGGAATCGTCAGCGTCACGGCATGGCCAGGCGAAGCGAAGCTCGCGGTCTCGAGCTCCGCCGCATCACAACTAAGATCAACCAGCTCGATTGCTTGGCCCACGAAGCCGCCCTCAACCTGGCTTTCCCAGTTCGGCCCCGCCGAGAACGTCGCGCCGTCTCCCGGGAAAATCTTGATCTGCGCAGGCGCTGTCTCCTGCTTATCCGCGTTCCACCTGTACCACGACCCACCCACCAGGTCCGTCAGACAATCTCCGTCCATGTCCCGAAGCCGTACTTCGCCGCCCCATCCCGGCCACGCATAGGTCCAGATCGGCTTTCGGTTCTGGCCGCCGGCCTGCGGTCGATACAGCAAGTAGCGGCCCGAACAGGCACGACGTGTTTGGAGGCACGACACGCTGGCGACGATCACACTCTCTCGATCCACGGCCGGATTCATCACGGCAACGTCCACGGACGTGATGAAGGGGGCGAGATCCCGATCCATGAGCTCGAACTGCGTTTCGTCGGAGACCCAAGCTGCCCTGCGCGAAATTGTTGGCCGGCCGTCGCCTCCCAGCTTGCCGTAAAAGACGCGAATTTCCCGACTCGCGGCCATCACGAGATCCAGATGGCCATCGAGGTTGACATCCGCGAGTTCAACATCGGTCGCGTTGAAATTTTCCTCGGATGTGATCGGGTCTTTCCAATCGAACTCTCCCTTGCCGTTCAAGAAGATCTTCCAGGGTCCCTTCGGTCGCTCGTGCGGGAGTGCAACCGATGTTTTCGATTCGACAAGCGCGCCGACGGCAAGATCGAGCCAGCCGTCTCCATTGACGTCCCCGAGTGAGACAGACATGGCGGAAAAACCGGAGAGGGATGCGGTCGGCTCCGGCGAGAGCGTTTTGCGAAGGTCGCAATCATCGTCCCCGATGTGACCGCCCGCGCAGCCATCGATACCTTTGTAGACGACGAGCCCGCCCATCGGATAGAGATCACCCTTGGCGACCGTGATCTTCACCGGATGTCCAACGATCACTGCTGCCACGAGATCGATCAAACCATCATGATCAATGTCCCCGGCCGCGAGATGCCCATGCTCGGCGTGTCGCGCAGAGATCCATTCCGGAAGATTCGCGTAGCGCGGGAAGGCGGAAGAGGACGCCCCTTTACGCGCGTAGTGGATCGTGATCGGTTGCGGCGCGACATCATTCCCGTTCGAAACGACGAGATCACGCTTGAGCGTCGAGCGATCGAAGGGCACCGCGAGAAGACCGGTCGAGGCCATGCCCTGGGGCTTGCTCTGCCAGGTGACGCCTCGGGAAAAAAGATGGTCGAGATCGGCGGGCGGGCCGCATTCGACGGAATGTGATTCCGCGAGGATCGGCGCGGACGTCGCGACGGCAGGAGCGAGCCAGGCGATCGATATGGCAAGAGTGAGAGCATGAACGTATAGGGTCTGCAAGGGGCCTCCGATGGGAGCCAGCATTCTAGTCGTAGAGGACAACGATCGTCCATTTCAGACGATATCAGCGAGCCGGGAATCCGAAGCTACGTGCCGCCAGCGAGGGGAACCGTTCTCCTTATGCCATCCGTCGACCCCGTAGTTTTCCAAATTCAACCGACTGGGCTGCGAAATAACATTGGTGACTCGCCTGGCCACTGGATCCTTTCAGAGTCCCCGGGCCTAAATTGAGCCTGCGGTCGCAGAGACTCCCAGCACACATCCACAGTTCGGCCGGGTCAATCCCGCGATTACGAGTAGGCCTGTGACGGTCGCGTTGGCCCACCTCATTCAGCCTCCATCCGGGATTCTCTCAGCCAGCGATCTCCGCGAGCAGCCAATCTCGAAAGGCCACGACTTTCGGACGCGACGCGGAAACGAAAGAGCTAACGAGAAAAATCCGAGCTGCATGGGTATCTCGAGACCGAAGGGCATCACAAGCCTTCCGGCGGCCAGGTCGCGTGCGGCCAGATTTCGTCAGCCGAGTACCACCCCGCATCGTCCATGGCGGCCTGCATTGCATGGTCGGGATGGCTAAACCGCGGCCCACGCCTCACATCGACTCCCTTTACACCGGCTGCCTTCAGCCACGCGCTCCAGCCTGGAGCCGCCTTGTCTTGCCACTGAAACCTCCCTGATCGGTCGAGTCCTGGTCTTGCGGTGTGATTTCAGAACGGGTGATCACCCGGTGGCCGAGCGACCGGATTACCAGGTAGGATGATCGCTGCATCACTCCACCTGATCCATGAAGAAACGACTCGCCCAACTACTGCTCGGTTTTCTTGTGTTCGTCCTGCTGGCGTTCTGGGCGCTCTTTTTCTCGCCCCGCCCACCGCTGACCACGGATCCCGCCACCCTCGCTGGCGACGGCAGTCTGGTGAACTACTGCGAGCTGCCCGTACTGGATGGATCAGGCTTGATGGCCGCGGACATCCCCAAAGGCAACACCCCCGGATGTGGCTACAAACATTTCCCGCTGCCCATACTGGCACGATGCACGGAACCGCTCGCAGACGGTGCAGATGACATCCGCGGCCTGTGGCAGGAAGTGGGCGGGGGGCATGTCGAGCGCATCGAGCAATGCGGCCGCCGCGTCGTGGTGACCTCGAGCGACCTCATTCATGATTCTGGGCCTAACAGCACGCTCGGCGAAACCACCAACGACACCGAAG
>Ga0164315_10004859_pt1 | contig 10472 bp, 18 predicted proteins | sample GuaBasSedimGuay6_FD_113737 | JGI IMG/M metagenome (GOLD analysis project Ga0164315, IMG submission 113737) | Subseafloor sediment microbial communities from Guaymas Basin, Gulf of California, Mexico - Guay6, Core 4569-2, 0-3 cm | ecosystem: Environmental > Aquatic > Marine > Hydrothermal vents...
CACAACAGATATTCGCGACCCACTTCCCTCAATAATTTGTGCTCCAAGAGATAAAAACAAAGACTCAATATCTTGCCATACTATATTAGCAAGAGTTGGTTTATGAAAAATTGCATTATAAACCTTTAAGTGTTTTTTATCTCTATGGTGTCATTATATAGTATGCCACTTTTTTATAATGTCAAGCAATATTTTTAAAAAACTGCAATTTAAAAAATATATTTGCACCTAAAAAAGGTGTGTGTTATTATACCCCTATTTTGGGTGCATATTCAGTAATTAAAAATGTGCCAAAAATGACAAGCTTGTCGTTTGTGTATTTTGCAAAAATTTGTTTTATCATATCCGTCATAACGAGGCACGAAGTGCCGTGGTTATCTCAGTGGGGTTTCCATCTGACCTTAGGAGATTGCCACGCTCACAAGCTCGCTCGCAATGACAGATGTAGTTTTTTGTCAAAATAAATTTATGGTTTCATGCTCTAACCATAGATTTATATTTTTAATTAGAGTGTAAATTTTCAAGGATTATATTATGAAAAATTATTTTAAACTTTTGTCTGTATGTGCATTTTCATCAATTGGGTTATTTGGCTGTGTCCAAGGCAACATTTCAAGAACACCAGCAGTTATGACTTATGACGGTAGCAATGTTGATTATTCAAAACTCCACACTTTAAAAAAATCTACATCGTGTAAAAATGCAGGTGAAGCTGATGGAAACTTAACCATTTCTTCGCTTACCAAAAAAGCCAAAATATCAAAAGTTATACATATTGATACTTTCAATACTTACAACATAGATAACTTTAATGGCAAAGTAACGCAAAAAAAAGAATGTATAACTATTTATGGTAAATAAATTATGAAAAAAATTATAAGTTTAAGTTTAGCAATTATTGGTGTTGTTGTATTCAGTGGCAATGTCCTCTCTGCCACAAAAAAACAAAAAAGCAAAAACCCCCAAGCAAAAAAAGAAGTTGTTAAAAAATCAAAATCAAATGGCATGGATGGAATGTTTTTTGGCATTGAGTTTAGCAATACAGGCATAATGTATGATTATGATTATTCCTATGATAACGATACTACTGACCCTACAAGTTTTACTTCCAGTGAAAACTATCAAATGCAAGGCAATTATAGTGGCATGGGTTTCAAAGTTGGCAAAATGCTTGATGGTGGGAGAATTTATTTTACTTTAAACCAAGTAAACTCCACAGATAGCATAGATATGAAAACATTCTCATATGACAAAATTTTTCAAATAAATGCCAATGGGATGGAAGCCTTTATAGGAGGAAGTTATCTTATGTATTCAGCAGAATTTAATCCTCGCTCATATAACAATCCAGGCGGACAAAGTTTTGATGGCAAGGTAAAATTTGACGATACTGCAATCTTATTAAATATAGGGACTATTTTAAAAACAAAAGATGATATTGATATAGAAATAGGATATCGTCACTCTATAATAGCAGGCGGCAATGATTCCAATACCGATACCGGAGTTTCATCCGTTGCAAACAGAAAATATGATGTGACTGCAATCAACACTCTATATTTTGGTATCAACAAATTATTTTAAAAGGTAAATGGTTATGTCTAACCAGCTATTCATCGCGAGCTGAATGTAGTTTATTTCTCAATAGAATCCGTCACTGTTAACGAGCACGGCAAAGTGTGGCAGTCTTTTATTGTATCCGTCATAACGACCTGACCACTTGCTGTTAAAGTGGTCAGGGTGGTTATCTCATGGAGGTTTCCGTCGACCTTAGGGATTGCCACGCTCACAAGCTCGCTCGCAATGACGGGTTTAGTTTTAAGGTAAGTAAATTTATGGTTTTACACTCTCGCCATAATTTTATATTTTTAATTAGAGTGTATTTTTTAAAAGGATAATTATATGAGTGGAAACAACAACAAAATTTATTTTTTTGTTATAATATCAATTTTTTTACACAAACACAATGCCAGAGATAACAATGTATTTTGACGAGCATAACCCTCCCCATATTCATGTTCGTTATAATGAATATAGGGCTTCAATGAATTTAAAAGATTTGAATGTCATAGCAGGTAAAATTGCCTGCAAAAGTTCGAGGGCTTGTTGAGGAATGGATAGAATTACACCAAAATGAACTTTTGCAAATGTGGGACACCAAAGAATTTCATTCTATAAAACCGCTTATTTGAGAAAACTTATTATGCAAAGTGTTTATTTATTAAAAGCCGATTATGTAAAAAACCATAAAATCTTATTGGAGTTTAATACGGGTTTATCAGGAGTGGTTGATTTAAAAGATATAATTTTTAAATACAAACAAGCAGAACCGCTCCATAATGAAAATGCTTTTTCAAAATTTTATCTTGACTCGTGGCCTACATTAGCTTGGGATTGTGGTTTTGATATTGCACCTGAAACACTTTATAAAAAATGTGAGAAATCAATTATGATAACCAATTTTAAATAGGAAAATAAATTATGAAAAAAATTATCTTTATTACAGGTTTAATCTTATCTTTTGCAACAAACCAGGCTTTTGCATCAGATAAATTTGAGTTTAAATTTAACCAAGAAGGCGAATTATCCGCTGTTATTTTAAAGGGTAAAAATCTTTTTATCCCCGGCAAAAATCCAGGTGAGAAAGGTGGCACTTATAACGGCTCTTATGTTTCATCAGCACACAAAACCGCTTTGGGAGATATAAGGGTTATCAGAGCTATGACTTATTATGACGATGACGATGAAAATAAATATCCGTTATCTTTTATCACTTTAAACAACCAAGAAATATATCGCGGTAAAGAGGAAAGAATAAATATTCAAAAAATATTTTTCTTAAATAACAAAATGCAGATATTAGCATATGAAACCTGTGGCGGTAGCGGTTGTAGAATTTATGATTTATTTTTTCTTGTCGTGGATAAAAATCACAACCCAAAAACCATCAATGCAAAAAACTTTGATACCACAGACGGTTATCAAGACAAAGATGGCAATATTCCAACAACATTAGAAAATAATCAAATTTATATGGATTTAGGTTTTACCAAAGGCAAAAAGAAATATGCTATTTTTGAAAATGGCAAAATAGAGATTTTTTTCAAAAAAATCAAAAATGCTCATCTCAATAAAGATGATTGTGTTTATTTATACGAGACAACAAAACAAGAATGCACGGATGAGAGAGTATGCAATGATTACATAAAAATCGGCGAATATTATGGCTCATCTACAGCCGGCAATTTTGGTTATCAAGCAATATCAAATATGCCAGGATTTAACAAAAAAACCTTAGACAAACTTTGCCTATCATCTTGCAAAACAAAAAATTTTATTGATTATCAAATTTTTGCAAAAACGGTTTGCCAAGTTCGTTAAATAAATTTGTTCGTTAAATAAATTTATGGTTTCATGCTCTAACCATAATTTTATATTTTTAATTAGAGTGTATTTTTTAAGGAACAAATTATGAAAAAAATAACTTGTATTATTTTTGGTCTAATCTTGAGTTTTGTAAATAATTCCATACTTGCTGAGAATTTAACAGCAGACGAAATAAATCGTGCTAAAAAAATAAAAGAACAAGAAGATCTTTTACAAGCAGAATTATATTTTGGAATAGCAAAACCAACTCCAACAAAAGAAGACATATTGAGAGAACATGAAGCAAAAAGAGATGCTTATCAAAGATTTGGTAATTTAGATGAAGCTGTAAAACCACAATACGAAGAAATACTTCCTACAGATGATTATGATGAAGCATATAGAAAAAGACATGACAATTTGAAAAGAATGCCAATAGAACAACAAAATAAAATTTATAGAGAAAAACTCAAAGCAAAAAGAGCAACGCAATACCGTTGTGAATGGGAAAAAGATGGTGAAACAAGATGGGAATTCGTTGACTCAAAAAGCGAATGTGTGATTAACAATGTAAAAAGAACTTTTTCTTGGTAAGGTGAAACTATGAATTATAAAAAAATATTGGCAATAGTTATTGAAATTGTAGTTTTTATTGTGGGTGCTGGGTTCATTGGTATGGCAACAAAAATGGCACAACTTGCAGGTTATCCTTTATTGGGTTTGTTGATTATGGCAGGGCTTGGTTTTGGGCTTATAATTTTGATGAAATTTATTTGGAGGAAAATAATGTTATGAAAAAAATGATTTTTATTTTAGGCTTGTTTTTAATCAACCCACTTTTTGCTGAAGCAAAATCTTTATATGGCAAGGCTTGTGATTTAGGTGGTGAAGATTCTTTTAGTGCTTGTCAAAGATATAAAATTCTTAACGAAGCAGGCATTAAATGATATGTTTATATTTGGTCTTATTATAGCAATTGCATTGGCGCCTTCAACTTTTGGGATATCCATCATAGTTTTTATTTACTTTTGGATTACAGAATCACACATTGGGGACTCAGACGATGAAAAATTTGATGTTAAAACCACAAAGAAAGTAATTAAATCTATAAAAAAACAAGCAACAGATTCTTCAAAAAAATTTCAAGAAAAACTCGAACGATTAAACAAACAATATGAGGAAGATTTTAAAAAACCAGAAAAACAAACAAAAACAAGCAAAATAAAATATATAAGCCATAAAGCTCATACAGAAAAAAACAAGGAGTTGATAGAATTAAAAAACAACCCTCAATACCCTGAAAGTTTAGATAAAACAATAGAGAACAATAAACATAATTATGATTTATGGTATGAACTTGATAGAGGCAAGGCTGTTTTGCAAAACAACAAACAATTGCAACAATATTTTTTTTCTTATGGTAACATGCATAACAAAAAGTTGTCAGTTGTTTATAACAGGTTGTTTGATAATTTAGATATAAACACGCTTTGCAAAAATTGTAATGTTGAAATAATTGATTATGGTTGCGGACAGGGAATAGGTAGCATTAAATTGTTAAATTATTTGCAAGAAAAAAATATTCCTGTTGAAAAAATATCACAAATTACACTTATTGAGCCGAGTGAAATTGCCTTAAATAAAGCAGTTAGTTTTTTAGAAAAAACATCAAACATAAAAACTTTAAATAAAAAACTTGATGATTTGAATGATGACGATTTAAATACCAATAATAGTGCTATAAAATTCCATATATTTTCTAATATTTTGGATATGGGAACTACATATTTTAATATTAAAAATCTTACATCAAAAATAAAAAACTCACAAAAGGGCATAAATTATTTTATCTGCATTAGTGCTTTGGATAAAGAAAAATTAGACTTATTTATGAGTTATTTTTATGGAAAGGAGAATGTTATAGAGTTTGATGGGGAGTTTAAAAACGATAAAAATTGGAAAATTATTTTTAATATTTTTAAGGTTAATTTTAACAATTCCACTAATAACGATGATATTCCTTTTTAATCTTTTATTTAAACATATAATAACAATTTTTTGTAGCAACTATAAAAATGACAAAAATAAAACAAAACTCAAAATGGCATAAAAAAATAATCACCACCGACAATGGCGAGGAAATGGAGGCAATTGAGCCTATTATAATCTCCGCCTCGCGGTCGACTGATATTCCTGCCTACCATAGCAAGTGGTTTATCAATCGGTTGAATGTGGGGTATTGTGTTTGGGTTAATCCTTTTAATCGTGCAAATCCGCAATATGTTTCTTTTATAAAACTTAGGATAGTTGTTTTTTGGACTAAAAACCCTAAACCGCTGATGCCATTTTTACATATTTTGGATGAAAAAAATATCAATTATTATTTTCAATATTCGCTGAATGATTATGACAAAGAGGGGTTTGAGCCGAATGTTTCATCGTTATCTAACAGGATAAAAAGCTTTCAAGAGTTATCGCAAAAAATCGGTAAAGAAAAAGTTATTTGGCGGTTTGATCCGTTGATTTTGACTCCGCAATTATCTGTGGCAGATTTGTTAAATAGAATAGACAAGATGGGAGAGGAATTAGTGCCATATACCCGAAAATTTGTTTTTAGTTTTGTTGATATTTTAAATTATCGCAAAGTGCAGGGTAATTTAATCCGTGATACAGATATTTTTAATAAAGATAATATCCGACAAGCTGAATTTAACCATTTGCAAAAAGAGGAATTTAGTGAGGGTTTGCAACAAATATTAAAAAAATGGCAGAAAATTGAACCTGATTTTAAAATCGCTACCTGTGCTGAGGATATTGATTTATCAAAATATGACATAGAACATAACAAATGTATTGATGATGATTTGATGAAAAAACTTTTTTATGATGATAAAATTTTAATGGATTTTATAGGATCTGATGATGATAAACCCAATCAAGCGGATATATTTGGCAAACTCAATAAAACACCAAAAAAGAAAAAATTAAAAGATACTGGGCAACGCACAGATTGCGGTTGTATTATATCAAAAGACATAGGAGCATATAACACCTGCCATCATCTTTGCACCTATTGTTATGCTAATACTTCCATAAAAGCCGTCAAGGATAATCAAAAAAGTTTAGATAATAATTCGGAGGGGATTTTGCCTTTTAAAAAACCTATAAAACCCAGCAAGATTATTGAGATTAAAAAAGAGTAGTTATTTATATTTTGACAATATGCTTTCATCAAAATTTGTGTTTTTGTAAACTGCTATTATCAAAATATTGTTATCGTTTATTTTGTAAATAATTTTGTAACCTTGCACTACATAATCTCTGATATTTTCATGGTTCATAGTTAAATTAACTTTGCCTATTTGTGGAAATTCAACTAATAACTCAATTTGTTGTTTGATTTTTAATAAAAAATTATTGGCATTTTGTGGATTATTTTTAGAAATGAATTCTTTTATTTGTTGCAGGTGTTTGAGGGATTGTTTGGTATATATTATTTTAATCATCCATTAGCTCGCTCCAAACTTGGCTGTGAGTTAGAGTCTCGCCTTTTTGTTCTTGAATAAGTCCTTTTAGTATAATTCTTTGCTCTTGTTTGAAATTAAAATTATCTAACACTTCTATATTTTGTTCATTTTGTGAAATCTCGTTTATATAATTTTTTAGCCTATTTATTGTTTTATGTTCTGCTCTTATGTGTAATGTGTTCATAATTTTTATAACCATTTTTAAAAGTGATATAGTGGCATATGTTATCAAAAAAAGCAAGTTTAAAATGAAAATAATTACCATAAACAATAAAAAGTTTAGATAATAACTTGGGGGATTTTGCCTTTTGAAAGCCTGCAAAACCTAACAACATTATTGAAATCAAAAAAGAGAAATTTTAGTTTGTTATAATTTAAAAAAATATATCATTGTTTGACATATGTTTATAAATAGTATATCATATGTAGCCATCAAAATATTTTAAAGGTTATGTTATGCGAAATTTATCACAATTAAAAAAGCAACAGGTAGGCTTGCGATTGCCTGTATATTTGATTGAAAAACTTGATAAATACACCATGCAATATAAAATCAATAGAACTGACATCATAACAGAATCTATTAAAACATATATGGTAGCACAAGAAAATCAAGAATTTTACAATAGTTTTGATAAGAGTTGCAAAGAATTAAAAGCAGCATTGGGCGACCCTGACAACAATTCTAAATTATCAACCTTAGACGAAGTTTTGAATGAGTTATAAAATCTTATCTTTACCAGAGTTTGTTGTTTCGTTGAAAAAATTAGCTAAAAAATATAAAAACATAAAACAAGATTTACAAGCATTAAATAAAATATTGCAAAATAACCCACGAGCAGGAACACTTATCCAACACAATTGTTATAAAATAAGAATGGCAAATTCTTCAATTCCTACTGGCAAAAGTGGTGGTTTTAGAATTATTTATTATTTTACAAGCCAAAATAGCGTAATTTATCTTGTGTCAATATATTCAAAAACACAACAAGATAATATAAGTGATAATAATATTTTGAGCCTGTTAAAAAGTCATGGTATCTGACAACATAATTGCTCGCATCGTAAAAGAAAAAAGTGATGATGTAGATCCTGTTGCTGATTTTGATTTTTTAACAGAGCAAAAAATGCAAAGTTTAAAAAAATTATCATCAGACTATAAAAACGGCAAAAGAGATGATTTTGTTAAATATCAAGCTTGATAACTCATAAGGATTATTTATATTTTAATCATCCATTAACTCGCTCCAAAACTTGGCTGTGAGTTAGAGTCTCGCCTTTTTGTTCTTGAATAAGTCCTTTTAGTATAATTCTTTGCTCTTGTTTAAAATCAAAATAATCACCATAAACAATAAAAAGTTTCTACAATAACTTGGGATTTTGCCTTTTGAAAACCTATAAAAACTAATATTATTATTGAAATTAAAAAATATTTGCATATTTATTTTTCATGCACTATAATAAATATTTTAACTGCGGTTATATTTATGCAAACCAACATCCAAACAGACAATAATTTATCAAATATCATAAAACAAGCTCATCAAAATCATGCTCCGGTTCATATTAACTCTGACAATATGCAGGCTGTGGTTTTATCTCTTGAATATTATGACTGCATAACTGAAACTTTGTTTTTAAGCTCTATTCCCAATATGAAAAAATCAATCATTGATGGGCTTAATACCCCTGTTGAAGGCTGCTCGTCAAAGCCTCAATGGTAAATTACCAGATAATTTACACCAAACAAGCCAACAAGGACGGTAAAAAATTCTAATCTAATAAAATCAGCAGAAAAATTGATACATTTACTAAGCGATAATCCTTTTAAAAATCCACCGCCATATAAAAGACTTATCGGTGATTTAACAGGTGCATATTCTCGCAGAATAAATTATCAACATAGACTGGTTTATCAGATTATTGAGGAAATAAAAACTATCAAAATAATAAGAATGTGGACACATTACGATTAGATTTTACAAATAAAATAAAATAAAATCAATTCATATCATGGCTGTGTTGTATGGCATAATTATTTAATAAATTTTCGATTATATTGTTGCTGCTGGTGTGATGTTTTTTTGCATAGAATTTAAAAAAAGATAGAGTTGTTTTTGGTAAGTTTATCGTGATTTTTCCATCATCATTATTTTTTAATTGCAAGTTTTGAGGAGTTAGCAAAAAATCATCAATGATTTTTATTTTACCAATAGGCTCATCAGTATACTCAATTGTTTTTTTCATATATTTTTTTATCTTTTCTCTAATCCCATCCAAATTCTAATTTTTGTTTCTATAAATAATTAGCAAGATTTGTAAATGGAAATTTTATAAGAACAATATCACCTGTTTTATAATTCATCCCATCTCTTGTCTGCATCATTGTTCCATGTATCTGCGATAGATGATGTTTGTAGATTCATAAAATCATTATTATTATTTGACTTTGCAAACTCTTTATTTTTATAATTTTTAAAACTTTTTTCTATGAAGTTTAAAAATTTAATTTTATCACTTGAAAAATCTTTTTTAAAAATATTTTCAATATTTTTATCATCAATTGCAAACTCTAACATTTTTTTATAACCGTTTTTAAAACTGATATAATGGCATATATTATCAAAAAAACAAGTTTAAAATGAAAATAATCACTACCGACAATGGCGAGGAAATGGAGGCAATTGAGCCTGTTATAATCTCTGCCTCGCGGTCGACTGATATTCTTAGCCTTCCATAGAAAGTGGTTTATCAATCGGTTGAATGCTGGTTTTCGTGTGTGGGTAAATCCTTTTAATCGTGCAAATCCGCAATATGTCTCTTTTGATAGAACTCGGATTAACCTACAACCTCTCCCCAACAAATACAATTATAACAAGAGAACATGCCCCTTGTTATGAATTTGTTCAGAGTTTGTGAGTATGCAACGATTTTAAATATTTTTATCAATGTTAAATAAGGAACAAAAAGAAATTTAAAAATAATCTTGACAAATGGAAACAGTTTAATGCATAATACTCTAGTGGAAACAGTTTAAAAATAAAGGAGAATACATGAAAATTATAAAAGTTATAAAATTTACAATACTATTGATGGCATTTAATCTATCTTTAGGTGCGAATATAGTCGCTGATGATGCATTTATCAAAAAATATCAAGATAAACGGGAAACTATACATAATCAGTATTTAAGCTGCAAAAACAAAGCAAAAAACTCAAAAGAGAGAAAAGCTTGTCAAAAAAACAAACAATCAAACATCAAAAAACTAAGAAAAGAGATAGGACAAGTAAACAAACAAAAGAGAAAGCAAGCAGAAATAGACAACAAAAAATGTAGAAAAAATGCCAAAAAAGACAAAAATGCCAAAAACAAATGTAAAAAAGACAAAAATTTGGCCTATAAGCAAGTAGGTATTGATAGCAAGGCAATATGGTCAAAAAAATTTAATGATAAAGCAGAACAAAAAAAGACAACCCCAAGCAAAGAAATAGCCCAAAGTAAACCAAGTGAACCAGAACAAAAAAAGACAACCCCAAGCAAAGAAATAGCCCAAAGTAAACCAAGTGAACCAGAACAAA
>Ga0164315_10004861_pt1 | contig 10472 bp, 8 predicted proteins | sample GuaBasSedimGuay6_FD_113737 | JGI IMG/M metagenome (GOLD analysis project Ga0164315, IMG submission 113737) | Subseafloor sediment microbial communities from Guaymas Basin, Gulf of California, Mexico - Guay6, Core 4569-2, 0-3 cm | ecosystem: Environmental > Aquatic > Marine > Hydrothermal vents >...
ATAACTTCATATTTATCTGCTGGATAATTTTGAGATTCAATACTTTTTAAATTGCGTTCTATATTATCACTCTCATTTCTGAAAGGAATTATGATAGAAATAAATTCATCAATTTGGGATTGAGTTTTGAAGTACCCAAGTTTTGTTAATCCAATTCTTATATTACGAATGAAGATAAAATAGAATACAAGTAACCCAATAAAAGCAAATGAAAATATATTGATCAAATTAATTCCTCTTTAATAATAGTAAAAGGCCAACAATGGATGGCAAAAGTAGATTTATAAAAAACAAACTTATTGCCGCACTAAATCCAATTGCCCCTGAGAATCCCAGGTTCTGCAGAAAGTAAACAGCTGCTCCTTCTCTTACTCCTACTTCACCAAATGCAATAGGCGGAATTACAATCTGTGCAAATATTATTAAATTCGCAACAAAGAAAAAAAGTAAAAAATTAAATTCGCCGCTATAAGCAGAAAGAAGCAGAGTCATCTGTGTTGTGAAAGTTAAATGATAAAAGAATGAAGTGACAACAAGTTTTGTAAGAGTTATCCTGTCCATATTCATTATAAAAGATACTCTACTTAAAACTTTGCTAAAATATTTTTTTGAATTCAGCCACTTCCGTAATTTTATTGATGTTTTTCCATTTCCTATCAATATGTAGAGTAAAAACAATACTACAGTGATAAATATTATAATTAATCCGATGATTGCTAAAATTGAAAATCCTAACAAACTTTTTAAATAGAAAATAAAAAATGATCCCCCAATAAGAACGACAAAAATTATTGGAATTAATTTATCAATTAATGTTGCTAAAATTACATCTAAAACTTTAACATCTTTGTATGGAATGGCTCGAGCAAAATATTCTCCCGATTTCATTGGAGTAAATATACCTCCACTAATTCCATAAAAAAGTGAAAGCCATATTTTACTTCTATCTGTGATACTAAAATATTTTGAACTAAGAAGTTCCCACTTAAAATATTGTAAATATAAATTAAGAGGTAATAATAAGAAGGCGATTAGAAGATAAATTTTATTTGCTTTAATAAACGTCTCTTTAATCATTCTTGGTTCAATATAAATTATCAGAAAGATCAAAAGCCCAAGACCGATGGAGATCTTAGCAATATTTACAATTCTTTTTCTAACTAAATTTTCCAATACAATTATTTATCTTTGTGTAGCAATTAATTAATGATTTGACATCATGAAAATAGCAAAATTTTTAATCTCAATTTGAAAGAATGATAGTAAGTGTTATGACATGAAGTTAGTTTTAAGTCTCTACGCACATAAGAACTATCAAAAAACTAGGAGTGAAAATTAAGCTTACGATTAAGAATGTCTGAAATCTGATATCTTGAATCTAAAGATCTAAACACATGAAAAATAAAATTAAATTACTTTTTACAACTTTAATGATCATCTTCATTTTTACCGAAATTGTCCTCACAATTTTAGTGGATAAAGATTTGGATGGTAATTTAAGTTTAAATCATGTTCATCTGAAGCCATACCAATTACCAATTATAGCGACACAAAAGAAGATTGAAGAACTACAAAGTCATTTGGTACCAGATTCTCTCTTGCAAAATTATAATGAAAATGGTTTTATTCGCGAATACTTTAATGTACGACTTCTTCCAGATTCAATTCTTGGATGGTCACCCAGTCCTATTTATAAAAGCCAAGATGGCCTTTACGTTTACAACAAAGATGGAATTAGATCTGATGATATTTTAACCGAGTTCCCCGAAAAAAACAAACTAAGAATTGCAATTTTTGGTGATTCATATGTACATGGAGATGAAGTAAGATTTGAAAACACAATTGGGAAATATTTACAAAACTTATTTTATCAGCAGAATATTGATATTGAAGTATTAAATTTTGCTGTAAGTGGCTATGGAATGGATCAGGCATTTTTAAGATGGCAATTGATACAAGAAATTTTTCAGCCTGATATAGTAATACTTGGTGTTCAATTTGAGAACGTAAAAAGAGGTATAAATATTTTACGTCCATTCTATTATTACATAACTGAAATCCCATATTCCAAGCCTCGTTTTGTAGTTAGTGAAAACAAATTGGAACTCATTAAAAATCCGATTAAAGATGTAACAAAAACTCTTAATATTATTGAAAATTTTGAAAGATGGGAATTTTCTAATTTGGAGGGATTTTATAATAAAGAGGATTATGAATCAAATCTTTTCTATTTAAGTAATTCCATCTCATTTGTATCTTCAGCGATGTCTCAAATTTTTAGTGAAATGGATTACTATAATTCGAAGAGTGATGGTTATAAAATAACTGATAAAATTATAGAAAAGTTTAGCAAAAGTGTTGTAAATGAAAATGGAATATTTATTCCTCTCCATTTACCTGTGATGAATGATTTCGATTTTGTCACGCAAAATTTTCTTGATATATTTTATAATAAGAAATTCATTTATGATGATCTATTCTCAGCCCTTAAATTAGAGTACAATTTTGTTGAACCATATGAGGTGCTAAATGAATGGGGAGAAAAGAATGGATTTGAAAAACTTTTTATGTCTAGGCATTATTCTCCAATTGCAAACAAACTTATCGCACATAGAATATTTGAATTTCTGAAGAGCAGTTATCCCGAATACATTAACAATAAAGATGGAATAAAATAATGGAATTATATTTGTTCGTATCATCAATTCTATTTTGGATTTTATACTACTACTTTGAAGGAAGTCACGACGGTGCTTTTGCATTGGAAACAAAATTAATGCGAGAGAAACTTGGTGTTGAAAAATTTCAGGAGATCGAGGAAGGATTTATAAAATATGAGCTAGATTGGCATTGGTACGATAGTCTCGAAAAAGCATTAGTTAAAATAATTTTTGCAGTGCTTGTATACTTTATCACTGATAACTTCCTATTTGCTTTTCAGATGATTCTGCTTGCTGTTGGGATACGCTCAGTTGCGCACGATTTTTTTGTTGCTCGCGCCATGGGTAAAGGCTTAAACCATATCGGCCCAGATTTTCTTTGGTGGGATAGATTTTTACGCAAAATGCAAAATATTGGGATCAATCAATATGTGATTAAACTAATTCCAAATTTGATACTAGTATTATGGATATTGTGGAGTTTGTAGTTCCAATAATCATTTAACCTACTGTTGAAAATCAAAAAAACGAGAATGAGTATAGTAAATAGGAAGTTATATTTTTTCTCTAAAATATTCTAATGTGATTTTTATACCTTCTGCTCTATTTACTTTTGGTTCCCAGTCAAGAATTTTCTTTGCTTTTGTTATATCAGGTCTACGAACTTTGGGATCATCTATTGGAAGATCTTTGAAAACAATTTTACTTTTACTATTTATTATCTCATTCACTTCCTCCGCAAGTTCTTTTATTGTAATCTCTTCAGGGTTTCCAATATTCACTGGATTTACTTCATCGGACTTTAATAATCTAAATATGCCTTCAATTAGATCATCAACAAAACATAAACTTCTGGTTTGAGAACCATCACCAAATACTGTAATATCTTCTCCTTTTAAAGCTTGCGATACAAAAGCGGGTAACGCTCTTCCATCATTTATTCTCATTCGTGGTCCATAAGTATTAAAGATTCTGGCAATCCTCGTTTCAACCCCATGATAACGATGATAAGCCATTGTCATTGCTTCAGCAAATCGTTTAGCTTCATCGTAAACACCTCGCGGCCCTACCGGATTTACGCTTCCCCAATAATCCTCATTTTGTGGATGTACGTCCGGATCTCCGTATACCTCCGAAGTGGAAGCAATTAAAAATCGTGCATTCTTATCGAGTGCTAGTCCAAGTGCTTTGTGAGTACCGAGAGAGCCGACTTTTAATGTTTGTATTGGCATTTCAAGATAATCGATCGGACTCGCTGGAGAGGCAAAATGAAGTATATAATCTACACCACCGGAAACATGAATATAATTTGTTACATCATGTTTAATAAACTGAAAATCATCGTTCCCAATTAAATGTTCGATATTATCCAAACTTCCTGTCAATAAATTGTCAAGACAAACAACTTGAATATTATTTGCTAATAATTTTTCACAAAGATGGGAACCGAGGAATCCTGCACCACCTGTAACAACTGCTCTTTGTTTCATCATATCATCTCATTTAGTAAAAACTATTAATTTATCAACAAATTATATGTTGATTTAATTATTTCATCTTGACCCAATTATAGTTCCTAATTTAATAGTTTTTTTAATAATATTATGGATTTAATATTGTTTGTTGAAAGAAAATGATCAACGATATTGATGAGAAGGTCGATTGTAAAGATAGTGCCGAAACAAAACTCTATTATTGTACTTCAAGATGTATGATGAATCATTTGGAGAGTATCAAAAAATATTTAAAATAGAAAATGCTTTATTTATGGGTTAAATAAATCATTTATGTAAATTTTAAAACTCGTAGCGCGTACGGGGTTCGAACCCGTGTTACCGGCGTGAGAGGCCAGCGTCCTAGACCACTAGACGAACGCGCCATTTTATATTGTGGACATGCTTATGAAACAAATGATTAAAACAGATACCCTAAGCAGGTTCTAAATTTTTACTTATCGTAAATATAAAATTACTACCTTTGCCCAATTCACTTTCAACCTCTACGGTTCCACTATGTTTTTCTATAAATTCACCACAAAGAATAAGTCCAAGCCCAGTACCGCGTTCACTATTTGTTCCAATTTCTGAATGATGGACATCAATTTTAAATAATTTTTCTTTGTCTTCATCAGATATTCCAACACCGGTATCTTTCACATTAAATTCGATAAAATCATCTCTCTCTTTGATCCCAACAGTTATCTTTCCACCAGAATTTGTAAACTTAACAGCATTTGCAATTAAATTTCTAAATACGGTATGCAGCATATTCATATCTGCAACAATAGATAATTCTTTTATGATATTATTCTTAAGGGAAATTCCTTTTTGGTCAGCATTTCCCTTGCTCAATTCTAGTACATCTTCGACTATACTATGAATATTAAATTTTTGTGGAAAGAGGTGTGTCCTATTTGTTTGAAGACTTGACCAGCTTAGAAGATTTTCTAATAGGTTATGTGCACGTGTGGCTACAAGATTAATATCTCCAGAAAATTCTTTTACTTCCTCTTTGTTCAATTTGTCTGCTTGGTCATACAATAATTGCGAATAACCGAGTAGCGAAGTAAATGGTGCCATCAAATCATGCGCAACAATTGAAAAGAATTTATCTTTGGTTTTATTCAATTTCTCTAATTCGTGATTATACTCTGCTATTTTTTCTTGAGCTCTAATCCTCTCAGTAATATCAAAAAGACTTCCCTCAATTGAAGTTCCTCCATCAGAACCACTATACATTGTTCTTGCATTTAAGGTTACAAATATATCTTCTTTAAAATAATTTTTGAAGGGGGCTTCAAAGCCGCTTACAGAAGTGTTTTCCATCAATGTAGACATAAAGCTCAAATAGTCTATCCTATCACTAAATAATTCTTCGAAAACTACATTTTTTTCCAATTTGTCTTTGGAATTATATTTAAGTATATCCAGAATTGCTGGGTTCGCAGATAAAAAATCACCTTTTGAAGATATTTTAAAAATACCTTCCGGTGCGTTTTCCAGATAGTTCCTGGCTTCAATTGTTTTTGAGATTGCTTCACTTCGAAGTTTATAATTAAGTGCTGAGGCAGCAATACTGAGTAGACTAACAAATATTACGAATATAAAAGCCGCTAAAAAGCTTGGAAGAAAATAAATTGAATTACTACTATACAATATTGATGTTGCGAATAAAATATTATAATACATTGCCACAATAATCTGGTTTTTTAAACTCCAACTTAAAAATAGTGCAGATGTAAATATTAAGAGAGATAATAACTGCGAATTAATAAAAAGCGATTCAGGTACTGTAAGAATTATTGATGTAAATGAGAGAATAAATGTTAATAATAATATGTGAGTTAGCAGAATATGGTATTTTTTACCAATATCAAAATATGTCGCAAAAAGGATTCCTAGACCAACAAGCGTCGCTATTAATCGACCAAAATATACTTCAAGTGAAAAATCTTGGAAATATTTAATCTCAAACATAAGTGCGAAGGTACCAGCAACTATTAATAATGCTGATAAAAGTTGCAATGGACCAATCATTAAATCTGTAAGAACTGTGCGAATATTATTTTCATTTTTTTGCTGCAAAAATAACTCAATGTTTTTATTTGAATGAGATAAATTTAGTTAAAATTAAACAAAAATGTTAATTTCTTTGAATATTAATTTACAATAATAACGGAATCAACACGATGAGCAAATACCATGGAATCGAGAGAACTTTTTACCGAATCCACGTAAATCATATATGAGGAAATATCTTCCTTTGCAATTGGATTTGTTGATTTTACTTTCTCAGCTCTATGATTTATTTGTTTCCCATTTTTCCAAAACCTATAACATACATGTGGTCCAGTTGCTAAACCAGTCATGCCAACATAGCCAATCACTTGATTTTGTTTTACAGCCACACCAGATCGGATGCCTTTTGCAATTTTCGACATATGTAAGTATTGGGTCATGAAAGTACCATTATGCCTAATCTTAACATAATTTCCATTATTACGTCTATACTTTGCTTCAATTACTATGCCATCTCCGGTTGAGTGTATCGGAGTTCCGGAAGGAGCTGCGTAATCAGTTCCTAAATGTGATTTAAATCTATGTAGAACAGGATGAAATCTTTTCTTACTATATCTCGATGTCATTCGTCCAAACTTAAGTGGTGAGATCAAGAATGCCTTTCTAAGACTATTCCCCTCTTCGTCGAAATATTCTCCGTTTCCATTTTGTTCATAATAGAAAGCATAAAAATCACCTTTGCGGTGTTGAAAATATGCTGATTTAATATCCCCAATCCCTATAAACTCGCCATCAATAAACTTCTCTTCAAAAATAACTTTGAAATTATCTCCATCCTGAACACGATAAAAATCAATTTGCCAGGCGTATACTTCAGCCATTTTTAGAGCTAAGAGATCACTTATATTTTGATTTTTTAATGTTAAATATAATGAGTTTTCAATCACTCCAGAGGCCTCTCTTAATCTATATTCTATCTCTTTTTTACCTGTTTCAACGGTAATAATTGAATCAGTGAAATTGATTAATGCAAATTCTATTGGATTACTTTCATAAACAAAATAATGGACTGTTTCCAAGGAATCTATTTGGGAGTAGATTTTATAATTCTTCCCACTTTTAATTTTTCGTACATTAAATTTCTCTTCTGATAATGTTACAATCTCTGTAATTGTTTTGTAGGAAATATTATGTGGTAATAATATATCAGCTAAGGTTTCATTCTTTTTAACGACGCCCTCAAATACCCTTAATGTGTCTGTAAAAAATCCATATATGTTTGGCTGTGGAGGTTTAATTACCTCAATTTCAGTTTCAGATTTATTCTTACTTGAACAAGAAAAAAAGATAGGGATAGATATTAGAAGAATTATCAATAAATGTTTAGTGCGAAAAGAATTCATATTATATATTAATTACTCATAAGATTATTAATAATATCCAAAGAAGAAATTCCATCAGCTTCTGCATTGAAGTTTGGAATAATTCTATGCCGTAATACTGGAATCAAAGAATCCTTAACATCATCAATACTTGGAGTGAACCGTCCTTCCATTATTGCTTTTGTTTTTGCCGCTATTATCAAATACTGAGATGCACGAGGACCGGCGCCCCAGCTTATCCATTCTTTTAATTTAGGGTTCTCCGTCTCTGAAGGTCTAGTTTCAATAACTTTTTTAATAGCATATTCAACTACATTATCTGCAACAGGAACTCTCTTTACAAGTTTTTGAAATTCACAAAGTTCAGACTTAGTTACAACTTTTTTCAAAATTGGAACTATATCCCCAGTTGTTGTCTTGACAACTTCAATTTCCTCTTTGTATGTAGGATACTCTAACCAAAGATTAAACATAAACCTATCAAGTTGTGCTTCTGGCAGTGGATAAGTTCCCTCCTGTTCAATAGGGTTTTGTGTAGCAAGAACAAAAAATGGTTCATCCAATTTATATGTGTTACCCATTGCAGTAACATTGTGCTCCTGCATTGCTTCGAGAAGCGCTGCTTGTGTTTTTGGAGGAGTCCGATTAATTTCATCCGCTAAAACAATATTTGAAAAAATTGGACCACGTATAAATTTGAATTCCCTCTTATTTGTAATCTGATCTTCTTCAATAATTTCTGTTCCAGTTATATCGCTCGGCATTAAATCGGGAGTAAATTGGATTCTGTTAAAATTCAAGTCTAAAACATCTGCAACTGTCTTAATTAGCAAGGTTTTTGCTAATCCAGGAACACCTACTAAAAGTGTGTGACCACCGGCAAAAAGTGATACTAATAAATTATCAATTATTTTATCTTGCCCAACAATAACTTTATGAATTTCGCTTTTAATATTTTTTACAGATGCGCTGAGTTTCTCAACTAATTTTACATCATCAATGCTTTTTTCACTTAAACTCAAATTTCACCTAAATTTTAATTTCCCAATAGATATGTGATTTTAATTCTTCCACCCATTCCTTGTATAATTGTTCACGCTTTCTAAATTGAGCAACTCGTTCTATATCCTCAAAATCATCATCAATGGTGGCTACGTGTTCTGGAACTCGACTATACAATTTTACAATATGATAACCATAATTACTTTGGTCTGTAGTAAGTTTTTGGGGAGCAGATATTTCTCCATTATTCATACTATATACAGTAGAGAGTAATTGTTGATCCAACTGTCCTGCTTCCATTGTCCCTAATTTACCACTAAATTTTGCAGTCTCTTTATCATCGCTATATTTTTTTGCATAATTTTCAAATGTATCAAATTCTTTACGGATACTATCTTTTATCTCAGTTAAAAATTCTATCGCTTTTAGATCCGACTCGTCATCACTTTTAACCATTATTAAAATGTGCCTTGTATGAATTTGATTTCCTTTCCGTTCAAGAAGCTGAATAATATGAAATCCAACTGGTGATTCAACAACACCAGATATTTCATTTTTTTGTAATGAAAACGCTACAGACTCAAATTCTGGAAAAAATACACCACGCTGCACACTACCTAGATCACCACCTTGGGTTTTACTTCCGGGGTCATCAGAATATTTTGTAGCAAGTTGCGCAAAATCTGCACCATGACTAAGTGAGTCTAGAAGAGATTCAGCCATTTCTTTTGCTTTAATTTTTACACTTGAGTTCTTTTTAGGATTAATGAATAGATGACCAAGTGTGAATTTTTCAGGAATTAAACCCAGAGAATCTTTATATGACTCATAAAACTCAAATACTTCTCTTCGCGTAACGGTTATTTGTCCAAATTTTTGACGTTGTACTTCTTGAGCCATTAGATTCTTTTTAGTCTCTTCACGGAATTCTCTCTTAATTTTGTCAATTGGCATTCCATACGTCTCTTCTACACGTTCTTTAGATCCATATTGCTGAATAAAATAATTCATCTGATAATCTAGTTGCTGCGTTATTTGTTCTTCAGTCACTTCAATTGTATCTAATTTTGCTTGAGCATATAACAATTTTTCAGCAATCATTCCATCCAATACTCTCCTTTTACTTGCAGGATCTTCTGGATTAAAATTCTTTTGTGATGCTTCAATGCTCACCCTTAAATCGAATTCAGATTTAAGTATTATTTCATTATCAATAACTGCAACAATTTCATCTAAAACCTCTTGTGCAAATGCAACATTTAGCATAAGCACTAAAAGGAGAACTATTTTTTTGATCTGCTTATAATTGAATATTTTTGCCAGACCAGCTTTGCCGTCGAGCAGGTGTTGCCTGTCTGCCGACAAGGCATGCTCGTATTCGCAATCATTAACATTTTTGTAAATATTTTTACTAGCTCGGTTCATATAACTTTTACCTCTCAATTTCAGAACTATAATCTGAATAAAGTTGTTTTATAAAATTATTGTAAATCTCTTCCCTATTATTTGCAAGATACTTCTCTTTAATATCTATCTCTATTTCATTATACTCTGGTACTTTATTTTTTTTATATCTTTTACTAAGATGCAAAATTGTAAAAACATCTTGAGATGTTTCAATTACTCTACTAAACGCATCTTCTCTTAATCTACTCAATTCATCCCGTATGCTCATTGGTAGAATATTATAGATATATTCAAAATTATTTTGAGTTGCAAATATGAGTGTCGTTTCATTAGAGAATTCTGCAACTGCTTTTTTCCAGCCTTGCGAAACTAATTTTCGTCTAAATTTTTTAGCAACACTTTTATTACTAAAACTGACCTGGCTATACCTAAATTTTATTGCACTTAATTTAAATTCTGCAATATGCTTAACATAATATTCCTCCAATTCCTTTTGAGAAACA
>Ga0164315_10004862_pt1 | contig 10470 bp, 9 predicted proteins | sample GuaBasSedimGuay6_FD_113737 | JGI IMG/M metagenome (GOLD analysis project Ga0164315, IMG submission 113737) | Subseafloor sediment microbial communities from Guaymas Basin, Gulf of California, Mexico - Guay6, Core 4569-2, 0-3 cm | ecosystem: Environmental > Aquatic > Marine > Hydrothermal vents >...
TATTTTTCTTTGTCTGGTGCAGGTGATCCAAAGGAAGCTAAGCTTATCTTTCAATTGATCTATCATTATTTAAATGATCCAGGATACAGGGTTGAAGCACTGGATCTTACAAAAAAACGTTATAAACAGCAATATGACAGTCTTATGCGAACCCCTGAAGGTATCATGAAGATAAAAGGAGATTCTTTTCTTGCTAAAAACGATACCCGATTTGGTTTGCCACACCCGGATATAATAAATCAGTATACCTTGGAGGATATTCAAAATTGGATGGCCCCATATTTTAAAAATTCACCTGTTGAAGTATCTATTATTGGAGACTTTGATGAAAAAAATATCATTGGTCCGGCTTTAAAATATTTAGGAGCATTGAAAAAAAGAAAAACTTTCCCAGACAAATTTACGCCTGTCGGAAAAATAATTTTCCCCAAAGGTGAACAGCTTGAACTGAAACCTGAGACCAGGATTGATTCAGGTGTTGTCAGGCTTGCATTTTTAACAGATGATTTTTGGAATATCAGACAAACCCGCCGGCTGTCTGTTTTGTCCAGGGTTTTATCAGAAAGGCTGAGAATTGTTCTTAGAGAAGATTTAGGTGTGACTTATTCCCCTTATGCCTACAATGATCCATCAAGGATATTTAAGGATTATGGGATACTGTATATGGTTGCCAATGTGAAACCGGAAAAGCAAACATTTGTCTTCAATAAAATTAAAGCGATTCTTAATTCTATTCTCGTGGATGGTATTACAAAAAAAGAAACAGATCTGGCATTAAAGCCGGTCCTGAGTCATTTAAAAATTATTAGAAAGACCAATGCGTATTGGTTGAATGCTGTTATGGCAAATGCTTCAACGTATCCGGAAAAATTTGACTGGGCCAATACCATAATGCATGACTATAATGTCATTACCCGGGATGATTTGATGTTGCTTGCAAAAAAATATTTGAACATTGATGATAGCGCATTGATTGTTATAACGCCTGGGAATGGTGCAGATTAAAAAAGAAAGGGGCCTTTATAATATTCCTGGAGAGTTAAAGGAAAATTAAAAAAGAAAGGATTTTAAACCATATAGAATAGATTATGGTTCATATTAATGTAAAGGGTTTTCATCTTTATCAGTAATATTATTATTAAGGTAACAATCCAGATCAAAAAGCTGTTTAAAACTTAAGTCCGTAAATTGTACATGCCTTTCTCTAATCTTCATTGCACTGAAGGAGGGTGTGTTTGTGACTTCATTATCAGAAATGGTTTTAAATGGAAGATTACCCACATAAAATCCCATACTGCTTAAAAAAATTGATTCTTCTGACGGGTCTTGGTTTTTTGTATCATTATTTTTTGTATCAATATATTTAAAAGCAAGTCCGCCCATGCTGATATCAGTGATCTGGCCTAATTTGTGAGAACTGGGGCTTATAGCAGCGTATGCACCTTCAGCAGCTTGATATCGCTTGTTTTTTCGCCTTTCAGTTGTTCTTTTTCTTCCCACCATGATATGCTTCCTTATGTTTGTCTCAGTTTATTTGAAAAATGATTTTTATCTTAAATCATGCACAAAATATACCATTAAAAAATTTAAATGACCATTATTAGTGCGTTATAGATAAGGTTTTAATATATCTGGGAAAAAAAATCAATAGATGAAAATTTAGTTTTTTTATTTTAAGCAATCGCTGTGAATCAAGGAAAAATAAGTTAGGAAAAAAGAATTTTTTTTCCTAAAACATTACATCTTTTTCTCAAATAATTTTAAAATTCTATTTTTTCTAACATTGTCCGGAGTAAAAACCCTGCCGCTAATGACAAGGTATACGCCATGTGGCAATGTCTGGACGGCAGCAACTGCTGATCCCAGGTTAAAAACGGCATCACTGGATTTAAATTTAGCCGGCTCCATGGCACCGGTAAGCACAATGACTTTGTTTTGTATAGGAGTCAGCACTTTTGCCGTTTCAATCATGGTGTCAGTACCATGGGTGATGATTATCCTTTCATAGGGTACTTTTTTTACAGCCTGATGGATGATGGATCGATCTTGATCCGTCATATCAAGAGAATCTTTTTTCAATAAGGAAGAAATATCATATTTAAAATTTACCCGGGCATCTTTTAAGATATCAAAGATATTGGATTCTCCTATTTCATATTTACTAAGCGCATCAAAGTATACTTTATCAATGGTTCCGCCCACGGCAAAAAATTTAATTTTCACAATCCTCCTCCTTTTTCGATAGTTTTGATTCTAAAAAAAGGTTCAGGGTTGACAGGCAGATATCATAATTAAAACCCCGGTATCGTAAAAAATTCATCATTTTTTTTTTAAACTTGTCCATAGTCAGATTTTGCCATGTTTTTATTTTTGATCCTACAGCCTTTAAAGCCAGACTCTGATCATCATATACCTTTAAAAGATCTTCAATGTCCGATGGTTTAATTCCCTTTTGTCTGAGTTCATATTCAAAGGCAAATTTTGATTTGGCTTTGGTTTTTATTCTGGTCTCGATAAATAGCTTTGCAAATTCTTTATCATTTAGATAATTTTGATCCAGTAAAATGTCAATTATTTTCTCTACAATATCCTTTGTAAATTCTTTTTTTTTTAAGTAATTCTGCATTTCTTGAATTGTTCTGGCTTGATAGGATAAATAGTTTAAAGCCTTGTTCAAAGCCTGTGCCGTTGTTTTATTTTTATTTACCATAAATTTTATCCCATAATTTTACCGGGGTTTTTAAAATATTGGACATCATATTTATAAGTCCGTCGCCAACGGCAGACGGATGTAATGGGACAACCATGGGATCGGAAAGTTTTCCCGTTGCTTTTATCGGAACAGATATCAGCCGCCCGTTTAAAATTGTGTTTATTATGGGAATTTTTTTGATAATAAGATCAATGGTTTTAAAAGGCGCAACCAGACAAGTCAGATCCAGGGCATCGTTTACAGGGTCAATCCAGCCACTGAATAGCAACGTCATATCCTGGCCATCAATGATTGCCCGGGTAAGATGAATTATACTATCTTTGATGTCGGCTTCCAGGTAAATATTATCATAAGCAAATCCATTTTGTGTCACATCTGGAATTTTTCCTTTAAAAATTTTGGAAATATTTAAAACAGAAAGAATTCTTGAAAGAAGCGTTAATTTATATATCCTCCCTTTTTCAGCGTTTAATATGATCGCGCCGTTTAATTTATTTAAAAAATCTTTTTTAAAGCCATTGGACTTAAGATTACCAGTTAAAGAATATTGTCCGTCCATAAAACCATTTTTTTTTAAAAGACAGGTGAATAGATCCTGGATATTGTCTTTATTGTTTGCTTTAAAATAAATGTCTGTATTCAGGCGGTCTTTTTGAAAATTGATATAGCCACTTGTTTCCAAATCACATAAAAGGGCTTTGTTCAATTTGATCCGGGAAGAATCTTTTTTATATAATAATTGAGAGTCAATTTGGGTAAATGTCAATTTTTTAATTTTAAGTTGATCTGCATTTATATGGATGATTTTATCCTGTAATAACCGCCTGTCAATTGTGATAATCCGGGGTGAAGTAATTTCTGGCGGGTCAATGGAGTCATCAATTGCGATTTGAAAAAAGGCTGAATCCAGATCAATGGTTTTGATGAAGATATTTAAGTTGGAGGCCTGGTCTTCCTTTATTAATATGGATTGTCCTTCACTAAAATCGTTTATTTTTTTTGCCCAGAAACTGCCCGGCCTGATTACTTTATTTATTGAGCTTGTATCTAACATGCCCTTAAAATCAAACAAGGGTTCATCATTGTTGTAATTAAAGGATAAAGATGCATTTGAAACCGGCTCATCTATAATTTTGATTGCATTAAAGGCAAAAGACGCTGATGTTTCACCTTTTAGATCAATATGGACTTTTGGTCCGCTGGAAAATTTAAGATCTGTTTTTAAAAAAGAGTCTGTGGGCTCCAGTTGGAAATTGCCATTTTCCATATCAAATGGAATTAAAATACTGTTCAGATGTTTCTTTTCGATTAAGTTTTCCATCCATGAAAGGTCAACTATTTTCGTTTGAATTTTGGTTATATTAAAATGATTCTTGGAAAGATGATATTGACAGGACAGATTTTGTATTTGTTTTTGATTCTTTTGTGTTGAAATATTAATTTTTTCACTTCTGCCTTTTAAATCATACTCCCATTGTTCTGGTTTTAATATGGGGCCGGACAGGTCAATTGCGCTGATATGTATCTTACCGGTTCCTTCTTTGACAGGTGATATCATTTTATTTGTTTTTTTATAGGACATCAACCAGGGTATGGTTGAGGACAGGTCAATATCTCCGGAACCGGATTTGATTTTAATCCGGACCTCATTTTTAAAATCGATAAGGGTATTAAAATCATAGATTTTATTATGATTAATAATGGCATTAAACTGTTGAAGAGACACCCTGTCAGGTTCATAATTAAAATTTATATTTTCAAGGGAAAGTTTGCCGGGAATACGATCATAATACCCGGTAGCAGAAAGTTCAGTTGCATTGATTTTAACCTTAAGCAAAGGGTCGTCAGGTCCCAGCAAAAGGGCTAATTCGGCTTTTGATCGTCCTGTGACATCATGAACAAGTGATAATTCTCTGGATAGAAAGGTTTCTGGTAAAAGGGATATTAAGGTTTGGGGAATCAAAGAAAGATCAAGAGCAAGTGAAAATTCACCTTGAAACGGAAAGTTTTTATAATTTAAAAGGTCAATGGAAAGATGTCCTTTTTCAAGTTTTGAATTTTGAATGATGGCGCTTTTTGCCTGTATATCAAGAATGCCTTTTTGTATATGGACATCTGCCTTAACACCTCTGGCCATCAAGTCAGTTGCGGGAATATTTACGGATCCATGTTCAATATTTCCCTTTAGGCTGAACCGATCTGCATTAAACAGATTTTTAAGGTCTTTGGCTTGAAAAGATACAACCACACTGGGGACAAAACCTGACCTGACAATTTGGAAAATAGTTTTTACAATTTCATTGTCATTGAATAATTTTTGGGACATCTGTCTTGCCTGATCAACATTAATATTGGTTCCAATAAATTCCAGGTTTGATTTTTTTTGAATCCGGTTGTTTTCAAAATGGATGGCGATGGTGCCTTCAGGATAATTTAATTTAAATGGGGTCAAGACAAGTTGATACCCATCTTCAGCCAGGTTAAAGGAAGATTTAATTATACTTGAATCCAATACGATATTTTTATTTTTAGACAAGAGCTTTGGTGCGATAAAAGTGCACCGGCCTTTGATCTCTCCTTTTGAATTTATGCCGGCAAAAAGGGTTATCTGATCCAGGTCAATGGAATCCAAATCAGGATATCTCCCAAAAGCGGTTTTTGACAGGGTGGCAGGACGGAATTTTATTTTTTTTATTGTTGTATTTAAAAGGATCTCTTCTTTTTCTTTTGAAAGAGAAACTTTCCCATCCATTTGTTTGAAGTATTGACTAATGCAGTTTTTAAACCTGAGTTCGACAGAACTCTGATGTTCGGGTAAAAAAGTAAAAATTTTTTTTAAATCCCGGATAGTGTTTGAAGCAAAAACATTAAGGGGTAATGCAAATGGTTTGCCTTTTATTACCATTGGTTTGATTTCAGGCCGATCAATGGTTATCTGATTTATGTCTATCCTGCCCTGTAAAAGCTGTTGAATATCAAAATTAAATTTTAAAAAATCGATGGTGGCATTTATGCCATTGTCAGGATTAAAAATAAAGTTATGAACAGAAATGCTTGGGCCGGGAAAAATAGCAAGGGAAAATTTTGAGCCATCAATCAGTACTCCGGTTTTTTGATAAATAAAATAAGATATTTTATTTTTTATATATGATGAATTGATGCCCCGGGTAATGATAAAAGGAGACAATAATATTAATCCTGTAATGACTGCTATACCATAAAGAATGAGCCGTTTAAATCCTGTTTTATAAGAAAAAAACATTCATCCTTACCAGGAAAAATCAAGCGCATTGGATAGATTAATAAAATCAGCCATTACAAGAAGGGTTTGATCCATTAAAATTTTTTTCAGGTCATCAGTTTTAATGTTTTTCTGATCTGATTTTTCCGGGGCAGGTTTACCAATAGACCTTAAATACTCATTTTCAATATCAATTTCTAATTTTTCATATTGTTTTTTTTCCGATTTCCGGACATCCAGGTTTAATGAGAGCGAGGGCTTATCATTGAGCTTTGATGCCATTTCAATCGTTTTTTTAAGATAGTTTAAGCCAGGGTCTTTTAAAGATCTTTGCTGGTAAAGCATATTTAATTTTTTATTCACCAAAGAAAGGGACCGGTATTTGTTATAGTATGTCCTGGTTGTTGTATCCCAGGGCAGGGCACCTTCTAAAGAGCTTTCTCCTGTATCTTTAATTCTATAGACATGCGGATATTCTAAATCCGGTAAAATTCCTAAATTTTGAGTGCTGTCCCCGGATACGCGATAAAATTTTGCACTTGTCAGCTTTAGCTTCCCTTTTCCAAGCGGCCGCATTTCCTGAACAGTTCCCTTTCCAAAACTTCTTGTGCCGACAATCACACCACGCTGATAGTCTTTAATCGCACCGGCAAAAATTTCTGAAGCCGATGCGGTCATTCGATTGATTAAAACAATAAGGGGCCCGGAATATTCTATACTGGGGTTTTCATCATATAATACAGTGGTTCTGTGTTTTGTTTTAATCTGCACTACTGGGCCGGATTTAAGAAAAAGTCCGGTCAGCTCATTGGCCTCTTTTAAGGAACCGCCGCCATTGTCCCTTAAATCAATAATTAATCCATCAATATTTTCGTTTTTAAGTTCAAACAATAGTTTTTGAACATCTCTTGTTGTGCTTTTGTAGTCTTTATCTCCCCTGTTGTAGGCATTAAAATCAATATAAAAATTGGGAATTTCAATAATGCCCAGTTTCAGGGGTTGGTTGTTGTGATCAATGGTGATGATATTTTTTTTAGCAGATTGTTCTTCTAATTTAACCTGGTCCCTTTTTATTTGAATGGTTTTGATTGAATCAGTTTTTTTAGCAGGGATGATTTTCAGCCGGACAAATGAATTTTTTGGGCCTCGGATCAGTTTGACAACATGATCAATCCTTTGTCCGATGGTGTCTTTGATTTCTCCTTTTTTACCCTGACCCACACCAATAATTTTATCACCCGGCATAAGCAGATTTGATTTGTCAGCAGGTCCCTTGGGAATCAGCCGGATCACCTTTGTATATTCATATTCGGTTTGGAGCACCGCACCTATACCCTCAAGTGATAAACTCATATGGATATCAAAATCCTCGGAAGCCCTGGGAGGAAAAAATTGAGTATGGGGATCAAAACTTGCCGTCACAGTATTCATGAAAATTTGAAAAATATCATTTGAATTGGTTTGCAATAATCGATTGAGCCGGTTTGAATATGTTTTCTCAAGCGTATCAGTGATCAAATCTGTTTGCTGATCATTCAGTATCAAGGAAATGATGTGATTTTTCAGCTCTTTTTTCCAGAGAGAATAAAGTGCAGACTTATTGTCCTTCCATTGCCGCGAATCAATGTCAAAGATCATGGATTCATTTTGAGTGAAATCTAAATCTTTTTTCCATGTTTTGATCAATGTTAAAATATATTCAAGCCGTTCCTTTGATCGGCCCATATATAAATTAAATATGGTGAAAGCAGTATTCAGACGTCCTTTTTTAAGGTCATTATCAAATTGGAATTGATATCGCTTGAATTGATCAACATCTTCTGTTGTAAAGAGCTGCTTGCCTGGATCAAGTTGTTTTAAATATGTATCAAGAATGATTGTGGACATTGAATCATCCAGATTTTTTTCAAGATAATGATATCGTTCAAGTGCCTTTATAATTTGAATACATTGCGAAGAATGCTCAGGTTTAGGGTTGATGGTCGTGCTAATATCTGCTGTTGCAGATAAACAATACAATAAAAAGATGAGCGCTGAGAAAAGGTATTTCAAGAAAATTGAAATATGTATTCCCTTATTTTGTTTCTTGGTCATGATCTAAATCCTCTGGAGTTTCAAAACTTATTCTGCCTATTTTACCAGCCCGAAGTTCACGAATCAATGTTTCAGATGCTTTTTGATAATCAATTATGCCGCCTTTTTTTAAACACCCCCTTGCAGAACCGATTTTTTCGATTAAACTCAGTTCATTCTCAGGAATGGTTTTTAAAAAAGAATAGCGCTGCATTAATAATTCAGAATATCTTTTCAGCAGAAGAGTGGCGGCAAAAAATCCAATGTCATTATAGTCAATGGCCGTATCTGATATGGCACCGCTTGCTGCCAGGATATAGGCTTTTTGTTCGGATTCTATTACCGGCCATAATATCCCGGGTGTATCATAGATATCAATATTATTTTTTAAACTGGTTCTTTGCTGGTGCCGGGTGATGGCAGGCACATTACCGGTTTTTGCAATTTTTTTCCCTGCCAGGGTATTTAAAATGGTTGATTTTCCTGTATTTGGAATGCCCACAACCATTACTTTTAATTTTCTGGCCCGGTTGCGATTGATTTTGCCTGTACAATAATTTAATGCCTCGTCAACCTGGGATTTTTGAGAACCGCAAATTGCGATGGCAAAAGTTTTCTTTTGCGTTTCAAAATAATGAAGCCATGCTTTTGTTTGTTCAGGGTCGGCAAGGTCGGATTTATTTAACACTTTTAATCGGAATTTTTCTTTGCAGATTTTATTCACAAAAGGATTCGCGCTTGCCATGGGCAGTCTTGCATCTAAAATTTCCAAAACAATGTCTACTTTAGATATAGTCTTTTTAAGCAGGTTTTCCGTTTCAACCATATGTCCTGGAAACCATTGAATTGTCATTTTTATTATTTCTCTTTTCTGGTTTGCCTGATTTTATATTCCATAAGCCATTGATTTATTAAAAGTTTTCAAGTAATTTTTTTTGAAGATATGTGTTTGTTGCGATGATTCCCTGTTCCGGGAAATTAAAACCGCCTTTGAAATCATAGATAATCCGATGAAAAATGGGTCCTGCCGGTTTCCTCGCCGAAGATATCATGCAGAGGATATTTTGCCCTGATATGTTTAATGATAAAGTCTTCAACCTTTTTATCGGTAATAGTGACCAGGTCTTTTTTATTTTTAAAGTCCACATCTGAAGGTCTTAAACGCTTTTGTTCAATCCTGCAAATATTGCCGGCCTGTTTAATCAGATCTTTTAAAAATGTTATCATTGCCAAATCCAGTTTGTTCTGGTTTAAATTTTATCGATTATGGCATATCAATACATTTTTTTCAAAGGCAAAAACCCCATATTCAGGGCAATTGCATGTAAAAACAAAAATATTCATAAAAAAATCCACAAAAAAATACAGGTTTTAAAATGGTTGTTTTGCTTTATCCCGGTCTCCTCGGCAAGATGCAGTAACTCGATATAATGGAATTTTGTTTTTGTAATATCATTTGTCACACATCACAATCTATTGTATCTTTTTTTTTGCCACATTCCGTTTAAAGATGTAGTATAAGAAAAAAACAGGATTTATTAAACATGAAAAAAGACGGCGGATTGATCAGGAATTGGCAGCTTCATCACCTGATCTTACCGGACATAGAAGGTTTTAAAGAAGAATTTTTAGCTCATTTCCCCGGAGCTTTGCTTGACCCCGGACCCTTGAAGTTCAGTGGTACTGTTGTTGAAGATTCAGCCGGTAGATATAAACCTGGCTGGCACATGATTTCTTCTTATATCTGCTCAATTGATAGAGAAAAAGGGGTTATTGAGACACTGAATACTATTTACAAGGTTATAGATGAGGGCAATGACGAGTTGCCGGATATGGGTAACGATATATTAAACGTTTTTTATTGAAAGAAATTTTTTCCAATATTTTAAACAAAATTTACTCCATCTCCAATTTTATGAACGTCTCAAGCGTGGATATAGATTTTTTTACTGATAAGGCTGAAATTGTAGAGTTTCACAATAAATCATATAGCGGGAAGGGGAAAGGAATGGCACATAAGTGTAAAGAATGCGGCTTCCGAGCAAAATATGACAAGGCTCCAGACTCATTTTTAGGGCGTATATGGAGATGGCATACAAATTGGTGTCCTGGTTGGAAAAAACATATCACATCCCTTCCTGATGGGGAACGAATCAAATTAGCAGAAAAGTATGATATGAAAAAATGGTCATGAATCGCTCTATTTATCGGAAATACCAATCCTGGTATTTCCGATAAACGGTTCATTGACTTTGATACCTGGTTTTGAGATGATCCAGCTAAATAAAAATCTTAATTTCCGGATATGTCCATGCAATTTAAAACTTTATGGAAGACCATCTGTATATTAGTACTATTGGTTTTTGCAATTCCCTTGATTTGTTCGGGTACAGAGCCTTTGAGCCATCAAAATGCTTCATCTGATTTTCCATCACTAATGGAA
>Ga0164315_10004864_pt1 | contig 10466 bp, 6 predicted proteins | sample GuaBasSedimGuay6_FD_113737 | JGI IMG/M metagenome (GOLD analysis project Ga0164315, IMG submission 113737) | Subseafloor sediment microbial communities from Guaymas Basin, Gulf of California, Mexico - Guay6, Core 4569-2, 0-3 cm | ecosystem: Environmental > Aquatic > Marine > Hydrothermal vents >...
AGCAAAGTTAAGTTTGGCTCCCACAAACCATTTTGCTCCCGGCATTTTGTGAACATCGTCAACGACACTTTCAAATGATTTAGAATATTTTATCTCTGTAAAATCCCAGATTTCAGCCCAAAACTCCGTTGTATTTTTGATACTCCATTCATGAATAGTGTTAAAATCATCACTTTTTAATGCATATTTATCAGCAATCATGCTGAGAAAAGTCTGCATATTTGAGTTTTGTTTTGTATTGGAATCTGGTGTCCAAAGGGGTGAATTGCTCATTAGTAATAAATAATTTTTTGAAAATAATTGAGCCACAATTTACAAATATCCTTGGGATTAATAAGTTGAGTACTTAGTTTTTTTGAAATTAACACTTTAAGTAATTATCAATTGGGATTACAAATCTCAAAACCCTTAACATTCGGATTAGGAAATCCGAATGAGCAATTAAAAAAATCAGAAAAGACATAAACACTAATCTACCTTTATTGATTTAACTCTCTGCAATAAATCTCCATTTGCTGTAATTATGTTGAGCATTACATCAAACATTCCGGTTTCATCACTTGTGTAAAAAGATTGTTCAATTCCAGTTTCATTAAGTTCATTTTCAGAATTCCAATAAATTGTATTGGAAAAATACGGCTGATTTGATGAGATTGTATTTTCACCATCAAACTCAGGAAACACTTGTTTTGAGGAAAGTGATGATGTAGAATATTTAAAAAAAACAGTTTCGTTGGGAAGTTTTACACCACCAAAGTTGTCAGTCTTTGTAGTAATCATTATAATTCCGTTAAAACTCATTTCACCAAAACTGTAGGGCTTAGTAATGACTTCAATTTTCTCAACTTTAGCAGTCTTAATCCTCATCACTCTATCAATATCAAAAACAGGCAAATTATCAATAAGAACAAGTGGTTTGTCATAAAGCACTTCGGTGGCATCATTAAGAACATTTAGTACAAACTTACCTCCTCGTTTACGGGCACTAACATAAGTAACTATTTCGTTAAAGATTTCCTGCATAGTTGGCAAATCAATGTAATCTTCTAAAACTATTGAAGCCTGCACATCCTGAAAAGGGAAAGGAATAGTATCAATAAAATTTGTCTGATTTAAAACAACTTCTTTAAATTTAAATTCAACCTGCTGATTTATGTACATTTCTTCAATCAACTTTTTATGAGAAGTATCAATTTGAAGGGGGAAATTTCTAAATAGAGGAAATCTCTTTGAAAAATCGCTAAAAACAATTATTTCAGCATCAATATCTTTAATGGTATCCATTGTTAGTCCAACATCTTTTGTGCCTTCTAACTGGTTCAGAGAAAATATAAAATTGCCATTTTCATCACTAAGGTAAGAATGTATTTGTGGCTGAGAGCCTATTACTGAGGCAAATATCCTCTGGTTTACCAAAGGTTCTTTTGTGGCCTCATTTCTAATTAAACCACTAACACTTAAATCTCTGATTTCAGGAAGCCATTGTTGGTCGACCTCAACATCAGTAAACTTTTCTTTAAACTCAATGGAGTTAAAAACACTTTGATTGAAAATAAAACTAAGTTCGATTTGTTTAATAACATCCTCATTTAGAGGAGTCAGTTTTTCACAATTATCATTCAACAGTAGAGGATTGAAAACAAACTCTAATGGCAAGTCATTATTAATTGAAGTAAACGTTCCTTTTTTTGCAACTGAGGAAACCACTAAATCATTTTCTTTTAATCCACTTATTCCAATTTCAACTTTTTCCCTTTTGCCAAATTCTGATCTAAGTTCCAGATCGAAACTTAATCCTTTTTCAGATTTAACAAATATTGGATTTATGGATACTACCTCCTCATTTTCTTTCTTAAGAACAAGATAATTTACTCCTTTGGTAAAAGCAACATTATTTAAATAAGTAGAAACAATACTATCGCTAAGAATTATTTCTTTTGAGTTAATTTCTTCAAATTCTGAATTATAAGAGTCCAATTTCAATTTAAGACCTTTAGCCTCGCCTTGAGAGAATATTTTCACTTCAGCTTTCTGCTGATCAAACCTTAAAACAATGCCTGAGTTTTGAGTCTCATTAAGTTTAATAAAAATGGAATCACCTCCTATTAACAACATTTTTAACCAATAATCATGTTCAATGTTAGGTGTAAAAGAAAATAAACCAATCCCATTATCATAAATAAAAACCTCCGACAGAGTATCGCTTGTGCTATTTACAATTATCGCATTTTTGATGGAGCCCAAAGTTAATTTATTAAAAAATACAACTGTGTTTGCTCCTATCCCGCTAACAAACTTTCCTCCTTCAGGTTCAATTACATATGGCCTCAGTTGTTCAATTGATGACTCTTCCAGTTTTCTTTCTGGATTTACAATCCTAATAAGAGTATTAAAAAAATTCTCAGGTTTACCATTCCTCATGAGCATGGTATAAGCCCGTAGATAATAATTCCCTGAAAGCAGTTCAGTAGGTAACTGTAGATATCCTTGCACTAATCCTTTCTCAATTTTGAATTTTGCCTGGACAATCGCACTTTTTTCTTTGAAAAGTTCAACATACAAAATCTTACTAAGATCACTTTGTGTACTTCCATCCTCAACAATAACCTTGGCAGTAAAAAGTATCTTTTCACCAGATAAATAAAGATCTCTATCCGCTACAAGCACAACTTTTTCATTAATGTTAAATTTTTCTGTCTGGCTTGAATTATCATTAGCAATTGCATTGCTATGGATCGACAAAACCGTAAACAACAAAACTGTCAATTGATATTTTACTAGTCTTTTTATCATAATCTAATCCTCCCAAAAATCTGGTTTAGTAATAGTTCCTCCATTTTGTCTACAGTCGGCGCAAGATTGACCGGGAACAGCCCTCATTTCATCATATAAAATTATATATACAGGATAAAGATATGGCAGAGTCGCGCCTATTTCTGCATATGCTTGGTAATTTCCATCATTTATTGAACACCTTGTAAAATAAAAGGGTGCATCTATTCTATCGACAAAGATCCTCCTTGTATCAAATCCACTTACCATAAAATAACCCAGTACAGATTCATTATCATCATTAATACTCCTCATATTTCCTCTTATCTGATAGGGTTGTTGCGAATACATTGACCCTTGCTCGGAGTTTTGTTCTTCGATGGCATTCCAATACTGATAGGCTGATTTGCCAATTGTATGTTGATTTACCAGAAGGCTGTATTTAACTGTTAATTCCTTGGTTTCAGTATTAACATAATTTAGAGGAAAACGCTCTAACTTATTCGTTACAAGCGATGTAGAATTAAATGTGAATATGTCCTTAACTTTGTTTGTTCGCCAGCAATCATACAAAGAGTCAATAGGGTGGAACTCTCTTACTCGTCCATTGTAATACCAACGAATAAAAAAGTCAGACTGAAAATGAAAGGTTGCTTCCATATCCCATAAATAAAAATTAGTGTCATTTAATGTTTCCTCAGCATCAATATAGAACTGGTAACCCACTTGGGGATGATCTAATCCTGAATTGCTATGATACTCTACTTCTGCATAAACATCATCAATTAAAACAGGCTTAATCAACTCTTCATAAGAAGATTCATATTCTTTTCCTTGGGGTGTTATGACGCTTAATTTATATCGCTTTCCTATTTGCCCTTGAATTCCATTTGACATTGTAGAGTATGTTCCAGGTTCTGTTTCTACTAGTGTTTCACTACTGCCATCATCATCAAATATCTTCAAAACACATCCACTAAATGGAATATACCGGGCATATTTAACGGGTAATGATTTGGATATTTTTATGGTATAGGGACCAGGAGTATTTGTTATCCCACCTTCAACAACCAGCAGATTCTCATACTTATCTACATCTGGCCAATACTCGTCTATGCAGGAATTCAACCACAAAAATTGTAGAGCTAAAATAAATAGTAATATTCTTTTTATTCTCAAAACTCAATTATTTAAAATGCTAATCCTCCCAATAAACTGGTTTATAAACACTTCCTCCTTTTGTACGGCAATCAACACAACCTTCATGTGCTACACCTCTTGCTCCACCAACAAATACCACCCACTGTGGTTTTTGATATGGCCCCCCAAGGTACAAGTCACCATATGCCTTTGACCAACCATCATTAAAAACACAATATGAATAATAAAACGGTTCATCAATCTTTTCCACAAAAATCCGTTTACTATGGCTAGATGCTACCAGGAAAAATCCCAGTACAGGCTCATCGTCATTATTAATGTTTCTAAGGTTACCCTTGATCTGATATGGTTGATGAGAATATAAGGACCCTTGTTCAGAATTCTGATCTTCAATAGCACTCCAAAACTGAAATGCCTTTTTGTTAATAGTGTATTGGGTAACCAGCAAACTATATTTTATGGTTAAGCGTCTATCTTCTGTATTAACATATTTAAGAGGGAAACGTTCAAGTTTATCATTTACAAGTAGTGAAGAGTTAAAAGTATAAATCTCTTTTATCCTTGCTGTCCTCCAGCAGTTATAAAGGGAGTCTATTGGATGAAAATCGTAAAGTCGGTTGGTGTAATACCAGTGTATAAAATAGTCAGATTGATAATGGTAAGTTTCCAATAGATCCCACATATAATAGGTAGAATCAGATACTGAATTTTTTGTATCGACGTAAAACTGATAACCAGCGAGTTGATGATCATAATCACCATTGTTGCGATATTCTACCTCAGCATAAACATTATCTATTTCAACAGGTTCCTTTAGTAATTCAAAAGAAGATTCATAATTTTTGTCATCTGGTGTAGAGATGTTGAGTTTGTAACTTTTCCCAATTTGCCCCTGAATTCCGTTAGGCGTTGTATAAAAAATTCCAGGTGATATTTCCGTCAAATACTCTTCTTCACCATCGTCAACTAAAATCTTAACAACACATCCGGTGTATGGCGTATAAGCTGAACTATCAAGGTGTGATGACTTTGATATTCTAATCATGTAGGGACCTCTGTGATTAGTGATCCCACCCTCAACAACAAGCAGATCCTCATACTTATCCACTTCTGGCCAATATTCGTCTACACACGAGTTAAGCCATAAAAATTGCAGCACAAGCAAAAGCAATATCAGTTGTTTAATTTTCATAATTGCCCAACTTGAAATTGTACGAAAGTGAGAATATTGGACTTCCGAAAATTGAAAGTTTGTAACCCTTAATGGTTCCTCCTTCAGTTTTAAAATAAACAGAATATGCATTTCGGCGACCTGTTACATTGTAAACAGACAAACTCCAGGAGCCATGAAATAGTTTATTTCGTTTTAAATTGCCTTCCAGGTTAACTGCTAAATCAAGACGGAAATAATCTGGTAATCGATACTCATTTCGGCTTGAATAATACGTTATTTGTGAACCATCTTGATAAAATATTGCTGTTGGATATGTTATTGGCCTCCCTGTTGAATAAACTACATTTGAAGAGAAACTAAGTCTTCTGGACAATTTATAATTAAGCACAAGATTCATTGCGTGTGGCTTGTCGTAGTTTGCCGGATAAGGATTTCCAAAATTAATACTTGTAAACTCATCATCTCCTTTTACCAAAACTGTAGAAGATGAGTAAGTGTAATTAATCCATCCATTCAAGCGGCCATAAGGTTTTTTCAGCATTAACTCCAGACCATAGGCATCAAGATCTCCCTGAAGAATCTCCGTTTCAACAACTTTAGTAACGATCAAATCTGCACCATCTTTGTATTCAACCAGATTATTAACTTTTTTGTAGTAGGCTTCAGCCGAAAATGCCAACTTTCCTTTAAAGAAGTTAGTAAAAACTCCAACAGAATATTGCTGTCCTCTCATTGGTTTAATATGACTATCGCTCAGTTTCCATTTGTCCGTTGGAGACATGGCAATAGTATTCGACAACATAAAAATATATTGGTGTAATTGACTAAAACTTGCTTTAACAGAAAGAGCAGGATTAATTATGTAATTTGCTGCAAGTCGGAAATCAGGATTAGTGTATGTTTTAATACTCTCGTTTTTGGCATAATAAACAGTATCAGTAATATTTTCAACTTCCAGAGGAGCGCCAGGAATATATTCATAAACCTCCTGAGGTCCCAAATACGAATAATAGTTAAACCTAAATCCTCCACTCAAAGAAAACACAGGTGTTACAGACCATTCTTCATCAATATAAATCCCACCTTCAACACCTCTTTCTTTACCCAAATGAACTGGGACTACCTCTGAAACATCATTTAAAGGAAGGTGATCTCCACGATCAAGATCATACAATATTGTATTGGCTCCAAATGAAATACTGTGCTTTTCGTTAGGTCTTAAAATAATATTTGCACGAATTTCATTATGCTGTAAATTATAATTGTTTTTGTATGCAGCCCAATCAATCTGACTATTTTCTTCGTTAAATCCATAATTGCTAAAACTGTATGTAAGTTGCAAATTATGTTTGTTTCTAATGATATGATCCCATCCTATTGATGCTCCCATATTTTGATAATCATAATCTGATTGAGATACCAAACTTATGTCGTCGTAACTAAAATATGTAAGCAGTTTAATGCTATTATTTGGATTCAATGAAATTGAGAAATTAGTAATGGCATCTGCAAATTGAGCTTTAGAATTTTGAATTTCATAATTGTCTATCAAACTCAACACCCAGTCAGAATATGTAGATCTCACTGCCACAAGGTAACTGCTTTTATCCTTCATAAATGGTCCCTCAACCATAAGACTTCCTGTGATAGGGCTTATTCCACCTCTTAAAGAAAACTTCTTTTTATTTCCCTCTTTGGCGGTAATATCAAATATTGAAGAAAGACGTCCTCCATATTTTGCAGGGATATTACTTTTGTAAAGTTTAAAATCGCTGATAGCATCTGGTGTAAATGCTGAAAAGAAACCGAATAAATGCGAAGTATTGTAAATCGGTACATTATTTAGATAAAATACATTTTGGTCGGCTGGGCTACCTCTAACATTGTATCCCGAAGCACCTTCTCCAACTGATTGCACACCTGGTAGTAAAAGCGCTACTTTTACAATATCGCGTTCACCCATAATGGAAGGTATTTCTTTGATGGCCTTTGCCGAAATTTTATCAAAGCCCATCTGAGTTCCGCGAATATTGTCCTCTTTATCAGATCTAATAATCACTTCGTCTAACGCATAAACCTTTCTGTCTAGGAAAAATTCAATCCGCCCATCAGAAAGAACCTCCAATTGGTATTTTTCTTCATTGCTTTCAATACTATTTACATTAAGAGAATATTTACCTTTCTTCAGACTAATACTAAAATATCCAAGATCATTGGTTGTAGTTCCAGTTTCCAGTTCTTCAAAATACAAACTGGCCCCAATTATTGGTAAGCCATCATCAGTATTATTTATAAAACCATCAACAGTAACAATATCTTTTCCAGCACCCTTATTCCTGTCTCCAACAACAATATTTCTTGTTAACAGGGCTTTTCGTGTAGCAAGGTATTCGTGAATATTACTTTCTTTCTTTTCCTCACCAAATAAATCATCTCCACTTTTACTGCTAATTTCAAAATAATCTCGAGGGAGTTTGGTTTGTATTACTCCATCTTTTGTAACGAAAATATTACCATTTTCAAATGCAAATGACAGTTCCAATTTTCTAAGGTTTTCTCTCAAAACCTGTTTCAACATAAAGTTATTATTTATCCTAACTTTTAGATCATTAAGAACAGTGTCTTCGTAATAGAAGTTAACATGGAAATTACCTTCAACTTTATTTACAAAATCAACCCATAACAAATTATCGTAAGACCTATCAATGTAAATCTCATCGCTTTGGGCCATTAGGGATGATAAAGCAATAAAAAGTCCTACTAAAACACTTATTGTTTTTTTACCGACTGGAAACCTCATCGCAGTATCGCATTAAATTATTCAAACTAGTGTTGGATGCTTTACGTAGTTTTATTTTGTTGTCTTTCATAAATTTCTTTATTTCAAACTTTTGTTCAGGAAAGACTCTGAAGATGCTTTTCTTATTTTTAATTTTAAACTTAATATTATCCTTAATAATGTACTTTTCAATTATAGTTTCAGAATATTTTCCATTAGGATAGCGATTTGAATAAGTTCCCAAAAACTCCTTTTCAAAGGATTTTACAAATACAAATGTACCATCATAAATAAGTTCGTAAAATCCTTTTATGGACTTATTATTCAGATGATTTGAAATATTTACAAAGTGCTTTTCATGAAGAGAAAAGTATTTAATATAATTATCATTTAAGACAATTATTTTAAAATTTACCGAGTCAACAAAACCCATTAATATTACTTTTTGCTGCTCAATATCGAATTTCAAATCTACATTTTCAAATTCTCTTCCTACAAGAGTCAAATCTCCTTTACTAAAAACACTCGCCACAAAAAAGGGATCCCCATAAGCAACAGGGTGAAGAGGAGCATAAACACTACCATTTACTAGTAAATCATCAATACCATAAACTTCTGTGGCATGTTTATGTATTTCTTCCAACTGATTTTGTGAAAATAGACCAGAAAAAATAAATACTAGCAAAACTGAAAATAGTCTTCCCATATTAATTTGGTTTAATTAATTGACTTTTAATCTAATGATTTAGTTGCATCTGAATAATTACCAAATTTAGAAATATAATTCGGTTTAAAATCATCTTTTCAATAAACGGAAGAATAATTCGACGAATATCAATAATTATTCTACAAACGGTAATATACCACGGTAAACGAAAAGATAACTCTGTTAAATGTAGATTATTAATCTATTATTAACTCACAATTGTTTAGGAGAAAAACTAAAATATTCACCTTCAGTAAATGACACAGACCGAAACTTCTTGAGAAGCATCTTCTTGTTTTTTGCTTTATGGCCAATTGCATGATTTAAACTCCCGTAAGGTATTGTTAATTCAAGATGATTAAGTTGTTCCTGCTCCAATAGGGGTTTTAGTTTATCATTCCAGATTTCTGTTAAAACCAATTCACGAAAAGAAATGTGGAAGGGGCCTGCAACAAGTTCCTCTCCACTTAAAAGTCCTTCGGAAGGATGAAGGCCAACACGAATAACATTTACTCCAGCATTTTCAAAAATCGGTAAAATCTCTTTTGTCCAATTCACTGCTTCATCAAGTGTCAGAGGTGTGTATTTACCCTGTTTAAACCAAGTATGCATTGCAGTATCACGTATTACAAGAGCAGGATAAATTCTAGTGTTTTCAGCACTAAGTTCTATTATTTTATTTGTGGTAAACAACGATTTTTTAAGATTGTCACCTGGAAGTCCGATCATCATTTGCAACCCAAGTTTGAAGCCGTATTTATGAATAAGTTGCGAAGCATCTTCAACTTGTTTAGCCGTATGGCCACGAAAGGTTTTTTTTAACACCTCATCATCCAGCGATTGAGCACCCAACTCAATTGTCCCTACATTATATTTCTTAAGCAGTTTAAGTATTTTATCGTCTATGTAATCAGGTCGGGTGGAAAGTCTAATTGATTGAATTTTGCCATTTTTGATAAATGGCTGCACAAGACTTAAATAATGTTCCTGCTGTTCAAAAGGTATTCCAGTAAAACTACCGCCGAAATATGCAAGTTCAACATGCCTGTTTTTTTCACTGAATGAATTTAAATGATCCTCTATTGTTTCTATTATTTTTTGGTCATCAGGGATAAGGTTGTGGCCACTAATTTTTTCCTGATTACAAAAGGCACACTGAAACGGACAAGCCAGTTCGGGAATAAATATTGGTATGTTGTAGTGTTTTATCATGAATAGTAACCTTTGCGAAATTAATTAGATAATCCCTAAAAAAACAAAGCCTGCTGCATAATATTGCAACAGGCTTTGTAATATATCTAGTTAAAAACGAAGATTTAATCTTCCTCTTCAAGTGAAGCTTCGTATTCTTTCAGTAGTTTTTTCTGCACATCGCTCGGAACTTGCTGATAAGTATCATATTTCATGCTAAATGTACCCCTACCAGAAGTAATGGAACTCAAACCTGTAACATAGTTACCCAACTCTGCTAAAGGCACTTTGGCATTAATAACCTGCTTATTTCCTTCAGCACCCATTCCCATAATCATGGCACGTCGTCCGTTAAGGTCTGTCATAACCGAACCCATCATATCTTCAGGCATACTTACTTTAAGATCGTAAATAGGCTCCATAATTTTAGGTCCTGCATTTTTGAAGGCAGTACTAAATGCATGACGACCAGCTAATTTAAACGAGATCTCATTTGAATCAACAGGGTGCATCTTACCATCGTAAACATAAACTATGATGTCGCGGGCATAAGAACCTGTTAAAGGACCTTCATTCATTCTTTCCATTAAACCTTTCATAATGGCTGGTAGAAATCTTTGATCGATGGCTCCACCTACAATACAGTTATGGAAAATAAGTTTCCCACCCCATGGCATATCATG
>Ga0164315_10004865_pt1 | contig 10465 bp, 7 predicted proteins | sample GuaBasSedimGuay6_FD_113737 | JGI IMG/M metagenome (GOLD analysis project Ga0164315, IMG submission 113737) | Subseafloor sediment microbial communities from Guaymas Basin, Gulf of California, Mexico - Guay6, Core 4569-2, 0-3 cm | ecosystem: Environmental > Aquatic > Marine > Hydrothermal vents >...
ATAATTGGGTTTTAAACCTTGGTACAACATTTAGGCAAGCTGAGATAAATAATGCCTATTCAGCGGATGAAAGTGTTATTATTTATTGGAATGAGTTATGGTCGGAAGTTAATATTGATGGTTACAATTTGTATCGTGCAGAATCTCCGGAAGATCCCTTTATTATTGTAAATTCAGAGATAATTACAGAAACTTCTTATGCCGATAATGATTTGGTAAATGGAACTACATATTATTACAAACTTAAAGCAATAAAAGATGAGTTCTATGAAACTCCATTCTCAGGAATTTATGAGGCTACTCCTCTAAATTTTCCACTTGATCAGGGATTGTTAGTTATTGATGAAACTAATGATGGCAATGGATTTCAAGGGAGTCCTGATGATGCAATGGTTGATGAATTTTATGAAGATATTATCAATTGCAGTTTCACCGCTTATGATTATGCTGATGAAGGAGAATTGGATTTAGAATACATTGTAAACTTTTCAACTATCATATATCACGATGATGATATTAATGGTCATAGCATTGATGATAATCTCGATGTACTGGGTTGTTATCTAGCTGGTGGTGGAAATCTGATTATTTCAGGGTGGAAAACAGTATTCGAAATTCCAGATTCATTTAGATCAGATTTCCTGAATTGTGGTAATGTTCAACAGGTTATGACATGGGAATTTTTTGGTGCTACTTCTGATGAATATGAAGATCTAAGCGTTGATCCGGATAAGGTTTTTGAATCTTTTGAAGGAAAACTTGCCTATATTGGTGTTTTCCCGGAATCTACAAATGGTATCTATCAATATGACGGTGTTGCAGGAAATCAATATATTGGAGAAAATTGTGCATTGAAAGCTCAACCGGTAGGTCATTTTGTTCTGCTTGGTTTTCCACTCTATTTCATCTATAATAACGATGCTGAATTGTTTATGACGCAATTATTAGAAGAGATCGGAGAAGTTGGCGTGGATAATTATGAATTAGGAATTAGGAATTACGAATTGAGTAATTACCCCAATCCATTCAATCCGAGTACAACTATCTCATTCAGCTTAACCACAGAAATTAAAGAGAATGTGAAGTTGACGATTTTTAATCTAAAAGGTCAAAAAGTAAAATCATTTTCTGTCATCCTGAGTGATGCGCAGCATCGTATCGAAGGAGACGGGAATAACAGTTATTCAGTCACTTGGAACGGAACAGATCAAAACAACCAACCTGTTTCATCAGGTGTATATCTATACAAATTAAGGTCCGGTGATTTTGAGTTGAACAGGAAGTGCTTGTTGTTGAAATAATGAATACAACCATCCCATTTTATAAAAGAGAATTTCAACAACTTTAGCCATGAGTTAATTGATATGAATTTAATGTTTTACGAATTGATTTTAGGAATAAATATTGCATGTAAAATAGAGTGTATATATAAAAAAATGGAGGACATATTATGAAAAAATTACTGGTGCTTTTTTTTGTTTTAACTGTTTTTTTGCTTTTTGCTGATCAAACACAAATTATTGAATACAATGATTCATCGAGTGAACATGGATTTAGCCTGGAGCAACAAAATGATTTTGGTGTACAGTTGAGTTATTCTATTAAACGACTTATCATTGGAGAAGATATCATTAATGGAGAGTTATTGCAAACTGTTTCTCTTCCTGACAACTTTCTTCCTAATGATGAAGGAATGCCTAATCTTCCCGGTAATGGACGTTATATTGCGATCCCTCAAGGTTCAACTGCTGAGTTACAGATACTGAACTATAGAGTTGAATCTTATCAGAACATAGATTTAGCACCTGCACCCAGAATCCCACTTGATACCGAAGATGGTCCGCTCGAATACAATAAAAATAATCAAGTTTACTCAACTGATGAATTTTATCCTAAACAATTTGCTCAGCTTTCCAAACCTACTCAAATTCGCGGAGTAGATGTTGTTATGGTTGGTATCACACCTTTCCAATATAACCCCGTAACCAAAGAATTACTGGTTTATCATGATATTCAATTGGAAGTGAATTTTATTGGTGGAAATGGCCAAATTGGTGTTGACCGTTTGCGTAACCGCTGGTGGGATACAATTCTGCAGGATGCAATTCTGAATCATGAATCTCTCCCCATTATTGATTATTCACAACGTAACAATAATACACGTGACGGGTATGAATACCTCATTATTTGTCCCGATGATCCAATTTTTCTAACTTGGGCAGATTCAATAAAAATATTCCGTCAGCAACAGGGAATTTCTACAGTGGTTATGACTACGAATGAACTGGGCGGCAATTCGGCTACAGTTATTGAAAATTATATTAACGAAATTATGGATCCAACAACTGGTTGGGACCCTGCACCAGCAGCGATTCTGCTTCTAGGAGATTATGGTACAACTGGGAATACCGTTGTTTCTCCTATTTGGAATGGCTATTGTGTTTCTGATAATATTTATGCTGATGTAAATGGCAATATGATGCCGGATGTTGTGATGGCAAGAATGACCGCTCAGCATGAAACACATCTGGAAACCATGATCACAAAATTTTTAAATTATGAACGAAATCCACCTACTAATCCCGATTTTTATGATCATCCCATAACTGCACTTGGTTGGCAGACAGAACGATGGTTTCAGATATGTTCCGAAACTGTGGGTGGATATCTTTCTAACGTACAGGGTAAAATTCCCACTCGCATTAATGCTGTCTATCAGGGAAACCCAAATATTGATCCGTGGTCAACAGCTACGAATACTTCAATTGTAGTGGATTATTTTGGTCCTGATGGTCTTAATTATATTCCTGCTACACCAGCAGAACTTGGCGGTTGGACAGGTGGAAATGCAACACAAGTAAATAATGCCATCAATAGCGGTGCTTTCATGTTACAACACCGCGATCACGGTGGAGAGACCGGTTGGGGTGAGCCTTCTTATAACTCAAATAATATTAATGGTCTCACTAATACAGATCTTACATTTGTATTTTCAATTAATTGCTTAACTGGAAAATATAACATTAATGGAGAATGTTTTGCAGAGAAATTTCATAGATATACATATAATGGAGAAAATTCCGGTTGTTTGGGAATTATAGCTGCTTCGGAAGTTTCTTATTCCTTTGTAAATGATACTTATGTTTGGGGAATGTATGATAATATGTGGCCTGATTTTATGCCGGATTATGGTACTACACCAGAATCACGTGGTGTTCTTCCAGCTTTTGCAAATTCAGCAGGGAAATACTTTCTACAACAATCTTCCTGGCCATATAATACTAATAATAAGGAAGTCACATACAACCTTTTTCATCATCACGGAGATGCTTTTAGTGTTGTTTATTCGGAAGTCCCTCAAGACCTTACTGTTTTGCATGATCCTGTACTTTTAGGGGGATTAGATTCCTTTACTGTTCTGGCTGATGTTGGTTCATTGATCTCGCTAACCATTGATAATGAGATTATTGGAACTGGTGTGGGAACGGGAGCGCCTGTTTCAATAGGTATCGAATCCCAGATACCAGGTAGTACGATGCTGGTTACCGTTACAAAACAGAATTATTTTCGTTATGCTGTAGAAGTTCCCGTAATTCCTCCAACAGGACCATATGTTGTATTTAATGATATTACGATTGATGATACTGCCGGAAATGGAAATGGCTTAGTCGATTTTAGCGAAACAGTTCTTCTTAGCATAGAAGTTGAGAATATTGGAACTGTGAATGCCAATAATGTTATTGTTACTTTAAGTACAGAAGATGAATATATCACAATAACTGATAATATAGAAAATTATGGAACTGTGAATGCCGGGGCAACTGTGAGTGTAACAAACGGATTTGAAATTGATGTTGATGGACTTATTCCTGATCAGCATAATGTGATAATAGAACTCAATGCTACTGATGGCAGCGATACTTGGATAAGCTACTTCTCATTGAATCTAAATGCACCAGTTATAGATATTGGAGAAATGTTGATAGATGACAGTAGTGGTAATAATAATGGAATCTTAGATCCAGGTGAAAGTGTAGCTATCACTATTCCGGTAAACAACAATGGACATGCCGAATCGCCTGATGCAATAGCATCTCTTGCTTGTGTATCAACAGGTATAACAATTGAAACTGGAACAATTAATCTTGGTCCAATTGGGATTGAATCTTTCGAAGATGCGATCTATATTGTCTCAGCTGATGCCACGGTACCATTTGGAACTTCAATCACACTTAGCTTTAGTGTGGTTGCAGGAGAATATGAAGATTCTGAAGATTTCCCAACTCAAGTAGGAATTCATCGAGAAGATTTTGAAAGTGGTGGATTTGTTCAATTCCCATGGGAATTCCAGGGTTATGAAATTTCATGGCCCAACGTGAATCCAATTGAAGACTTTACAATTGTAAATCCGATTGACGATGTGGTATGGAGCATTGATACAAACGAGTTCTATAGTGGTACAGCTAGTGCAAAATCATATCCAATTTCTCACAATCAAGCTTCTTTTATGAGTTTGACTCTTGATGTAACCTTAGATGGTGAGATTAGCTTTTGGTACAAAGTCGCCTGTGAGTACAGTCCTTCCCAAACGTATTTCTATGACGGATTATTTTTCATTATTGATGGAGAAACAGCAGACCGTTTCCAACCTGAATCTGATGGTTCCTCACCCTGGACTTTTGCCAGTTATCCTATTGAAACAGGTACACATACTTTTGATTGGGTTTATGTGAAAGACAATTCTGATGGAACCACATTTATTGATGATGACTGTGCTTGGGTAGATTTCATAACTTTCCCATCCATTGTACCTATTGCTACTGGAATGATTGCAGGATCTGTTTCACTATTTCCTGTGACCAACTATGAAGAAGTTGAAATCTCTATTGGTGCAATGGTTATAAATCCGGATGAGACCGGTTTATTTGATGTGGAGTTACCTGTAGGAATTTATGATATAACAGCTACATTAACAGGTTATGAAACAATTACGTTCGAAGATGTAGAAGTGCTTGAAGGGACACTCACTCCGATTTACTTTGAATTGTACTATCTACAAGCTCCGGAAAATCTGCAAACTGTTATTAATGATAATATAGTCGATCTATCCTGGGAACATAATCAACCAACGGAAAATGGTGGTAGAAAACAAAATAATCATTCCAATCGTGAATTCCAGAACTTCAATATATACAGAAATATGGATGGAGATGAGTTTGAACTTCTGGGGACTACTACTGATTTAATCTTTGAGGATAATTTGGTAGAAGCAGGAGAATACGAATACTATGTAACTGCTATGTATGATCAGGGAAATGAAAGTGAAGCTTCCAATGTTGAAACAGTTATTTGGGAAGGAGCAGGATCTAATGACCCTCTTATCCCAATTGCAAATGCTCTTTATCAGAATTCACCTAATCCCTTCAATCCTGAAACCAGGATCAGTTTCGATCTGAAGGAAGATGCACAGGTTTCTCTGGAAATTTACAATATGAAAGGACAGAAAGTAAAAACGGTAATCAATAATAAATTGTTAGCAGGTCAACACTCTGTTGTTTGGTACGGAAAAAATAATAATGATAAAACGGTATCTTCAGGAATTTATTTCTATAAAATCGAAGCGGAAAACTTTCAAAAGACCAGAAAAATGTTGCTAATGAAATAGTAACTCAAAACTCCATTTTTGAGATTTAATAACCTCCCGGGTTTTTTGAAATCCGGAAGGTTATTCTTACTTAAATTATGATTAATAATTTATATTAATCAAGATGAAAGAGAATTTTGTGAATATAATATTTTATTTTACAGGATCGGGTAATTCATTAGCTATCGCAAAAAGGATTGGGAAAAAAGTTGGTGATTGTAATCTAATACACGTTAATTCTAAGCTCGGCTTTATTAAGCAAATAGAAGCGGATGTTCTGGGTTTTATTTTTCCCATCTATTCATGGGGAATGCCGGTTATGTTCAAAAAATTTGTTAAACAAATTAATATAGCAAAATCAAATTATGTATTTGTTGTTGCAAATTACGCTGGAAGTATTGGAAATGGTTTAGGTTTGTTTCAAAAAGAGATGATCAAGAAAAACATTGAAGTCGATGCATTTGGTGATATTAAAATGCCAAGTAATTATGTAATTATGGGTAATTCTCATTCCCAAAATGAGGCTGCTCTTGTAATCGAAAAAGCAAATATACTGATTGATAATTTTGCTCAAAAAGTATTGGATAGACAAAAGAATTTAATGTACAAAGTAAAATTCCCCGGTAAATTGTTAACCTCCTTAGTTTATCCTATGTTTGCCTGGTATATTGCCAAATCGGATAAAACCTTTTTCTTCACTGACAAATGTAATGGCTGCGGAATATGTGAGAAAATCTGCCCGGTCAATAATATTATTCTAAATGAGAATAAACATCCTGTCTGGCAGCATCATTGTGAACAATGCCATGCCTGCTTTCACTGGTGTCCACAACATGCAATTGAATTTAATAAAAAAACTGCTGATAAAAATCGTTATACTCATCCTGATATAAAAGTGAGTGAACTTTTTTAATTACGAAATTTTATAAAAATTTTATATTAGTATTAACCAAATTATGCGATTTCCTTATTAATCGCTAACTTAATTTGTTAGTTAATGAAACGGAAAAAGATATTAACCAACAGTGCATTGGCTTTCAGCTTGCTGAAAACGATGCTGATATTCTCCTTGCATTCCAACTATTTCTTGTTTTTTTGAATTTGTCTTTTTAAAGTGTACTTAAGCTTTAATTAAATTCATAACTGAAAAACCTTAAACATATTAACTTGAATGAAGAAAAACAAAATATTTCCTGCTTGACACTATTTACTTTAATTACTTTTCTGTAATTGTTACAAAAGAGTAATTGTAACAAAGGAGTAATAATGCGAAGTATTATTGATATTCTGAAGAAGAATGATATTGCACCTTCAATGCAGCGGATAAAGATCTTAGAATATCTAAAAAATTATAAAACACATCCAACAGCTGATATGATTTATCATGCATTGGCAGATGAAATGCCTACGCTTTCTAAAACAACAGTTTATAATACTTTAAAGACATTTACAGAAAAAGGTGTTTTGATGGCTCTGTCTATATTTGGAAATGAAGTTCGTTACGAATATAATACTAATCCGCATATTCACTTTAAGTGCATCAAATGCAATAAGATATATGATCTAGATAAAACATATTTTCGCTATGATGATGAATTAATTGATGGGCATAAAATTCTGGAGCAACACATAAACTTAAAAGGTATTTGTAAAGAGTGTTTGAAAGGAGAAAAATAAGTGCCTGAACTTCCCGAAGTGCAAACTATAATTAATGGGTTGAACAGTAAGGTTCTTGGTAAAGAGATCACAAAGATAATTGAACTCCGGCCAGGAACAGTTTACCGGCAGTTCCCAATTACAAGTTTGGATAATATTATTTCAATATCCAGAAAAGGTAAATACATCATTTTACAGACTTCCAGTAATTATAAACTTATAATTCATTTGAGGATGACAGGAAAATTAATCTTCGAAAACGATCTAACAAAAACATCAAATCACGCTAGAGCGGAAATCGTTTTTAGCGATAAAACAAAACTGATCTTTGATGATGTCCGTACATTTGGTAAAATTCAGATATTGAAATTTAACGAAGAAGTGCCAGCATTAATAAATTTGGGAGTAGAACCATTATCAGAAGAATTCAATATAATATATTTAAAAAATAAGTTAAAAAACAGAAAAGCACCCATTAAAAATGCTCTTCTTGATCAAACGGTTATAGCGGGTTTAGGAAATATCTATGTAGCTGAAATTCTTTTCAGAGCAAAAGTACATCCCGCAACTTCTGCAAACAATATAAAATCAACTAAATTGGAAAGAATTGTAAGTGAAACAAAGATAATTTTGCGGGAAGCAATAAAACACAATGGGACAACGATTTCAGATTACAGAAATGTTGAAGATAAAACAGGGGAATTCCAAAATTTCCTGAAAGTTTATGGAAAGAAAATATGTAAATGTGGAGCAATGATCCAGAAAATAAAACAGGCAGGACGTACGACATATTTTTGCGAGGAATGTCAGAGATGAGAGCAGTTCAGGTTCTCAGCTTGTCAGCTACTCAGTTTGTCAGCAGAATGTTTGTCAAAGCTGAAAATAAGCTATAAAATGGAGAAATGATGAGAGATTTCAAAAAGCTAAAAATTTGGCACAAAGCTCATAAATTGACCCTTGATATATATAGAGTGACAAGAGATTTTCCGAAAGAAGAAATTTATGGAATTACCAGCCAGATGCGCAGGGCATCTTCTTCAATTGAATTTAATCTTGCTGAAGGTTGTGGCAGAGAATCTGAAAAAGAATTGGGTAGATTCGCAATTATATCCATGGGATCTACTTCTGAATTAGAATGTGAACTTTTATTATCTTTCGATTTAGGTTATCTAGGAAAAGTTGATTATAAAAGATTAGAACAAAAGACGATCGAGGTTAAAAAAAAGTTATCGTCGTTTATTGTTAAATTAAGAAAATAAAATAAATATAAATTCAGCTGAATGCTGAAATGCTGAAAGACTAATTAGCTAATTGCTAACATGGAGGAAAAATGGCAATACAAAAAGTTAAACAGAGTGTTTTTTCAATAGGAGTAAAACATTGGGATAGGCGACTTTTCGATGAATTGATCCCATTACCCGATGGAACCACATACAATTCTTATCTTGTGGAAGGATCTGATAAAACAGCCTTAATTGATACAGTTGATCCGGAAAACTTGAATACTCTTTTTGATAACTTAACAAATCATGGTGTTTCAAAGATTGATTACATCATTGCAAATCATGCAGAACAAGATCATTCAGGCGGTATTCCTGCTATTTTAGCTAAATATCCAGAATCAAAAGTTGTTACGAACGAAAAATGTAAAAATATGTTGATAGATTTATTGAAAATCCCTGATAATAAATTTATAGTTATCAAGGATGAAGAAACCTTATTACTTGGAGATAAAACATTACAGTTCTTTCTGACTCCATGGGTTCACTGGCCGGAAACTATGGTTACTTATCTGCAGGAAGAACGTATTCTTTTCTCATGTGATTTTCTTGGATCTCATTATGTATCAAGCGAATTATTTGTGAAAGATGAGGCTAAAGTTTACGCATCTGCTAAACGCTATTATGCTGAAATTATGATGCCTTTCAGGAGAAATATCATTAAGCATCTGGAAAAATTAAAAGATATTGGAATTGATATGATCGCTCCCAGTCATGGACAGATTTATGATAATCCAAAATTTATTCTCGATGCTTACAAAGATTGGACATCTGAGAATGTTAAAAATGAAGTTGTCATTCCCTATGTTTCTATGCATGGAAGCACCCAAAGAATGGTAGAATATCTGACCGATGCGTTAATAAAGAGAGATATTGTGGTCAAACCATTCAACCTGACCGTTACTGATATTGGTGAACTGGCAATTGAATTGGTTGACGCTGCTACGATAGTTATTGCTTCACCGACAGTATTAGCAGGTCCCCATCCATCGGTTGCTTATGCTGCATTTTTGGCAAATATGTTAAAACCAAAAGCTAAGTATGCCACAATTATCGGCTCATATGGCTGGGGTGGTAAAATGATAGAAAGAATAGTCGGAATGCTTGGCAACCTGAAAGTGGAACTATTATCTACAGTACTGGTGAAAGGATTCCCAGAAGAAAATGATTTTCATGCTTTAAATGATTTGGCTGATGAAATTCTTGAAAGACATAAAAGTTTAAATCTTTAAGAAAAACAAAAATCAAATAAAACAGGAGAAAAAATGATAACAAAAAATTTACAAGATGCTTTTAATGAGCAAATTAATAAAGAATTGTATTCTGAGTACTTATATCTTTCAATGGCTACTTGGTTTGATGCAGAAAACTTACCTGGTTTTGCTAGTTTTTTTAAGATACAAGTGCAAGAAGAACGTTTTCATGCGATGAAAATGTATGATTTTGTTAATGAAAGAGGTGGTCGAGTTATCTTAGAAAAGATCAATAAACCACAGATTAATTTTAAATCAGCTTTAGCAATATTTGAAATGGCTTATAAGCATGAACAGTTTATTTCGAAATCTATTAACGAATTGATGGATGTGTCCATCGAAGAAAACGATCATGCAACTAAAAGTTTTCTGAACTGGTTCATTGATGAACAAGTGGAAGAAGAGGCTTCGATGGATGCAATTGTAGGAAAACTGAAAATGTTAGGTGGTAATGGACACGGTTTGTTGATGATAGATAATGAATTAGGCACTCGTGTATTTACACCACCTACAAATTAAAAAAATGATAATAAAAAGGAGGATATTGTGACACAATTAAGAGAAGTTTATTACTGTGAAAAATGTGGTAATGTGGTAGAAGTTTTAAACGAAGGTGCTCCAGCTCTTGTTTG
>Ga0164315_10004867_pt1 | contig 10464 bp, 5 predicted proteins | sample GuaBasSedimGuay6_FD_113737 | JGI IMG/M metagenome (GOLD analysis project Ga0164315, IMG submission 113737) | Subseafloor sediment microbial communities from Guaymas Basin, Gulf of California, Mexico - Guay6, Core 4569-2, 0-3 cm | ecosystem: Environmental > Aquatic > Marine > Hydrothermal vents >...
ATCGAGTCGCCGGGGGTGATGGTAAAGTCAGCTTCCGGCCCGTCGAAGATCGTTAGTTGTACGTAGGAGGTGTCGTTGCTGCAGGGTAGTATGGCGTAAGCTACCAACATAAAATCGATCACGCCCAATTCTCCCAGTGCGGGTGTGTAAATGGGTAAGACGTCATTGGGATTGCTGAAGCTTCCCAATCCTCCGAACCAACGTACAGAATCATAGTTAAGCGCTGTTGCCGGAACTGCAGCAGTGCCGAAATCAAAGGGGTAATGCTCACAAACTGTTTCATCTGAACCGGCATTTACAGACGGAGGTTCCAGAACTTCATGCGTATGAACCACTGTTTGACCACAATAATTCAATGTTATAGTATAAAAGCCGCTGGAATTATAAATATGCCAGATATTTTTCCCGAAAGCCGTATTACCATCCCCAAAATCCCATTCCCATGAAGAAAACCCATAGTTACCGGATGCTGAAAAGAAAACTGTATCATTTTCACAGCTGGGTTCAAGTGTTATAGTGAAGTCGATAATAGGATTAATTACAATCTTTTGATGTATAATGGTATCAGTGCAGATATTAGCGTTTGTGGCTACCAGTCGCACATCGTAAACTCCCGGATTAGCGAAAGAATGTGTTACATTTTGCCCTGTTGCATTATTACCATCACCGAAATTCCATATCCATACCATAATGTCTGGAGAACCACTTCCCTCAAAAAGGACCTGCTCATCGATGCAAACCGTATCTGACGGCGTCATAGTGAAGTCACAGCTAGGATTTGCATTGATAGTCAATGTCATATCATCGCTACTATTCCCACAGGGAGGAATTCCGTATGCGTTTAATGTAAGGACTACCGGTCCTACTTCAGATGCGTCAGAATAGTAAGTTGGTCTTATTTGTGTCGGGTCATCAAAACTGCCAAGGCCTCCAGTCCACCTGATAGAATCATAAGATGCTGCTATAGGAAGAATTGAAGAGTTGTTAAAATCCCAGAATGAGCCCTGGCAAATGGATTCATTGGAACCAGCTTCAGCAACTGCATTAAAAACAACCGTCAAGTACACAGAATCGATACCGGTGCATATACCGGATGAAACCTCCACCCAATACCAGCCCTGGGTATTTGCGGTAATAGTTTGAGATGTTGCACCTGTATGCCACAAATAGCTGTCGAAACCGGGACCAGCATCGAAGGTGACACTATTCCCTGAACAGATTGTTGTATCGTTACCCAGATCAGTAATTGGATTCACGAATACCTGTACAGAATTATATATTGTATCTACTGTAATTGCAGAATACACAATTACATTGTAATTAAATACTCCTGTTGATGTATATAAATGAGTTGGATCAATTAAAGCAGAAGTATTTTCCCCACCGGACGCCGGGTCACCAAAATCCCAGCGCACTGAATCAATTACTCCGGAATAATTCAAAAAGAAATAAACCGAATCACCATCACAGACATCATCTGCAGTAACCTGACCAAATAAATAACTTTGGATAAAAGTAGGTAATCCATACCGGGACCCACCACCATCTAAGAAAAACCCATCATCAATATAATTACACCCAAGCCCAACTGTGTTAGGAAATTCTATAACACCTAAATATGGGTCACTGACAGGGGTTGAACCTTCAAGTGATGCCACATAAATCTTTCCATCCGGTGCCAATTGCATCGAACCTACATGTGTGTTATTAACAGTTCCAATCAGAGTACCAGCAGAACCAGGAGGGGAAGAAGGAATAGAAAATTGATATACCTCAGTTGCGCCACCGTATTTGCTCATATAGATCAAAGAGCCATCTGGCGAAAATTCAATCCCATAGCCACTATTATAGAAAGAAGGATATGTTATTGGATTTGAAACTATACCAGTGGAAGCATCAAAATCGAATAATTCAAATGAATTTTGATGTCTCGTCACGATAGCGAGTTTAGCTCCATCCGGAGAAAATTTCATGCAAGAGTGAGTGTATCCCTGAACACCAGAATGGTATGACCCAACACTTGTAACTACGGATGTTGTGTTCACCCCTGAAGCCGTTATCAGGTAAGCATGAAACTCATCTGAGTCCCACAGATGTGTGATAACCCAAACATCGTAATTGTTTGTATGCCGGACAGCGGTAACTTTTTCTTCAGTAGGCCCTGTAAGGAAAATATTTTTAACAGCCGTTACATCGCCCAATCCACCTTGAAGGGTCATATCCACTTCAGAATACCTAAGTCCGGTTGCACCAATCTCTGAAGGTACAGTAAAGACATAATAAATATCCGGATCTCCTGGTTTAGGTACAATTATGCCTGATTGTGCTGATGACACATGACCCATCAGTCCTGACCCGTTAGGCATTATTGTATGGCTTGCATTCCATATAGTCATCCCATTTGTATAAAACAGGAGGTTCCCGAAATTATCTGAAATGGTTGCGCAGCCTTCATGTTGGCTCATGGCGCTATTTGTGAGGGCTATTGGGGCGCCACTGTTAAAATCCATGCCGGCATAATCACCAAAATACCAGATATTAGCATTATTCTGTGCAAAGCCAAACTGATTCAGCAAGCATAGCAATAATATTAAAGCTATTCTATTTAGATTTGTCCAAATCATAGATTTCCTTTCAAATATATGTTTTTTTTGTTAATATATGACAGCGAAGTGTTTTAGAATAATCCCATATAGATTAGAATTTCTATTTTTGCCATAAAGAACTTAAATTAATGAAGTTTAACCTTAGGGAGTATTTTAAGCTATCAGCCATCTATGTTGTGGTTGCTGCCCTACCACCGGGCCTGCAGCTTATCATTCAGCCTATAATAGAAGGCCCCGACAGGCTTGGGCCGGTCGACTTCTCACAACTTGGCATCAGCGAGATCATCACCAGCCTGGTATTCACTGTTGCCCTTTTCTCCATGGGTAATGCCATTTCAAGGTTCTACTACGACCATAAAGACAGGGAAAGCGGGTATCATAAGCTGGTATCTACAGTTTTGAACTCCATACTCTTCAGGGGAATGATAATTCTTGGCCTGGCATGGGTATTCCGCGATTATATCGGAAGTATATTCACCCAGCCGGCCCTGCAGGATTTTGAGAGTTACGGTTACCTGGCCATCATTATTGGTATTAACCGTGCCATCAATATGACGGCTGCGGCCCTGTACCGGAATGAGAAGAAGGTCAGGAAGTTCATCCTGCTTAATTTGGCCCTTGGCGTCCTCAGGTCAGGCTTCCAGGTGATCGGTGTGTTCTATTACGACATGTCCTTTATCGGATTCCTCTGGGGTGGGGCCACAGGAAGCAGTATCACCAGCATCAGCGTACTGCTTTATACCTGGCATTCATGCGGTTTCAGGTTCGACTTCAAGATCTTAAAAGAATTGAACCAATTCGCCTATCCCCTCTTCCAGTTTGCCATTATCATGTGGGGTATAAATTATTCCGAACGCTTCTTTATGGAAATGGAAGACAAGGCTTCCGACCTTGGGATCTACATTGTCGCTTTTGGGATCGCAGTGGGGTTTGAAAAGATACTGATAGGGATACAGGGTGCCACGCAGCCGGAGATCTATCGGTTCATGGATGCCGGCCTGAAGGAGCATACGGAAAACATCAAAAAACTATCAAACCTGCTTCTCGCGCAAACACAGGTACTCATCGCCCTGGCCATCATCCCGGCCATGCTGTACCTTAGCCTGTTCTACACCACTGATGTAAGACTGGCTTTCGGATTGATCACCATCATCTTTGTAAAGTTCATAGTCAGGACACAATTTCTCATCTTCTCTTATGGGGTTTACTTTAAGAAGAAGACCAAATACTTCTTGTATGTCAACACCTTTGCATTGCTGGCAAACCTCGGGCTGAACTACCTTCTTGTTCCCCACCTCAGTTTTTACGGAGTTATAATCGCCGCCTATGCAGCCCTGTCGATACAGGCGGTCTCATTCTATTTTATCAGCAAAAAAATTACCGGCATCAGATGGAACAAGAAGAAGATGCTGTTTTACCCCTTCACCATTGTTTTATCGGCAGCTTTGCTGGAATTCCTGAAAATAAGGTTTGAGATCAACCCATATATCACATCAAGCCTGGTAGTGATCATTATTATGACCAGCCTCTCGATCCTTTACAAAGTTGAAATACGCCAGATCCTAAATAAATACATCCGATGAGAGCCATTGTCATAAAACGTCATCTGTCAGCCGAAGAACTGACGGCTGTTCTGAGAATGGCCGAAAGCGGTGGGCATGATATATTTTCATCAGTAGATATTCCTGCACAACTGTCCACGTACAATAAAGGGACATATGAGATCCCGGAAGAAGAAAAGAAGAAGATCAACTATGATATCATGGACTTTGTTATTTCCTTCGGTGATAAAGAATTTGAAGGGAAACCTGTGGTTGAATGGCTAAAATTTGATGATAGCAGTATATGGTATTATCATAAGTTCAGAGCCTATTTTCACTTAAGGAACCTAAAGTACTTATTAGCTGAGATCCGAAGTTTTTCCAAAAGATATGACAGCGTAATCTATTACATATCTGAGAGTTTGATACAAGAAACCAATATACCTCAAAATGTAGGTATTCATTATTCCACAAAGCAACCCTGGCCTTTAAGAAATTACATTTCACTATTTAACTATTTAATCATCCTTTTATCAAGGGCCTTCATTAATTTATTCTCATTTAGAAAATTAAACAATCGAGAACACATTATCATAGATTTCACCAAAAGTCAGGCAATATTGGATATAAACACATTAGAGGTCACAAATGGAAATTATGGAATCGGATATTTATTGGATATTGTTGAAGATAATTTCTTAATTATTGATGAATCAATACAGCCTAAGTTTAGCGATAGAGATATTATAAATCTTAGCTTTAAAAACCTTTTTGGAAAAGGAAGCCTTAAACACAGGCATTTTGGAGAACCTTTGCTTCTGAATTATTTTCTTTCATATAAAACCAGACAGCACAAAAAAAAATTATCACTCAATATTAGTAATGCCTTAGCACAGTTGAGGGATATGCGTTTAGAAGATGATGAGGAACTGCTCATTAACATTTATAGATTTCTTCATGGAGCTACTAGTTTTCATCTCATTAAATATCTTTCCTATAAAAAATTCTTCGGCCATCATCAATTTAAAACAATTACCACTGTTGATGAAAATAGTCCGGCCCGCAAAGCAATTCTAGACGCTGCTAAATTCCACAATATAAAAACTATTGGGATTCAGCATGGAACCCTCCATAATCTACATCCAGCTTATGTTCATACTACAAATGATATAAAAAGGAATGCAGTACCAGATTATAATTTAGTTTGGGGGCCATATTGGAAAGAATTCCTAATAAACAAAGGAAATTATAAAGCTGAATCATTGAGCATCATTGGACAGATCAGAACGGATGTCATTCCGATGCTTGATAAAGCTTCGATCAGTAAAGAAAAGGTATTTCCGGAAATGCATTCGGAAGAAAAACTCATCGTATTTGCCTCACAACCACAGCGGGACCCGCAATTAAGGCGGCGTGCGGCAGAAGATGTGATGAAAGCTGTAAAAGCCACCCCCGACGGCTTCCTGCTCATCAAATTGCATCCCAACGAGAAAAACGACCGTAATTATTACGCAAACATTGCAAAAGAAATTGGCCTTGAACGGATAATGATCACATTATCGGTCGACCTGTACCTGCTGATTTCTGTTTGTGATATCCTCATCACCTGTTTCTCAACCGTGGGTACAGAAACAATATATTTCGGGAAGCCCCTGATCATTCTCGACCACCTGAAGCAAGACATTCAAAATTATCACAAAGAAGGTGTAGCCTTTCAGGCCAGTAATGAAAAGGAGCTTGAGGACCACATCGCAAGCATTTTAAACGGGAATGCAGACATAGACAAAGAAGCTTACGAACGATTCATCTCAAAATATGCCTTCGCCATCGACGGGAAGGCTTCTGAGAGGGCGATTGGGTTTATACGGGGATTGTAGGACTGTGAGACTATGAGACTGTATGACTGGGTGACTTTGTGACTGTATGACTATGAGACTGTAAGACTTTGTGACTGGGAGAGTGGGTCAGATATTTGAGAGATACAGTTGAATGGCTTTTTCCAATAAACCTTGCTCTGACAGGTATTTTTCGACAAATTCCCTGAATACGCCTTCGCCGCCTTGTTTTTCAAGAACCCAGCCGGCATGTTTTTTCACATATTCAGGTGCATTGGAAGGGGTAGCGCTTAATCCAACTGCCTCCAGCACGGGAATATCAATGATATCGTCGCCAATAAATGCAACCTCAGCAAGTTCAATTTGCTTTTCTTCACAAAGCTTTTTCACAATAGAAAGCTTATCCCTCACTCCCATAAACAGAAGATCTATACCCAGTTTTTTCGCCCTGCGGGACACGATCTCAGTATCCTCACCGGTAATGATGCCGACAGGGATATCCAGCATCCTCAGGAACAATACGCCGGCACTGTCGGAGGTATTGAATTTTTTCAATTCATTTCCTTCATTATCGTAATACATGCCGCCGTCGGTCCATACGCCATCAATATCGCTCAGAAAAAGCTTGATCTCTTTCATTTTATCATGTGTTTGTAAATGATCTCGTCTTTGGGAATATCTTGCTTAGCTACCTTACCTATTAAGTTGTCCCTTTCGTCCCATTTGAAGCCATCGCCGGGGCTTAGCATGTGAAGATCCTCTTCCGTGATGGTCTCATCTTTCATGATGTCCCTTAACGAAGCCACAGAGCGCTCGAGTTTTTCTTTCGCTTCAGAAACAGATTCAGAAATGAACATCCCTTCCTCCCCCATTGATTTCTCCACATTGCGAATGTCCCTCACCATCCTCCAGACCCCTTCGGTTCCCAGGGAACCCTGCTGATCTGTTCCTTTCATTGTGCGGTCGAGTGTAATATGCTTTTCAATGATCTTTGCCCCCAGAGCAACGGCTGCCACAGGAACAACGATACCAATGCTATGATCCGAATAGCCAATGGTATGATCAGGATACTCACTGATCAGGTATGGGATGGTATTCAGGTTGATGTTCTTGTATTCAGATGGATACTGTGACAGGCAATGCAGGATGGCGATATTGCTGTGATATGCGGTGATCACCTCCAGGGCTTTATCCAGTTCCTGCTTCCCTCCCATTCCCGTTGAAAGGATCATTGGGATCTTAGTTTCGGCCATGGCAGCCAGCAGAGGCAGGTTGGTCAGGTCGCGGGAAGCCACCTTCAGCCTGTCTGGTTCAAAATACCTGAACATCGACAAACAGCCTCTGGCACAGAGTGTTTCTACAAAATCAAGGCCTTTTTCCTTCGCATATTTATACAGCTCAAAATGCTGCTCGTCATCGAGTTCAAGAAATGAGCGGTGTTCACCATAAGTTTTCCCAAATGAATGCGGGCCGGTATAAGGGCGCTTCATCTCACTTTCGGAAAGTTCCTCTGCAAGGTCGCGTTTAGTTAACTTAACCGCATCCATGGGCTTAAGGTACTCTCCAAAAAGTTTATCCTCTACCTGTTCAGCGACTGCATCGATCAGCTGTTTAGCTATATCAACAGAACCATTGTGGTTCTGGCCAATCTCCCCTATGATATAAGTTGCATCCATAAAACAGCAAAGATAAGTGCTATTTGGTATATTTTTTTATCTGGTCCTGCATGATGTCAAGATAGTGGGCGTTCTTTCCCAAAAAATTCACAATATTTGGCGTATTGAAAGCGATCCCCTGCATTTTCATCTCATAATAGATCTCTTTGCACATATTGAAGTCCTCAACATTGTCGATTGTCAGCCTGATGTCTTTTCTGGCGTAAACCAGTTCCGGAGCATCTACCCATTTTATCTTGAATTTGTCAGGATGATCATAAATGTAATTGGTTACGTGCTCGTAGTAGAGCTTTTTGTTCGTCTCCTCTTTTATTTTTTTCAGGCTTTTCAGACTCACCACCTCCCCCCACAATCCCAGGTGGCTTTTTATGGATGGGATGTTCCCAGCCACACGGTATGCTATATAATCATAAGCCTCTTCCTCTGAATGATCAAGCAGCATCATGGTACCGGCAACATCCAGGAAAGGATTGTCGGCACATATCCTGATGATCTGATCGAAATTAAATTTCTCAGCAGCCTGAATAAAGCGTCCGAGCACATCCTGTTCGGCCCCCCTGAAACAATCAACATCCATATTCCCTGCCACCTTGCAAAGAACATCATCATCACCATTGGTTGATGTAGCGAGCACCACCGGGATACCCTGCGAATTCGCTTTTAAACTATTCAGGATGATCTCAATAATGGCATTTGTATGGTCAAAAGGCAATACTACCTTAAATGGAAGGCGAGATGAGCCTGTACGGGCCTGTATTATGATTCCGGTTTTCAAAATTATGACATGTTTATGAAGCAAATATCGTGATTTCTTTTAGTATACTATTTAAAAAAATACAACTACTACTTGACTGATGAGATAAATATTGGTATATTTACACAACAGATTGTAAGTCTATAAAAGCCAGGGATTGAATTCATAACCATGAAAAAATCTATTCTATTACTTGGGATCATATTTTCAATTTGCCTATCAAATGTCATTTCTCAAAATTATGTAGTTGGATTTGATGGAGAAAATGATATGGTTAATCTAGGGGCAGATGCCGGAGATGACATCCGTAGCATTGAACTTTGGTTTAGATCGTACGAAGAAATTTTACCCAATAATTCAAAAAGAATAACACTATTAACAAGAAATAGTGACGATCAAATTGGCGAATTTGGTATTTTTATTGGTTATGGATGTCTGGGAGAACAAGGCAGAGTAACTTTTACCAGACAAGTTGGATCTACATTTTATTATGTTTATTCAGACCGGAATTACTGGACAGCAAACAAGTGGTATCATGTAGCAGCAGTTATTGATCCTGTGACAGGCATGAAATTGTATATCGATGGTGTTTTACAACAAGATACCGATCCTTCCTTTCAGGCCACTGGCTATGAGAATGAAATTACAGCTATCGGCTGTTGGGGTAATAAACCTGTAAGATGGTTTGCAGGAGATATTGATGAGTTGCGATTTTGGAACAGAGCTATTTCATCTGTAGAAATCAATAATTTCATGTGCGACAGCATCAATCCTCAAAGTGCAGAAGGTCTTGTCGGATATTGGAGAATGGATGAAGGTTCTGGGGACACCTTATTTGATGCCAGTATCATGGGCTTCGATGGATATATTAATGGTGCCGTGCATAATCTTGAGAGCATTGATTTTAGTTTTGAAGTAGATCAATATATGGTTCAATTTTATACTTTGGGAGATGCCGATTCCTATCATTGGGATTTTGGTGATGGTAATTCTTCTTCTGAAAAAGACCCTACCCACGTTTATGATAGCATTGGAGTATATAATGCATGCCTTACGACAAACGGTATATGTGAGCAGATGGTTTCCTGCCAGGAAATTGTTATTTGCATTGAACCATCTGCAGTCTTTGTTGCCTACTTAAATGATTTTGAAATAAGCTTTGATCAACTTTCACAGTATGCACTCGATTACTATTGGGACTTTGGCGATGGTTACATTTCAACTGAATACAACCCCACACACACTTACGATTCAATTGGCACATATACTGTATGCCTTACAGTCACCAATGACTGCGGACAAGACACTTATTGCCAAAATGTAAACATCTGTGTTGACCCCATTGCTGATTTCACATATAACATCAATAACCTGCAGGTCAGCTTTTATCAATTATCGCAGTATGCTGATGAGTATTTATGGGATTTTGGCGATGGCAATTATTCCTACGACCCGGAGCCGGTCCATATTTATGAAAATCCCGAAAACTATATCGTTTGTCTTACGGTATTTAATGATTGCGGTACAGATCAACATTATGATACCATAATGGGAGAACCACCCATGATGTGCAATTTCAGTTTCATCTTTGACAATGGTATGATCTATTTCACCGATGAGAGCCTTAATTCCACTTCCTGCTATTGGGACTTTGGTGATGGAACCAATTCTACAGAGCAAAATCCTGTGCATCAGTATGAGGTTTATGGTTTATATAATTGCTGTCTGACCATAGAAAATGATGATGGCATATTCACTTTCTGCGATTCAGTGTTTTATTGTGAAGAGGCCAGGGCCGAATTCAGCTTTGAAATGCAGGAAGGGTTACTTACAACTTCAGACTTATCATCAAAGACTGACACCTGGTTATGGGACTTCGGTGACGGGACTACCTCCATACAGCCTGAGCCCCTGCATAAATATGAGAGCTCGGGAGAATATACTGTTTGCCTGACATCGTCAAATCCATGCAGCGAGGATATTTTCTGCAAGGATATTCTTGCAGAGCTTCCTGAGAAAGCATTTGATCTTAGATTTTATCCTAACCCGGCC
>Ga0164315_10004868_pt1 | contig 10464 bp, 5 predicted proteins | sample GuaBasSedimGuay6_FD_113737 | JGI IMG/M metagenome (GOLD analysis project Ga0164315, IMG submission 113737) | Subseafloor sediment microbial communities from Guaymas Basin, Gulf of California, Mexico - Guay6, Core 4569-2, 0-3 cm | ecosystem: Environmental > Aquatic > Marine > Hydrothermal vents >...
AACTGGGGATAGTTGATGACATAGAACTAACCCACGAACAAGAGAATCATTCAGGCTTTTTTATGACATCACCGTTTTTGATTAAATAATTAAATTTTAAGTGTCGCTTCTAATTTGTAGCTTCCCAAATTGACATCATATGAATTTCCAACACTGACATAGTGCATTTTCGGACTTTGTTCGGTAGGCACTCCATCTTATGTGTTAATTTTTTAATTCATATCGTAGATTTTACATAATGTTGCCGCTGATGAATCTCCGCCTGTATCTGCCGCTTGTTTCCGCAGCTATTTGCTGCTCCTGTTGAAAGTGGCATAATGATTTCCCAGTAGAAACGGCAACAGGTTTTGCATTTAGCGGAACAAAAAAATACCTCCCCATATATCTGCACCATCGCAACCCCTTCCCCAACCCCAGCTGAGATAAACTATTTTGGTTCACCAAAATACAAAGACCTACACAAGATTAAGGTAATAAAGTTCCGTGCAGATTGTTCCTTTTAGTTTTGATACTATTAAGCATCTTATAACGGCCATCATTTGTTATAGGGATGTGTACAATTCCCTAAAGTCTATCATTGCCCTCGCTCTCACCATTTAACAAACTTACTGGCAGTTTGCCATCAGGCGACTCAAATATGCTCTGTTGCAGATTTTTTAAGATAAAGGATGAAGTCTGTGAACCAGTGCTGATACCTATGAAAATCAGATATTAAAAGCCCCATTGTACTTGGAGCAAGTTGTTGAAGCCAATGGGAATCTGAGAACTATTGAAAAAACTCGTCTTTGAGTTTTTGAACAGTGAACAAGATTTCCATTGGCATCAACAATACTGCACAAAGCACATCTATGTATTTTAATAACAGATTTTTAATTAAAAATTGAACCTGACACAGAACTACACAAACGTTACTTTCCAGTCTGTAATTTCCTGTTTATCTCTGCCGTCATGTCATTCAAATACACCATCAACTTCTTTTTAACCCCTTCTTCAGTCTCAGGCATGTCTGCTCCAACTTCAGTGGTTATTTTCTGGAAATAGTTTTTAAGGATCTGACGACACTCATACCAGGCAGGAAATATAGGTTCAAAACATGCCGCATCCATTTGACTGATAGCAGCCTGAGAGTTGGGATCTTTATCAAGATACTCTTTCATCTCTTTAATTGCTGAATATCGTACAGGAACGTAACTTGTTTTCATTGACCAGTAAGCTGTTGATTCAGTATTTGCAAAGAATTTGAGAAACTTCCACGAAGCCTGTTGCCTATCTTTATCACCTGTCTTAAACATACAAAGGTTTGTTCCAGATAAAATTGCAGCCCTTTTTTTATCTGAAGGCAACGGCAACATTCCGTAGTCAAAATTCAATCGATCCTTCATGAACTGGCGACTAACACTTGATGTCTGAATCATTGCTACTTTCTGAGTACAAAAATCAGTCTGATGATCATACCCTGTTACAGGATAAGCATAACGTTGTTTTCCAAAAGCCGCATCCATAAATATATACAAGGCCTCAAGAGTAGCAGCTTCATTAAATGGAACAGACAAGCCATTTTTTGCTATCAAATCACTTCCATGTTGTAGAATGGAACACTCAAATATCATAGAATCATTATTAAATGCCCATCCCCATTGATCTATCTTTCCATCACCGTCAAGATCCTGTGTTAAGGTTCTTGCAGCCTTTGTAAATTCCTCCCATGTTGTTGGAGGCTTAAGATTGTTCTTTTCGAACATTTCTTTATTATAATAAAGAACGGGAAAACTCTTGTTAAAAGGCAGGGCATATAATTCGCCATCCATTTTACAGTCTTCAAGTAAAACAGTAACAAGATCATCTGTGTCAAAATTCTTATCATTTGCTATCATTTCATCAAGGGACAAAGCTGCTTTGTTTTGAGGGTCTTCGTTTAATCTGCTGAGCCACGCAGGATAGGCCTGCGAAATATCTGGCAGTTCATTTACTACGGCTGCACCAATAAGCTTTTGACTTAGTGAACCATAAGATCCCTGATACACAGAAACTACACGTATCTCAGGATTTTCTTTATGAAGACGAACAATTAATTCATCTAAAACATCACCTAAACCTCCGGCCATTGAATGCCAGAATCGAACAGTTGTACGGGTATCATCAAGTTCGGCGGGCATTTTAATATTATCAAAACAACCTGAAAGCATTAAAGAACCTACAATAACAAATAAAATCATAGCTCTAAGTGAACGGGTAAACCATACTGAATTACTATACTGAAACAATATCGACTTACTGTATCGAAACAATACCGAATTACTACGCTCTGAAAACATGTTGTTAACTCCAAAGGTTTCGTAAAATTTAAATGACTGATGAAAATTCCAACAGATCGTAATTCTAACAGATGTATGGAGATATTTGACAAGCTTTCTGATACTATTTCAATTTTATAAGAGGTTACAAAACTGTAAAGAAGATCTACAAAGTGGAATGATAAAAAAAGGATAGATTTATGCAAGGTTATATACAAATTTATACAGGAAATGGCAAAGGCAAAACAACTGCAGCTCTAGGGCTTTCCTTAAGAGCGGTCGGTGCAGGATTAAAAGTATACATTCTACAATTTGCCAAAGGCATGGAATACAGCGAATTAAAATCACTCAAGATGCTTGGAGAACAGGTAACCATACGTCAGTGTGGGAAGGATTGCTTCATCTATAATGAACCAAATGAAGATGACATAAGACTGGCCAGAGAAGGCTTTGAAGAAGGAAAAAAAGCTCTTCTTTCCGGAGACTACGATGTAGTGGTGTTTGATGAAGCCAACATTGCCATATACTATAATCTTGTCACAGAAGATGAAATCCTTGAGTTAATGGATAAAAAACCGGAACATGTTGAATTTATTATTACCGGTAGAAAAGCAACAGACCGACTCATTGAAAGAGCCGATCTGGTTACTGAGATGAAAGAGATCAAACACTATTACGAACAGGGAATCCAAGCCCGCAAAGGTATTGAAAGCTAATTAGTTTTAACTTTTTATCAATACCCTTCTTCTCATAAGTGTCATTTTCTACAATCAACTGAAAGGTTCTGGAATCAGCTGAAAGGTTCTGCAATCAGCTGAAAGGTTCTACAATCATCTGAAAGGTTCTGGAATCAATCGAGATTACTACCGAAAACTCGGGTCAGATCATCTAATTCTTCTTTCGATAGAGTATCACTACCAGATCCATTAACAGAAACTGAGTTACCACTATTTTCTGCAACACCATCAAGAGAAGCTTCACTTACTGGCAAAAGATTTCTAATTGAAATATCTTTAAGCCTCTCAAATTCAGCGGCCTTTCTCAAAGCCTGGGCAGCCTGTGCCTGTTCAGATTCTTCTCTTTCCAGAATAATCTGCCTTGCCTTAAGTCTTAGATCTTCAGCTTTAGAAGGTGTTGAAGGTGCAATATATCTTAAATTATCAACACCTGAAAAGTTGCCATCATCAAAAAGTTCTTCGCCATTATCAGAGACTTTTCCATTAGCCCTATTCTGTCCAGAACTTACAGACGAATCACTTGTACCGTACATTTCCTCCCATGTAGGTTCATATGATGGAGGAACCATTTTCTGAGGCTTTTTGCCATTATTTATAGTTTTGTGAGATTCATTCAATGAAGAATTATGATACGGAGAACTAAATCTGGCATTAGATGCCCTTTGAGCTCTAATGTCTATTGTTCTATCTGGAATTCTTTCTTCCATCAACCGGGTAATTCTATTGTTAAGACTTTTCCCTCCCTGATGAACATAAAGAGAATCAGAATCCCGACCATGTTCCTTATGTCTTGTAAATGTACCTTCTCTGTATCTTCGAGCCTGCTGTGCTGCGAGCATTTCAACTTCTTTTTGAGATACTGGCGTAATTGCTCTATATGGTGACTCATCAGCATTTGCAATCTGATATTCCCGTGACAATACATAGGCAGGAGTAATAAAATCTGTATCTACAGTATTAAAGAATAACTGCTGACCACCTTTAATTCTAAATTCTGATGACATTTCAGCTTTGAGAACAGCATTTTGACGTTCGTGATTATCAACAACAGGCCATTTATTTTTGATGCTGACTTTATAGGCTCCTTCCTGCAACCAGAAGGCTACTTCCCTGTTCTTTGAAAAATCATCTAAAAGACCGTCATATATAACTTTCCCTGTACCGTGATCCTCTATGGTAACTGCAATTAATTCTGCACAATTACCTAGATGATGAGTCATGTTGTACCATTCCCGGCTGTCACGACGAAAAACTATCTTTGAAAAGCCAAGACTCATTGTCAAAGTGGATGAAGGATCAATAGTCACCATTGAGTGATCAAAGTCAACTTCTACGCCTTCTTTGCGAAGAATAAGACGATAAGTTCCAGATTTAATGTTTGAAAGCTGAGGAGCTTTGCTTCTCTCCAGTTTCCCAAAACCGTCTTTTGTAGTTAAACCATGTCTTACCAGGTTCCCTCGATTATCATAGAGATAAAACTCCAGTTCAAGAGGTAAACGCCCTGTTCCCCATGTAAAAAGGCGAAGGGAAGATAACTTGTTGTCAACTTCTACTTTCTTTTGAACATTCAGACTTGATGATGGAGTCTTATAGTCAAGCCAATAAGTTCCTACACCACGACCGTGATAATTGCCACGGCGAACATCAACAACAACTGTTCGGTCTTTTCTGTCAAAATTGGCATTAGGACTTGTATAACGAACCTTAACCATAGCCCCTAGAGAAGTCGTGACCTTATCAAACAGTGGTTTTAAATATGATGATGATGGTGCACACCAGAACAGTCCTCTTGTATTATCGGAAATTGTTTTCAGATTATTAAAATGCTCAACATCACCTACGGCGATTGAATACACCTCAACACCTGCTCCTTGAGCTGTCTGAATCACATTGTTGACATTAAATCGGCTAAGGGCAATTCCCCCAGGATAAACCTGATCACAACCATCAGATACAACTAAAAGCACTCTTTTGCCTGACGCAGTGGATAATTGCTGTAATCCGGCCATCATCCCATCATACAAAGCTGTTGCACCATATGATTTTATAGTGGCAATAGACTTATTCAATTCATGTTTTGAGTAAGTCATTTTTTGCAGAACCTGTACTGAACGATTAAATGTTGTAACTGAAGCCTGATCTGTCTCAGCCATTTCCTCTACAAAATGTTTCATGGCCGTTTTTAGATATCTGTTACCGCCTTCAAGACTTCCTGAATCATCAATTACCATTGCAATACTCAATGGAGGAGCAAAAGGTTCGGCTTTTAAATCACGAACAACAATCTCTTCTTCTATTAGCCCGAAATGATTTCCGTTAAAGTATCTATAATCCAGTTTTTCAGGAGCAAGCAGACGTACCAGAACTTCAACTTCAGGAAAAGAATCAGTCATAAAACTATCAACACAAACACGAAGTCCATCCTGAGGGGGCGTATACATTTTCCCTGCAAAACTGGTGTTTATGGAGGCAAGACACATCAAAGCCAGGAACATGACAGAAAAGAAACAATCCCTTCCTACCTGACCAATACGACTTTTATTTCGTAAAATCATTAACTACTTCCTTTCATAGAAGCTATAAACTAAACAAAGCTAACTAAATCCTTAAGGATGAAAAGTTCTTAACTCTTCATTAATGTGAAAATCTCTCAACCTTTCATCGGTTTTCTTCATATAGTCACGGGCATAGTACAAAAGCTTTTCTTCTGTTGTATGTTCGGCAACTTTGGCAAACATTCTTCTGGCTGCCTGGAAATGACCTCTGTCAAAATTATCTCTGCCCTGCTTGAATACCATCCACGCATCTCTGTCATTTGCAATAACTGCTATATGAGGGCTTTCTATCAAGGTATTTTCATAGAGCTTCCAAAGTGTTTCATTTCTTGGCTCAAGCTTCACAGCTTGCTGAAACATCTTTCCAGCATCTTCTACAAAACCTTTTCCCAGAAGTTTTTTACCACGATTCACATATATTTCAACAGATTTGCCACTTTCAATTGCCTGTCTGTGCTTCTCCCACAACTCACTGCTGTCAGGAGCATATTTTAAAGCAATCTTATAGGTAGCAGCAGCTACTCTGTATCTATGTTCTTTCATATACTTGTCGCCACGAACTTCATACTCAGATGCAGAAACTGCAAGAAGAGAATTTGTAAAAAGAAGAAACCCTGCAAGAGCAAGACATACACATATTTTAAATACCAGCTGTTTCATAAAAAACCTCCTATGGGATAACTACGGGGTAATATTGACAGTAACAAAATCTGAAGCACTTGAATCCGATACGGATTTTGCCTGTACGTCTACACTAATTTCTTTTCGTTTATTTTCTTGTGGTGGAACCTTAACAATCAATGTTGATACACCACTTTCACCGGCTGCAAGAGTAAGTCTGTTTAGAGCAAGTCTTGATTGCCATCGCCTTACTCCTCCACGAATAATGAGAGCAAAAGTATCTCTAACTGTTCCAAGATTGGTTACAACAAGCTTTGTAGTAATCAAACCTGAGTTTTTTGACATTCCATCTTTATTAATTACTATGTTAACTGCGTGACGTCTGCAGGTTGCAACTTCAAACGTTACAGCTCCTATTTCGTCACCACGCTCGTTTATGGCAGAAACAGCAAATGGTATTAACTGGCCTCGCTTCTCACCATCAGGAACCCTGATATGACCAGTAACAATACGACTTTCTCCAGCCTTCAACATTTTGGCAGGAACATGTAAATCAAGCCATGTTGACCGGGTATTAATTACCGATCCTCTAAATCCGACTTTCATAGGCTCATCTGCCCTATTTTTTACAGAAAGAGCAAAGTCAACAGATGAACCGGGATCAATTCGGTATAATCGCTTCATTGGTTCAACTTCAAGTTTAGTATCATTAGCAACAGAAACGACCATAGTATTTCTTGTTCTAATCTCAGGATGAGCAACTGAAACCGCTGTAAGCTGAATCTTTTTGTAATCTCCAGCCCTTGAATTTATAGCAGGAGTAATACAAACAGGAATTTTAACAGGTTTCCCTGAAGGTGGAAGATGAAGAGTTGTCTCACCTAATGAAACACTCCAACCTTTTGGAACCTCTCCAAGGAAGAGATCAAATGTTTCTCCACTGTTACCGGCATTTAAAATATCAGCAAATATCTTTGACTCACCAAAGTTAGGAATCACATATGTCTTTGGTTCTCCACTATTTATTACAGGTTTAGACTGTTCCATTTTCAAATGAGTGACAAGAGTCGTCAGATCAATTTTTTCCAGATCATCAAAATGGTCAGCATATCCAATTCCCGTGATAAGCTCTATAACAGCTGCTTTTTTTAGATAAAGTGGTGCTGTAGCTTTAATAGTTACCTTCTGAGGAATACCTGGTTTCAGATACAACCTACGTGGTTCAACGTCAATAATCCAGTTTTCAGGAAGTTTAGAAACAATGTCGCAATTTACCAGTTTTCTTGTTGGCCCCATATGTCTTACCATAAATGTATAGGAAGCCAGCCCTCCAGGATTAATTACTCTTTCAGAATCAGGAGCAGTCACAATTAAACTATCAGCACCATAGACAGGTTCTGTCTGAATTCCGTCACCAGTCTTACACCTTGTTTGAAAAACAATCTCATGAAAATGTGCAGTATCTTCAGCAAAATATACACGAACCGAAGATCTTGCAGTAAGAGATTGTTTCGCATAATAAGGTGATGATACAGAATAAGTAATTGTATCTTCAGCACCGGGAGATAGAGTAATTGCCTCTCTTGTCATTTGAGAAATCCACCCGGACGGAAGTTTTCGAATTTCATCAAAACGAACTTCCCTTGGCTGATTATGAAGGTTTCTTACCGTAATTTTATAGGAGGCTATTTGTCCGGGCTTCACCGAATAACCGGTAACAGAAGAAGCTACAAATAAATCCTGAGGTATTACATCGTCATTTAAAGGCTGTGAAATAACAGCAGGGACTGAATCGAGATTAAATGGCTTAAGACTTTTGTCTACAGCAGCTTCACATACTCGAACCTGAAACAGGTCTGCAACCAACAGATAGTAAAATCCTTGAAATAATGACCTTAAAGACTTGCATACAGCATTCTTATTTCCACTTGCACCGGAAGGATATAATTCCTTATACAGTATTGTTTCAAAAATTGGAGACCATCCTTTATAAGCACTTTTATCACGACCTAACACCTTTCCTGACAAACGAACCATCCCTGAAATTTCTTCCCGAGCCTGTCGCAGAGCCTTTGAAACTCTTTTCAAAAAGATTAGAATATCTTGAGAGTTGTTCATATTAAATAAAAATTCAAGAGCTTTGTTTGCATCGTTAATAAAATGAACAACACGACTGATACGCTCTTTTAGTTCAACTCTCTCATCAAAATTTAAGACCGTAATAAGAAAGTTTCTAAAATGTGCAACTTCAGATAAGTTTGCAGAAAGTGCAGCACCAAAACGGTGAATAACCTCAACAGGAGAATAACTTAATCTATTTACTCCAAGAAGCTGAGAACTAACTGGAGATATTTTTTCAGCGAATTTATTATTTAGTCTATTCGTTTCACTAATAAGGTTAAATGCCGCCTCTTCCAGCTCTCTATCGTCAGGGCTGTATTTTACAAAAACTTCACTACCATTTAAACCTTTTAAGGCATCACTTCCACTAAATCGTCTTGAATCTCTTAAAGAACGATTTGCAAGCATGACTGATGATAACCAGCTTCTCCAGAAAAGAAGTGTCTTTTTCACCCTATACAAATACATAGCCATATTAGTCAATGCCCTGTGGCTATGAGGAATCCCCTTCCATTTTGAAGGAAGAGCAATATATATAATTTGTTCTTTTACCTTTGATGAAGAATGAAGGGATGATCTTACGGCAGCATTTAAAACAATCTTCAAACGAAGGACCGGTCTATTGTAATCCAGGGCCACAGGAACCTTTACACATCCCTGCCTTTCAAATCTGGCATTAGAATCACCGCCGGCACCATGGTTTGTAATCCTTTTTCTTACTGTCTCAATTTCTACCCATCTCGTTTCCTCTCCAACAGGAAAGGCTTCATCTCTAAAAACTCTTACGGTCATTTCTGACGTAACATTTAACGCTCTGGAATGATCAACAACTTTCCAGGGAAATCGTAGAACAGGACAACATTGAACAGAAGAAACAATAGTCTCAGGAGGATAACGAAGATCAATCTCAGCCTCAACATGAGGTAGGCTATAGATTGATGCTTCCAGCCGTGCAAGACTTATTTCCCCGGGAATATCAACTCTGTCTGGAGTTACTGCGATCCCGCCATAGACTGAATTCAGAGAAAAACTACAAAACGCGGTAACCCACAACGCAAAAAACATAAAAACATTTTGCTTCAACATTTTTGCTGTCTGCTTTCTATATTTCACTGGCAACACCTGAAAACCTTTACTTAATGCCTGAAAATCGCTATCTACATGCCTGAAAACATCTATCTATAGCGCATATCAAGATAATTTATCACAACCAGCTAATTTCCCATTGCAAAAAAATCAACAAAAAATCGCCGTATTCTTTAGCATTATCGAAAAAACGAGATGTTTTAATTAGGAGGTATTACAAGAAGATCACCAAAGATACCTATTACCTTTGAAAAACGTGGTCGATACATGGTTAGATTAGAATACACAGATATAAATTGTGATGTAATTATATAGTCAGTGAGGAGCTGCAAGAAATGTCAGATATAAGATTTACCTTTGGAAGACAACCTTCACCAGTTATAGAAAATGCTCAAGGCTCCCAATCAAATGTTAATCTTGAATGGCTTCTTGGTCTCAATAAGAACCTTGGTGATAACTCACCTGACACCACCCGTTTTCGTGACATCATTGGAGCTGATTCAATAAGTGGCAAGGAACTTTTACGGTGGATTGAACAGGCTAATCAAATTAATACTGCACTGAGCAAACTTGCCTTACAGGATTTATACATCACTTTAGGTACAAAATTAGGCTTCTCTGTCGAATATGGAGCTTACTCAAAAAACAGTAACGCCCCCTTTTACTTTGATGGAATATGGAATAATGGAACATCAACAATGGGAATACTCCTCTTCCCTGAACCTGTTGACAGCTTTGATCTCACAGCCTTAAAAAATGGTTACGAAGATTTTTTCAAAAAGTTTGAAATTCCTCTTGAGGAATTTACCTGCCTCATTGTTACAGCCAAAGGTATATCCCGAAAAGCTGAAAGTCAACTGGCCTCGTGGGTTGCCTCAGGAAGATTACGACCAGTAAAGACTCAAACATTAATTGAACTGTTAAAAATGTATGAGACTTCTATTGTAGATAAGGAAGAAATCGGTAGAATACTTGGCTCAGGAAAACTAATGTACGTAGAAGATATTCTGGCATACGTAAACAGCTTTATTACACCTGGCATGGCAATGA
>Ga0164315_10004870_pt1 | contig 10462 bp, 9 predicted proteins | sample GuaBasSedimGuay6_FD_113737 | JGI IMG/M metagenome (GOLD analysis project Ga0164315, IMG submission 113737) | Subseafloor sediment microbial communities from Guaymas Basin, Gulf of California, Mexico - Guay6, Core 4569-2, 0-3 cm | ecosystem: Environmental > Aquatic > Marine > Hydrothermal vents >...
AAGATTCTTCCACGTTTATAAAGAATACCAATTTGAATTGGAATGATTTCATTTTGATTTCCGTTTTCCACTTCTTTTACAAGAAATCGGGCACGATCAATTACTCTTCCCAGTCTATTGGTGAAAGAAAGCAGCAGTAATCCTACTCCGGATATGAGAACAATGGGAGAAATAGCTTATTGCATGACTTGTATTAGATTCTGTATATTATCCATAATCAATATTTGAACCCTGGGAACGTATACACTCGGAGGGTTCAACCTCTCTAAATAATACTCTTAATGTCTCTCTCAACTTGCAAAGCGATATTATTAGTTTTCTCTAATAATTTATCAGCTTTTGTAAGAATGTCAGATTTGAATGTTTCATCATCGATACTGCCCATATTTATCTTTACATTCAAGTAAGCACTTTTTGCAGCTGCATTGGTCGTAATGGCAGCCACTCCTGCATCAGATAAAGCATTGCTGTTTCCGATCTTTGCAATTTTTGCGGAGAGTTCTACAGCTTCTAGAGCAATTTCCATAGTTTCTAACGGAACAAGGATAGCTTTTTTGGTAGCTTCCTGGATTGCATCAGTTCTTATTTTTTTATCTTCATCTGTTTTCTTGGGTAATCTTGCAGCATCCATCATATCATAAAATGCTTGTGTATCGCTATCGATAGCAACTAAAGAGCGCTCCTTAATATCCTGTCCGATCTCAGAAAGTTCTTTAGCTTCTTCCCAAACCTTTTCATAACCTTTTTTGCTAAAAGTAAGGTTGGAAACCATCGCACTAAGTGCGCCCGACATTGCTGAACAAAATGCTGCCACACTTCCACCACCAGGAGCCGGAGAATCTGTAGAAAGCTCATCACAGAAACCGGTTAAAGTTTTTTTAACCAGATCATCCTCATTTGAAATCGCATATTCTATAACCTTTTTATCAATATCGAATTCTGCAACATCTTTTAATCCCATACTCTGAACTGCAGTTTCAATAATCATTCGTTCAGGAATACCGGCACTTTCACCCATTTTTTCCAGATAATATTTACCGGATTCTAAAATTGCAGCTTTAGGAAGAAGCCCTACCAACTCACTTCCTGTAACCTGAAGCCCCTTTTTTAATGCCAGTTCACGAACTTTGTCCAGTACAATATGAGCAGGAGTAACATTGAAATTTGTAAGATTTATGCTGATCTGAGCTTGATTGAAATCATCAATGAACCAGCCAACTGCTTTGCAATCTTTAAAGAGTCCTGGTTTTTGTACCTTTTTGTCATTCTCATCTTTGATAAATTTATTATTTTCATCTCTGGCAAAACGTCCACGTTCACGAATATCAAGGGCAATATCATGAGCTTTTTTCTTATCTCTTGTATTTAAATTTATATTATAAGCAATTAGGAATTCTCGAGCTGAAATTGCAGTAGCTCCCGATTTTGCATTAAATTTTTGTGGACCATAATCCGGTTTCCAATTTGGATCTTCCATTTTTTGAGGAAGTGCTTCGTATTCACCTTTTCTTACTTCGGCTAAATTTTTCCATTCCGGTTTACTGGCAGCATATTCATATAAATAAACTGGAATATTAAGTTCTTCACCAACTCTTTTTCCAAGTTTATGAGCAAGTTTTACGCAATCATCCATTGTCATATTAGCAACAGGTACAAACGGACAAACGTCGGTAGCACCCATTCTGGCATGAGCACCTTTGTGTTTTGTCATGTCTATTACTTGGCTAGCTTTCTTAATAGCCTGAAAGGCAGCTTCAACAACATTATCCGGTTCACCGACCATTGTAAAAACTGTGCGATTTGTAGTTTCTCCAGGATCAACATCCAATAATGTAACGCCTTTTACTGCTTTGATTGAAGCAGCAATGGCATCTATAATCTTCATGTCTTTCCCCTCACTGAAATTAGGGACACATTCTACTAATTGCATAATTTACTCCATTCTATTTATTAATATATTTTTTCTATCGGTAAAAGCACAATATTGCCAATTTCATCTCCGATCAAATCAACACCGGAATTTTTTAATTCTTCTAACATAAAATCAATCTGATCCTGTTCTGCAATTGCCATAATAACATTTGCATAGCTCTTGTCTTTGCTGAATGATTTTCTGAAACCTGCAAAAATGGGATTATCAAAAGCAAGTTTATGACCCAGAGTTTCACCGGATAGAACTATGGTATCATCAATCCCGGCTTCTGTTAATGCCATTAAAACATCATCTAAGTATTTTTCTTTGTTCAGGTTTAATATCATATACATAATTTTCTCCTAATCGGAAACATTTGTTTCCCCGGATTTAAATAGAGCAATTTTGGCAATGATTGGTCCCACAACCATAACAATGAATGTAGTGGCAGTGATCACACTAATTATTTGTACTGCTTGCAAGTGAAATCCCGCTTTTTCCATAACTTTGGATGCAGCCAGGGCAAGCCCCACAGCTACGCCAGCTTGAGACATTAATGCAAGTCCTAGAAAATTCCTTATTTTTGCCGGTGCTTTGGAAATCGTGGAACCAATAAAAGTTCCTGTCCATTTTCCCAATGAACGAGCTACAATATAAACAATAATTAGAAATGAATATTTCATTATCAGCGAGATATCGAGTCTTGTTCCAATGAGAGCAAAGAACCATACATACATGGGTGGTGTCCAATCTCCTAAGGTAGAAAATATTTTTCGGGCTGTAAGTTTACTTCTATTTACTAATACAATCCCCATCGTCATATTTAATAGAATGGGTGAAAGATGAAAATATTCTGAAATTCCACAATTAATAAGAATAATTCCAATCGACAACAACAAAAGACTAACTCTATCATGAATAAGTTTTGCAACTGGAACCATAATAAAACCAATCAATACGCCAGCAACAACAGAAAAGAGTACTTCCAGCCCGGCGTGCTCTAAAGCATGTAGAATGGAAACTTCTCCACCCGATTTACTACCAGTCATAAGAATTATTGAAATTGGTAATGAAATTGTAAAAAGCAGTAGAGCCAAGATATCATCCAAGCCCATCACAGCATAAAGGGTAGTTGTAAATTCACCTTTAGCTTTGTATTGCTTGATAACTTCAACTGTTCCTGCAGGTGCCGTCGCACTTGCCAGAGAACCGAAAATAAGCCCCATGGGGATACTTTTTAAAATCAATGCACTAGCAATTCCAACTAGAAGGAAAGCACCCAAAGCTTCAAAGATAACAATAGAGATAATAGATTTCCCAAGTTTTTGTAATTCTTTGAATCTTAGTTCCCCTCCAATACCAAATCCTATAAGTGAGAGAACAACTAAATTTACAATATCCAAAGATTTAATTTGATTGGGTGAAAGCATTCCTAAAAGATCTGGTCCAAGCAATGCACCGGCAATAATGTAACCAACTATTAATGGTGTTTTCAGCAAGGTTGCTCCGCGTGATAAAATGAGAGCCAGTAGAATAGAACCACCAAGAAATAGAAGTTGTAGATATTGTGGAAACATAATTTATTTTTGTGTTTTAATTAGTTCGTAAATATCTGAAGGATCTTCCACAGATAACATTTTATCAACGAATTCTTGATTTTTTAGACGAAGAATTAAACGTGAGAGAACCTTAATATAATCTTTATCCTGAGTATCGGAAGCTCCGATCATAAAAATAAGTTTAACAAGTTTATCATCGATGGATTCATATTCCAAACCTTCACGTTTACGTCCGATAGCAATAACAAAATCTTTAACGGTTTTATGACGTGCATGAGGAATAGCTATTCCATAGCCGATACCAGTACTCATTAACTTTTCACGTTTAAATATCTCTTTAGAAAACGTTTTGGGATCAGTTATCAAATCATCTTTACAAATGATTTCCAGAAGTTCGTTCAAAGCGCCCTTTTTATCATTCGAATGAATATCAATAATTCGAGTTTCATTAACTAAGTTCGATATTTTAAAAATTTTATCCATAATCTTACCTCACAATAACGTTACAAATTTTTTTTTTACTTCAATTTTTTTCATTTCCACAGTAATAATTCTTTTATCTGTGGCTTGAATTATTGTGATATCCCAATTTCCAATTGTTAATTTTGTATCTCTTCTGGGAATTCTCTCAAGTTTATCTATGATCATTCCGGCAATTGTTTCATAATCTCCTAACGGCAGATTCATGTCATATTCGTCGTTGAGAAAGTCAATCTCAGCATAACTTTGTACACGGTACAATCCACTTGATATCTTGCTGATTTCCTGGGTTGTATTGTCATATTCGTCTTCAATTTCACCGACAATCTCTTCCAGGATATCTTCAATTGTAACCACACCGGCAGTTCCACCATAAGAATCCATAATAATTGCCATGCTTACTTTTTCTTTCTGCATTTCTGTAAGAAGCTTATTCACATCCATAGTTTCCGGAGCAAAGAAAGCATTACGTATAAAATCTACAACTGTAAGACCTTCATAACTTTTCTGTTTTAAAAGATCGTAGATTATAAGTATTCCTTTGATATCATCTAGGTCATTTTCGTATACTGGGAATCTGGTGAATCCTTTTTCTTTTGCAATTGAAATGACCTCATAAATAGACGTATCTAATTGGAATGCCACGATATCAGTACGTGGTATCATCACATTCTCTGCATCCAGTTCAGTAAATTCCAACGCATCTACCAACATTTCCATTTGATCTTCATGCAACACACCATCATCTTTAGCTTCAGAGAGCATAAATGAAAGATCTTCGCGGGAAACAAAATTGTATCTAGATTGTTGGGGAAGTTTAAAAAGTTTAGCGAGTAGATTATTCAAAATGGAAACGAACTTAACGAAAGGTGTGAAAATAAAACTAAAAAATTTGAGCATTGGGAATCCTTTACCTACAAGCCTATTAGGGAAATCTCTATAAAGTGCTTTTGGTATCAACTCAGCAAAGATAAGCACAAAACCAGCAATAATAAGTGTTGCAGTATGCTCGGAAATATTTATCATAGATTCTTTTTTTAAGATATTGATAAGAAATATCGAAAGAGAAGAAACAATAACAATTGATATGTTTGTTCCAAATAAGGTTGTTCCGAAAATCAGATCTGGTTTTTCAAGAAAAATAAGAATCTGCTCCTTTTTTTTATTACTTTTTGCTTCTTGTTCCAGTTTTAATCTATCAAGAGAGATGAGACCCGTTTCTATACCTGAGAAAAAACCGGATAAGATAAAAAAAATAATTATGATTAAAAGTAATATGATCCACATTATTAATTTTCTACTTTTTCATTCCTATAAGCCAATTTTAGAGCATCAATAAATTCATCCAACTCGCCGAGCAAAATGTCGTTTAATCTGAATGATGTCAAATTTATTCTATGATCTGTGACTCTGGATTGTGGGAAGTTATAAGTTCTTATTTTTGCACTCCTGTCACCAGATCCAACTTGTGACTTACGTTTAGCAGAAATTTCAGCCTCATGTTTAGAAATTTCCAGATCATACAGTCTTGATCGAAGCACTTTAAAAGCTTTGTTTTTATTTTTTAGTTGCGATTTCTCATCCTGACAGGTTACCACAAGTCCGGTTGGTTCATGTGTGATTCGAACGGCAGAGTCGGTTGTATTCACACTTTGTCCACCATGCCCAGATGCACGATAAACATCGATTTTCAAATCAGCCGGGTTTATTTTAACATCGATCTCATCAGCTTCCGGTAATACAGCAACCGAAATTGCTGAAGTATGAACTCTGCCTTGAGATTCTGTTTCAGGAACTCTCTGTACACGATGAACACCGCTTTCAAATCTCATGGTTCCGTAAACATTATTTCCGGAAAGTGAAAAGATTACTTCTTTTAATCCACCAACACCGGTTGGATTGGAAGACATAATAGATAATTTCCAATTTTTTTTATCTGCAAAATATGTGTACATCCTGTATAGATCCGACACAAAAAGTGCAGCTTCTTCACCTCCTGTTCCAGCCCGTATTTCGATGATTGCATCTTTTTCGTCGTTTGGGTCTTTAGGAATTAACAATTCTCTTAATTTTGATATCTTTTTTTCAAGATCTTCCTGAGCCTCTGTTGCTTCCTCTTCAGCGAGGGCAATGAGTTCTTTGTCATTGGTAGAATTTATAAGTTCTTTATTTTCTAATATAGTTGTTTCGTAAGTTTTTAATATATCATATAAATCTAATATTTCCTGTAGCTCTTTAAATCTTCTTGATATTTTGCTGTAGTAACGCTGATCAGACATTTTTGCAGGATCATAAATATCTTTTTTCAAATCCTCATATTCATTTTTGAGAGTTAGAATCTTCTCTTCCGGTATCATAATTTTTCAGCTTACCTTTTTTGATTCTTCATCGATGAAGGTAATATTTTCATATTCAGAAATATCCAAATCTAGAGCACACTTCATAGCAATAACTGCAACTTCTATCTGCTCATTATCCGGAGGCTGAGTTGTGATTCTCTGCAATGCAAGCCCTGGTGCGGTCATTAGCTTAACTAATGGATGCTTGATGTTCTTACCGGAAAGTTTGAGCACTTCATAAGAAATTCCGGAAATAAACGGCATGAACATTAAGTGGTAAGCTAAACGTAGAATCACATTCGGAGCACCAAAGAAATAAGCAAATATTGTATCAATAATTGAAAAAATTAATATAGAGATTAGCAGAACAAAAAATATGAAACTGGTTCCACAGCGCGGATGAAATGTTGTGAATTTTTGTACACTATCTGCATCCAGATCACTATTGGCTTCATATGCAAATACAGATTTATGTTCAGCACCATGATATTCAAATATACGATTCACATCTTTCATCTTGCCAATTATCCAAACATAAAGCACAAAGAAAATAATTCGGATCGATCCAGCAAAAAGATTGAAATAGATATTTTCTTTACCCAAATTCATCCATTCTGCAATTTGATATGGTAAAAATGCAAACAATAAGAAAGCCAAACCGAAAGCAAAGATGTAGCTTATAACTTCTTCAAATTTCGTACGGAATTTAGATTTTTCCTTCTTATTCTTTTTTGGTTTTTCATCTTCCCAGTCCAATTCAGCACGGGATGCAGAAAAGTTTAATGTTTTAATTCCAATTATCATCATCTCGATCAGGGATGCAAACCCACGAACTATTGGAAGTCCCAGAAATTTATTTTGCTTTGTTTTGCTGATAAATCTGGTCTTTTTTACTTCTATGCTTTTATCTTTTCGACGAATAGCAGTAGCAAGATTCTGTGGACCTCGCATCATTACACCTTCAATTACTGCTTGCCCACCAACTTCAATTTGTTTTTTTTTCATTTACTTATCCTTAAAAAAAATGCACCACAACTTTTTTTATGATAGAGTTGTGGTGCGGCAATAACAAGATTTTTATTTTTCTTCTTTAACGTTATATCTTTGGTTAAATTTTTCTATACGGCCTTCTTTGGCTCTAGTTCTTTGTTTTCCTGTATAGAAAGGATGGCAATTTGAACAGATATCAACTTTACTGATCGACGGATCTGTTGATTTTGTCTCGAAAGTATTTCCGCATGAACATGTAACGGTTACCTTTTCATATTTTGGGTGAATTCCTTTTTTCATCATCTATCTCCTGATTTATAATAAATTAATATACACTACTTATACTAACGCTGTGCAATATTTTTTTCTAAGATTCTAATGTCAATAGTTTTATCTTTTCTTTATGACCGGTAAACAGTAAAAGTATCCACCCGTTTTTATAAATTCAATATATTTAATATACTCATCAACTATGATAGGTTTAAAATTCCAATTATTTTGCCAAGTTTTTTTCTTTTCATTTATGAAAATATCTTTAGGGGTTTGCCATTCTCTATTTCTGTTTTTTCTGAAGTTGTTGAAGTAAATAAGATATGCAAATGATTTTAAAATCATATCTTGTTTTGATTTGAAAGTTTCAACTTTGTAAAACTCATTTTCGATCAGGTTATGAACTGTTTCAACATCACTATTATAAGTAGGTCTGGCAGGTGGTATTCTCTTGTGCTTAGCTTTATGTTTTTCTGTTATCATTTCTTCAAATAAGGATAATTTGTTTTTTGATCTACTAACAAATTCTGTTCCATTATCTGTTTGAAAAGTAACCTTACTTAAGTCGATACCTCTATCTTCTAATTGTTGGCACAAATAATCAATATAGATTCCAGTAGCTGTACTTGTCTTTTCATAACTAAAACCTATATGCTGAAAACCTGTTTTGTAATCTCTCGCTGTAATCTGATATTTGGGTAATTTGTAATATCTGAGATTACCAATTATTTCAGGGATATCGGTAAGATATTTTATATCAACTTGAACTTTCTGAAACGGGTTATACAAACTTCTTATCTTCTTCATATATTCAGCTCTTTCTTTACGCTGCTTATAACGTCTCTTCTTTTTCTTGATCAAGCCGGCTTGTTTTAGTTTCTTATTAATAACTACTTGAGAATAATTCAACTGCAAATGATCTTCTATTCTTCTTGCTCCCCAGAATGGGTACTTTGCTCTAAGTTTAATTATTCGTCTTCTTACTTTTTCAGGCATTTTATTTGGAAAGTATTGTGCGGTTCTGGGTTTGTTTTCTAAAGCACCAATTCCTCCTTCTGAGTAACGTTTTATCCATTTACGAACTGTCTTTCGAGTTGTATTATAAACCCGTGCTGTTTTACTTATCCCCTCACGGTTAGCATAATTAATCATATTCCAACGATAATTTAGCTTGCCTGAAAAATCCATCATTTTCAAATTTCCTTTGTATGTGTTCATATCCTTGCTTGTAAATGATGTAACATAGCAGGCAAGGATTTTTTATTATCTCTTCGGCAAATTCGCCGAAGAGATAATAATCCTTTTAACTTTCTTGAATACTTTTCTGTTAAATATTTTCAATTTAATTACATGGGTACTTTTAGGGTTTACTGTCCAATTCTTTTTTAAATATAATTATATATTGCTTTTATGAAAGCATTATCGAATTATTTTTTATATCTTTCAGCTATGATCTTCTCGATCAGATCCTTTTTAGGAATAAAAGGAAGAGTAATATGATCTGTTTCATTAAATTTTTCATTATATTCAATTGCTGTTTTTATAGAATTTTCATTTCTTGCCCAGGCGCGACGAGCTACTCCGCACATAACATCCCATGGGAAGGCTCTCTCAAGAATAAAATCGACTCTCTCGCTTCCATCTAAAACCATACCAAAACCGCTGTTAGAAACTTTCCCAATTCCTACACCACCACCGTTATGCAAAGTAACCATACTCATCCCACGTGCAGCATTCCCAGCATAACATTCAGTGCTCATTTCTGCCATAATGTTGGAACCATCTTTTATGTTGGAAGTTTCTCTGTAAGGTGAGTCTGTTCCACCTGTATCATGATGATCTCTTCCAAGCATAATTGGTCCAACTATACCTTTACGAACCATATCATTGAACTTGAGAGCAATTGCAAGTCTGCCCGGAGCATCCTGATAAAGTATGCGAGCTTGTGTTCCCACGACTAATTTATTTTTCATCGCATCACGAACCCATAAATAGTTATCCGTGTCTTGATATCGCGGCTCTTCACGAAGATTTTTAATGATCTCTGCTGCTGCATTATCTGTTTCTACTAAATCTTCTTCCTTTCCAGATAGGCAAACCCAACGGAATGGACCGTAACCGAAATCAAAAAGTTCAGGACCTAAGATATCTTCAACATAACTTGGGAAGATAAATCCATCATAAGTATTTTCACCATTTTTAGCTATTTCCTTTACTCCTGCCTCGTAAACGGCTTTCATAAAGCTGTTGCCATAATCAAAGAAATAGGTTCCGCGCTGAGAAAGTATTTTTACACACTCATAATGTTTTATTAATGATTCATTAACAAGTTGAATAAAACCATTTCTATCTGCTGCAAGCATTTCTGTACGCTCTTCAAAGGTCAATCCCTGTGGACAATAACCACCTTCATAAGCTGCATGACAGGATGTCTGATCAGAAAGAAGATCAATATGAATATTCTCTTTCACAGCATATTCTAAGAGATCTACAATATTCCCATGATAAGCAATAGAAACACTTTGCTTGTTCTTTATATATTCTGAAGCCATTGCAAATGTATCTTTGGGAGATCTTTTAATCTCTCCAACCCAACCTTGTTCATGACGTGTTTCAATTCTGGATAAATCTACCTCAGCAAATATGCCTACTCCGTTAGCAATTTCTACAGCTTTTGGTTGCGCTCCACTCATTCCACCCAAACCGGAGGAAACAAATAATTTCCCTCTCAAATCCCCATCTTCAGGAATACCAAGCTTCATTCTGCCAGCAATAAGAATTGTGTTATACGTTCCATGAACAATACCTTGAGGTCCAATATACATCCAACCTCCGGCTGTCATCTGACCATAATTTGCCACACCAAGTGCATTTGCACGGTTAAAATCTGCCTGGTTGTCAAATTCCCCAAT
>Ga0164315_10004871_pt1 | contig 10460 bp, 9 predicted proteins | sample GuaBasSedimGuay6_FD_113737 | JGI IMG/M metagenome (GOLD analysis project Ga0164315, IMG submission 113737) | Subseafloor sediment microbial communities from Guaymas Basin, Gulf of California, Mexico - Guay6, Core 4569-2, 0-3 cm | ecosystem: Environmental > Aquatic > Marine > Hydrothermal vents >...
GACGGAGCCGATAAATATTATAACGGCCGCTTTGGTTGGGCAAACGAGGAGGAGTTCGGACTGGTACAGGCATGGGAATGGTCGTACGACAGCAAATACATTGCTTTCTGGCAAACTGATGAACGTGAAGTTCCTGTCTATCAACTAACAGATTTTTCAGGCCTACATCCCGAGTATATGGAGCTCCCCTACCCCAAAGTGGGTGATAATCCCCCCGTGGAGAGACTGGGAGTTATCAATACCACAGACGGGAGTAAGCAGTGGCTCGACTTCGATCCGGAGGGTGGCTACATGCCAAGAATTTACTGGACTTCCAGGGAGAATACCCTGGCAGTGGTCTGGATGAACCGGACCCAAAACCATTTAAAGTTATACCTCTTTAATGTGCTTACAGGCGAGAAGTCCATGATAATGGAGGAGAAACACGATGCCTGGATCGATATTTTTGACTTTTTTGCCGGAGAACTACACCTCTTCTACTTCCCGGAAGATCTGGACTCTTTCTTCTGGATATCGGACCGTGATGGATATTCACATGTCTATCAATATGACTATGAGGGAAATGTATTGGGACAGGTCACCAGCGGTGAATACGATGTTATCTCTGTGAAGGCCATCGATCCTGCGAAAAAAACGCTCTCCTACCTGTCCTGTGAAATCTCCCCCATGGAACGGAATCTCTATAGTGTGAAATTCAACGGCAAAGGGAAAAAACAGATTACCTCCACAGCAGGCAACCACCGGGTTAATGTGTCTCCGGCTGGTCGCTACTTTATCGATAGTTACTCCAGTACCGACACTCCTTCGATGGTTGATTTGCGCGATGGAAAGGGAAATCTGATCAAGAATCTGGCCGCTCACCAGGGAGCACTGGATCACCTGGAAAAGTATGAGTATGCCCCCAGGGAGCTTTTCACATTTACCACTTCAGACGGACAAAAAATCGATGGTTCCCTGATCAAGCCCATGAATTTTGATCCGGAAAAGTCCTATCCTCTGATTATGACAGTTTATGGCGGACCCGGCTCACAGGGCGTGTATAACAGCTTTGAAACCAGTGGCTGGAGCCAATGGCTGGCACAACAAGGATACGTCGTTGTCAACATCAATAACCGGGGGAATGGCGGATATGGAAGCAAGTTTGAAAAAGTGATTTATAAGCAGCTGGGCAAATGGGAAACACACGATTTTGCTGAGACTGCCCTCTATCTCTCTGAAAAGTCCTGGGTGGACCGGGAGCGTATTGGGATCATGGGACACAGCGCCGGTGGATTCTATGCAGGTATGTCACTTCTAATGCATGCCGATGTATTTAAGGCAGCCATAGCGACAGCAGCCATCTCCGACCATCGGAATTACGACTGTATATTCAAAGAGAGGTATATGGGACTTATAGAAGAAAACGAGGAGGGTTATGAACAAAGTGCCATGCTGAACCATGCCGGCAACCTGGAAGGCAACTTGTTATTGGTCCACTCCCTGATGGATGATAATGTACATCCGCAGAACACTTTTCAGTTTACCAAAGCACTGATAGATGCCGGGAAATATTTCGACCTGAAGATCTATCCTCCAGGTGCTCATGGAGTAGCCTATGATATGAACAGCCGGATGCACCTGTATAATACTTACCTGGACTGGCTCAATAAGAACCTGAAAGGGACAGAATAAAAAAGACACACATGCTCTCCCGAATCCTAATCTTCATCATATCCATCTTAATCACGAGCTGTATCTCTGTGGAGATATGTGATGATGATAATAATTCGATGATGGTGGCCAAATTCATGACTATGAAGGATGAGATGCCCGCCGATAGTACGGTTGCATCCTTAAGTCTGTATGGAATCAGGGAGGGTCGGCCTGACAGCCTGCTGTATAATCAGGATCCTACAAATAATTTCAAAGTTCCTCTGGATCCCCACCATGATTTTACACGCTTTGTATTGCAAATAGGTGAGCAAACAGATACCCTTGAACTTACCCATCGGCAGGAACTCTATGGGATCTCCTATGATTGTGGTTTTGGAAATCTGTTCACCCTGGATAGCATTGGATACAGAACTGGTATGATCAAAAGTGCTGAGATTAAAAATGATATGGTTGATGCTGAAACTAAAGAGGATGATGTACATATCTGGCTCTTTCTCTAAAGCAGTCTTTGTGCTGTTGTTCCTGGCAGTGCAGGGGAAGGTATCCGCACAGGAGGTATCCGAACAGGAGGTATCCGAACAGGATACCCTCCGGACTTTTGGTCCCCGCATTGGCATCGACCTGGTCCCGTTCTTTTATTATTTTACCGAGCCCAAGATAATTGGTGCTGAGCTCTCTGTTGATTTTGAGATTTATAAGAATCTCTATCCCGTCTTTGAATTGGGTTATAGCAGCACATCCGTGAGCGAAGAGACTTTTGATTACGAATCAGCGGGAAATTACGCACGGGCAGGAATCGACTATAATTTATTGAAACTTAAGGACCGCTCGGAGCACCATATCATGACTGTCGGATTCCGCTATGGAATATCTGTATTCAAACATAGCTCTGAGAATATATTGATTTACAGTGACTACTGGGGTGACTATATATCCGAACCCCATGAGAACAGTCTACGGGGACATTGGATTGAACTTGTGGGTGGGATCAAGGTCGAAGTTGTCTCAAATCTCTACATGGGATGGCTGCTGCGCTATAAGTTTCTGCTAAACCAGAATATGGATCCGGTCATGATTCCTGCGCATATTCCGGGTTACGGGAATGGAGTCGACACCAGTACCTTCGGATTCTCATACTCCATCTTCTATATGATTCCGCTCATTAAAAAATAAAACAAACTTCTCTTATGGCATACTTTGCATCCAAAGACCGATACGATCAAATGAAGTATAACCGTTGTGGCAACAGCGGACTCCTTTTGCCAGCTGTTTCACTGGGCCTCTGGCACAACTTTGGGGGAGGAGACGATTATCAGAAGATGAAGGATATCCTGCTCAGGGCCTTCGACATGGGGATCACCCACTTTGATCTGGCAAATAATTACGGGCCTCCTCCAGGAAGTGCCGAATCGAACCTGAAGAACCTGATGCATGGAGAACTGGCTCAACATCGTGACGAACTGATCATCTCTACCAAGGCAGGCTATCTAATGTGGGATGGCCCATATGGAGAATGGGGAAGCCGCAAATATCTGATGGCCAGCCTCGATCAGAGCCTGAAGAGAATGGGACTGGAATATGTGGATATCTTCTATTCTCACCGGCCCGACCCGGATACTCCCCTGGAAGAGACCATGATGGCCCTTCACAGTGCCGTTCTACAAGGCAAAGCACTCTACGTGGGTATTTCCAACTATGATGCAGAGCAAACCAATCGTGCTGTAGATATATTGGAAAGCCTGGGAACTCCCTGTGTGATACACCAGCCACGCTATAACATGTTCGACCGTTGGGTGGAAGATGGACTGCTGGAGGTTTTGGAGGAACGCGGTGTTGGTTGCATCCCTTTTAGTCCGCTGGCCCAGGGACTGCTCACCAACCGTTACCTGGATGGCATCCCCAAAGGTTCCAGGATCGATAGTGAAAGTATTTTCCTTGGTAAGGACAACCTTGATCCGGAGACCATGGTGAAGGTGAAAGCATTGAACCAACACGCAGAACAGCGCGGACAATCTCTGGCGCAAATGGCTCTGGCCTGGATCCTGGAGAAGAAGCAGATAACGTCGGTGCTGATTGGTGCCAGTTCTGTAGCTCAGTTGGAAGCCAATGTCGCCACAGTGAACAATTTAAAGTTTACCAGGGACGAGCTGGCCTATATAGAGAATATCCTGGTCTGATTTTACTGTTCCTGCATGGGATTGGATCCGCCGCCGCCCCTTCTGCCCGAGCCCCTGTAAAGCTCAAAACGGTTCTCCTCAATGCGGGGAGGCCAGTGGTTATTATTTAGATCGCAATCAGCTGTTTCCAAATTGGGATCAAGGGTAACACCATTCAGTTTCTTGTCCAGAAAGAATACTTTGGAAGTCTTCAGGTTGTCCTGATTCCAAACCTCAGCAGGGATTCTTTTAATCTCACTGGTCCCATCGGCATACTCAAGCTGGATCACCAATGGCATTATCATCCCACCCACATTGGAAAAGTCAAGCTGATAAACAAAGCCCTTCTTGTTTCGCCACTTCTTCTCACTCTCTGACATGGATCGCTTGTAACGGCTGTAAGCTTCCACATCAGATTCATCGGGGGCATTGGGGTCATATTCGTTGTAAAAATCCTTCATTTCCGGAACTCTTTCCACCATGGATTCCATAGAAGCACGGTTTCGTTGTACGGCAATCGATTCGGGTTCAGCGTCTGCCGACTTCTTATTTAAAGCTTTCTCTTCGGCCGGATTGCCCGATTTCAACTCCATGGCGGTAACCTTGTCCAGGGAGATATCTACATGTTCGGTGCCATAAAACCAACCTCTCCAGAACCAGTCAAGGTCCACTGCAGAGGCATCCTCCATGGTCCTGAACAAATCCTCCGGGGTGGGATGTTTAAACATCCACCGCTGGGCATATTGTTTGAATGCAAAATCGAAGAGCTCTCTGCCCATAATGGTCTCCCTGAGAATATTCAAACCAGTGGCAGGTTTAGCATAAGCATTGCTGTTAAACTGCCTCACCAGGTCACCCTGAGTCATAATGGGTGCAATATTTGACTTATCCCCTTTCATATAGGACACAATATCCGCTGGTTTGCCTCCGGGTGAGGGATGATCGTGATCCCATTCCCGCTCGGCAATTCCCTGAAGGAAGGTGTTGAGCCCCTCATCCATCCAGGTCCATTGACGCTCATCGGAATTCACAATCATGGGGAAGAAATTATGCCCCACCTCATGGATAATCACTCCGATCATGCCCCATTTGGTTCGTTCTGAGTATGTGCCATCAGACTCCGGGCGCCCGCCGTTAAAACAGATCATGGGATACTCCATGCCAATCTGCTTGGTATGCTCCGAGTAGGCCACCGGATAGGGATAGTCAAAGGTATGTCTTGAATAAACCTGCAGGGTATGTGCCACCACCCGTGTGGAATACTTCTCCCATAAGGGGTTTCCCTCCTTTGGATATAGAGATGTGGCCAGTACTTTACGTTCACCGAACTGCACAGCCATGGCATCCCAGATAAATTTCCTGGAAGAGGCAAATGCAAAGTCTCTTACATTGTCGGCGTGGAATTTCCAGGTAAGTTTGGATTTTGATTTCTTCTTTTCTGCACTTTTAGCTTCCTCCTCGGTCACTATGACTACGGGCTCATCCAAAGAATTCCCGGCCTTCTCCAGACGATCCAGCCTTGCTTCAGACAGTACTTCCCCGGCATTAACCAGAACTCCAGTTGCTCCTACCACATGATCGGAAGGAACTGTAATCTCAACATCATAGTCACCAAAGGGAAGTGCAAATTCTGATCTTCCGGTGAACTGATGGTTCTGCCATCCCTCCAGTTCATTATAGACAGCCATTCTGGGAAAGAATTGAGCCATGGTATAGATGTAGTTGTCATCCTCAGCAAAATACTCACTACCTGAACGGCCTCCACCATCTTTAAAACGATCATTGATGTTGAACCACCACTTGATCTCCAGATCCACCTTGCCACCAGGTTCCAGAGGCTCCGGAAGATCGATCCGCATCATGGTGTAGTTAATAGTATAGGCCAGCTCACCCCCACTACCATCTCCCACATGTTCGATCTTAAATCCACCATCAAAATCACTCAAAAACATGCCCATGTAATAGGGATGCATTCGTTGACCCAGGCTCATAGGCATGGTTAGCTTGGTGAGACTTTCTTTCTGCCTTGCATTCTGATCCAACTGTACCCAGAGGTAGTTTAGGGGATCAGGTGAATTATTGATGTACTCAATCTGCTCCTCGCCTCTTATCTCTTGCTTATCATCATCCAGTTCGATGGAAATTTTATAGTTGGCCTGCTGTTGCCAGTATAACTGTCCGGGTGCCCCTGATCCGGTCCTGTATGCATTGGGAGTGTTAAACTCTGTACGCATCTGTCTGAATTTATTCTTTGAGGGGTCCATCTTCTCCTGGGCCAGCAGTGAAACTGCCACTGCGCCGATCATCAGAACTGAAGTAACTCTTTTCATAAACGGTTCAATTTTTGGAAGTCCTAAAGTTAACAAAAGAATCCCCATATTTGTTTGATCAAAGCTCACTTATGTTGCTTAAAAGTAAGACGATAACCCTGGGATTAATCCTGCTAAGCCTGTTTATCAGCGGAGCCTGGCTGATGCATGAATTTTATGTAAGTCTGAGCGAGGTCAGGTACAACAACGAAACAGAGCGTTTTGAAGTATCCATTCGTATTTTTCCTGACGATCTGGACCGGGCCCTGCTGGCGCGAAGCGGAATTACTACACAGCTGGATACCGAACTGGAACACAAAAGTGCCGACAGCCTTCTGATGGTTTACCTCCTGGAAGACTTTAGCATCGAGGTAAATGGAGCTTTACTTGAACTTAGCTACCTGGGAAAAGAATCCGAATCGAATGCCATCTGGTGTTACCTGGAATCATCAAGGGTGGCAGCGCCAGAAACCATTAAAATCCAAAATGTTCTTCTTACAGAGTACTTCCTCGACCAGGTGAACATTATTCAGGTTTATCATGGCTTATGGAATAAGGGTCTACTCCTTGATCGCAATCAAGAATCGGGAACGCTGAGTATTGGCAAATAACTAGTCCAGCTCAAGGGTAAGCTTTCCCAGCTCCCGATTAATGCTGTCCACCTCCTGCTCAGAAAGCTGCACTTCAAGTGCTCCGGCATTCTGCACCACCTGCTCCTCAGTCCTCGCACCTACAAGGGCAACAGTGATTCCGGGCTGACATAAGGTCCAGGCAATAACAAGCTGTGAGAGCGTTGCGCCTTTCTCCTCTGCCAGAGGTTTTATTTTTTTAAGGAACTTATTGATTTGTATCAGGTTGTTTACCTTAAAATGTGGTGTTTCGGGACGATTATCACCCGGTGCAAAAGGATAATCGGGTGTTATCTTACCGGTTAGTAAGCCACGCTGAAGCGGACTGTAGGCCAGAATTCCGCATGAGTTATCAAGACACCAGGGTACCACATCCTGCTCTATCTCCCTGCGAACCATGCTATAAGGAACCTGGTTGGAGCTAAGCTCAACCACACTTGATGCCTGTTCCATCTGTTCCACAGAGTAGTTACTTACCCCTGCAGCCCTGATCTTTCCCTGCTCCATCAGAATACGGAAAGCCTCCATGGGCTCCTCTATGGAAGTGGTATGATCGGGCCAGTGAATCTGATAAAGATCGATATAATCGGTACCCAAACGCCTGAGGCTCTCCTCGCACTCCGCAATGATACTTTCACGCCCTGAATACTTATAGATATCACGCTGGGTACCACTGTTGTCGTTGGAGGTAAAGAAATACTCCCCCTTAGTGCCTTCCCATCGCATTCCACATTTGGTAAGTATCTCGTAACGGTCACGCTTCCCCTTTATGGCCTCTCCAACCAGCTCCTCTGAATGGCCAAAGCCATATATGGGCGCCGTATCAAGGGAAGTAATCCCATTATCGAGACAGGCATGAATGGCTCTTAAGGATTCTTTCTTATCGGATCCACCCCACATCCATCCACCGATGGCCCAGGCTCCAAAGGCAATGGGCGACACCGGTAAAGCTGCTAAGCCTAATGTTCTCCTTTCCATATTAAATGTCCTGTTTATAATGATTTGCATATCCAATTGGAAGGTAGTTATCGTAGCTCAAACAGACCTCCCTTGAGAACTGAATGGCTGTGGAAATAAGCCCTTCCCACTGACTCTTGTCCAGCATTTTTATTTGCTCCCTTCCATATCCATTCTTCCATATACCATAAAGGAGTCCTGCATTAAAGGTATCCCCGGCACCAATGGTGCTTACGGGCTCAATGCACTCCACTTCCATATGAAAGCTGAGTTTTTCAGTTTTAAGATATACCCCATTCGCATTGGCTGTATAAACAAGGGCATCACTTAATGGACCTACCTTCTCCCAGGCTGCATCCGGACTATCCGTGTCAAATATATTAAGCAGGTCCTCATCTGAAGCCCTGACCAGGGTGGAGTAGCCCATATTCTCTCTGATCACCGGGACAAGACTGTCTCTCTCCGGAAGATGGGTGCTTCTGAAATTGGGATCATATACAATGGTGGCTCCTGCATGTTCTGCCTTTTCCAGCAGTTCCTTCACCCGGGGACGGATACCCGGATTCAGGGCATAGAATGAGCCGAACAGTAAGAGATCATCCTTCTGAAATTCAGGAAATTCAATAGCAAGTCGCTGGGCCGGATAATCTTTGTAGAACTGGTATTCCGCATCACTCTTTTCATTGAGAAAGGCCAGGGCAATGGCAGTTTGTCCTTCGGGATACCTGGAGATGAAATTTGCCTGCACTCCATTCTCGTTCATAAATTCCAGGATCAGGTCTCCCACCTTATCCTTTCCTGTTTCACTAATGAAATTGATTGGAGCTCCCAGGCGTCCCAGTGTAATGGAGGCATTGAACGCAGACCCACCTGGCTTGGCCGTTTGTGGTTCCACACCCTTAAAAATGATATCCAGAAGCGTCTCTCCTACCGTATAAATATTCATCCGCTGTTATTTAACAAGGCGTGAAATAGCCTTGAATTCGTCAGTTCCGGCCACCCTGGCCAATTCAAAAAGGATCGATTCACAGGTAGTGATCACAGCTCCTTCAGCTCGCATTCGCTCCACAGCTACTCGTTTGTCCTCCGGATTACGAGATGAGATACAATCCTCTACAACCACAGCTGTATAGCCGGCAGCAAGGAAATCCACCACGGTTTGCATCACACATACGTGGGCTTCTATGCCGCAAATAATAATTATTTTACGCTCCTGTAATGCAGCGTTTTGCATGACTGCAGGTTCATCGCAACAGGAGAAGGTGATTTTTTCAATAAGAGGGTCCTTAGCCACCAGTTCAGCGATATCACCCACTGTAGCACCCAGTCCCTTGGGATATTGCTCAGTGATTACCAGAGGAACATCCAGCACCTTCAGGCCCTCGATCAAGGTGGTGCATTTATTTAGAAATGCCTCTTTTTGATCCATATGAGGAAAAAGCTTCCCCTGAATATCGATGACCAGTCCGGCCGAATTCTCTCGCTTAAGCCTCATTTCCAGCCTCCCTTGATTTCTCCCCCAGGTATCCTCCATGATGCCGACGAGCATAATCTTTTGGTGTAAAACCGATCCGCTTCATCATAAGGACCACAAGAACATCACTGATCACAGCCATGGCTGTGGCCGAAGTGGTAGGTGTTAGCCCAAGCGGACAGACCTCATCCGGGTTTCCTGTATAGAGTACCAATTTTGATTCCAGGGCCAGGGGGCCTTCAGTATTACCTGTGATAATCACTACCGGAACCTTTGCATGCAGCATATGAGCCAGCTCTACCAGTTCAAGAATCTCTCTTGTTTTCCCGGAATTGGAAAGTACCAGGAGCACATCGTTTTCCCTGATAATCCCCATATCACCGTGCTGTGCCTCACTTGGATGTAGAAAAAGAGCCGGAGTTCCTGTGGAACTGAGTGTAGTGGCCATATGATTTGCAACGTGACCTGCCTTTCCCATTCCACTAGCGATGATCTTCCCTCCCCGCTGGTGAACATGCTCATAGATTAATTCAACCACTTTATCATAATCAGTGCTTATTGGAATGGATCGAATGGCATCAGCCTCCAGATCCAGTACCCGTCTGATTTCATCTCTGTATTTACTACTCATTTCTTTGGTTTTCTGGTGAACCAAAGTTAATATAAAAGCAGTTAAATGATAATGCTAGGGATCGGATTGAGAGAACTCTCGGAGAATAGCATCGGTGGTAATTACCCTTGCGTAACTTCCCTGTAGGGTACTGAGCGTGGAGTAATGTACATTCTTTGCAGGTATGATATGCTCCTCGAATTGTAAGGCCCTGGTAGCACATGCATCTGAGGCAACCAGACATGTGAATCCAAAGTCATGTGCAGCCCTTACTGCAGCCTCCACGCACATATGTGTTTGCATTCCGCAGATCACCACTTGCTCAACTGAGTCCTGCTGCATCATCTCCAACAGTCCGGTCCCGGCAAATGAATTGACCTGGTCCTTGGAGAAAACTGCTTCGCCCTCCTGGGGCTTCACATATGGATGGATATCCCCGCCAGGTTCAAAATTGTGGCGGACATGGTACACCAGCATCTCATTATTTCTGAAATGATCGAGCAACAGTCCTGCATTCATTCCCGCCAATTCGGGATTCTCCAGCTGCATACGGCCTCCAGGAAAGTAAAACTCCTGAACATCAACAATAAGTAAAGCCGTTTTCTGTCCAAACAAAAAGGGAAAGGCTGTGAACAGCAGCACCAGAATAATGAAGGATCGACGTATCATAGC
>Ga0164315_10004872_pt1 | contig 10460 bp, 8 predicted proteins | sample GuaBasSedimGuay6_FD_113737 | JGI IMG/M metagenome (GOLD analysis project Ga0164315, IMG submission 113737) | Subseafloor sediment microbial communities from Guaymas Basin, Gulf of California, Mexico - Guay6, Core 4569-2, 0-3 cm | ecosystem: Environmental > Aquatic > Marine > Hydrothermal vents >...
AGTGATGGACTTGATTATTATATTGATAGTATTTTTGCGGAAAATAATTTGAGTCATTTAAAAGTTTTCACGAATAAACTGAATTTTACCGAAAACAATAGAATGATTCCGTCATTCCCTTTTATGGATGAAGAGTGCAAGATCTGCGCAAACTGTAAACGAAATCATATAATAAATAATAGCAGCGATGATGATATAACAATTTATATCGGGGACGGTCTTTCAGATACTTGTCCGGCTCAATACACCGATTATATTTTTGCAAAACGTTCACTGTTAAAGTTCTGTGAGAAAAATAGAATTTCATATTATCCGTTTAATAATTTTTTCGACATAATACCTAAAATTGAAAAATTGATAAATAAACGTAGAATAAAAAAGAGACATCAAGCAGAATTGAAGCGTAAAGCAGTGTATTCGCTTGGTTAGATTAATTTAGGATATTTATTTGAATTCAAATTCAAAAATATTGGTTATTGCCGGCGAAGCATCCGGAGATATGCATGGCGCTGCTTTGGTTGAAGAATTATTTAAAGAAGATGGCTCAATTCAAGCAGTTGGAATTGGCGGGGATAAAATGATCGCTGCCGGAGTTAATACTCTTTTTCATATTAAGGATATGGCATTTTTGGGAATGTTAGAAGTTATTAAACATTTACCTTTTATCTTTAAAGTGGAAAAAGGAATAATCCAGCTTGTTAAAAAAGAAAAAATAAAATTGGCAGTTTTAATTGATTATCCCGGTTTCAATCTAAGGATAGCAAAAAAACTGAAAAGCCTCGGACTTAAAGTTGTGTACTATATTTCTCCTCAGATATGGGCTTGGAGAAAAGGAAGAATAAAAAAAATTAGAGAAAGGGTTGATAAAATGCTTGTTGTTTTCCCTTTCGAAAAAGAGATGTATGAGGAAGGAAATGTACCTGTTGAGTATGTTGGACATCCTTTAGTTGAGAGAATAGAGAAATATAGCTTCCTTTCTAAATCAGAGCTATTCAATAGTCTTAAATTGGAAAGTGAAAAGGAAATACTTTTGGTATTACCCGGAAGCAGGAAACATGAAATTGAAAAGTTACTTCCAGAATTAACCAAAGTGGCTGAAAAATTTTCAACGAATTTTAATATGCAGACTATAATTGCCTGTGCTGATAATTTGGATAAATCTTATTTGGAAAATTTTGTTAACAATGATTCAATAAAAATTGTAAAGGGTAATACGTACAACTTATTAAAACATTCTAAATTTGGTATTATTAAATCGGGTACGTCAACATTAGAGGCAGCGATATTTTCGTTACCGTTTGTTGCCGTTTACTCAACTAGTAAGTTAACTTATGAGTTGGCAAAAAGGTTAGTAAAGGTTAATAATATTGCTATGCCCAATATTATTGCCGGAAATGAAATAGTAAAAGAATTCATCCAAGATGATGTGAATGCTGAGGCAATATCAAATTATTGCGAAAAGCTGATAAACGATAAAAATAGAATGATTGAGTTGATTGATAATTTAAGATCAGTAAAAAATAAACTTGGCGGCAGTGGTGCATCTAAAAATGCTGCCAAAATAATTTTGCAAGAACTTCATGAAGTTTAAAGAAATTAAACAAAAGTTTTTAAGATTTGTTGGTAATCACTTGCTTCACGGAGCTGTAAATGTTCTTTGTAAATCTTTGAAAATAAACGTTCAAAATTCTGGAGGAATTGACGAGTTATTATCTTCTGATAAAAATGTAGTTTTCGCATTTTGGCATGGTACTATGCTTATTCCATGGTATATTCAGCGAGAGAAAAACTTCGCTGCATTGGTTAGTCAGAGTAAAGATGGAGACTTGCTTGCAAACATTTTAAACAAGTGGAAATATGATGTTGCAAGAGGTTCGAGCCATAAAGGCGGAAAGGAAGCCTTAGAAATTTTGATGAGAAAAGTAGAGGATCAGTATTCTGTCTCTATTACACCTGATGGTCCAACTGGCCCACCGCGTATAATGAAGGCTGGAGCAGCAATAGTAGCTCAGAGAAGTTCAACTCCTCTTGTGTTGTGCGGGATTGGCTGCAACAGCAAATATGTTTTTAATAGTTGGGATAAATTTGAAGTGCCAAAATTTTTCAGCAAAGTTAATGTAATTTATTCTGATCCAATATTTATTGAAAAAGATCTAGAGCGAGATAAAGTGTCTAAAATAATTGATGATTGCAATGTTAGATTAAATGATTTACAATCAGAGGCTGAAAAGTTTGATTAATGTTTTGAAAATAATATTCTCCCCTTTTGCTCTATTGTATTGGTTTATAATCGCTACAAGGAATAAGTTTTTTGATAAAGGTATCTTTAATCAAAAAAAAGTTGATGCAAAAGTTATTTCCGTTGGAAATATAACTGTCGGCGGTGCCGGTAAAACACCAACGGTAATTATGGTCACGAAATTTCTTAAGGAAGCTGGAATAAAAGCTGGTGTTTTGAGTAGAGGTTATAGTAGAAATTCAAAAGGCTACCAACTCGTTTCAAATGGTAGTGACCTTATAATTCCGGTAAATTTAAGCGGTGACGAAATAACTTTAGCAGCCGAAGAGTGCGGAGTACCTGCAGCTGTATCGGAAAGAAGAGTTGAAGGAGCCGAAAAATTTATTCGTGATACAAATATCGAAGCGATAGTTTTAGACGATGCTTTTCAACATAGATGGATTGATAGAGATTTAGATATATTGGTTTTTGATCATAGGTTTTTAACTAAGAAGGGAATGCATGACAGAAGTCTTTTACCTTTAGGAAGAATGCGTGAACCATTTTCAGCTATTGATAGAGCTGATATAGTTATCATTAACAGAAAATTCACTCAAAAAGTAGAAATACCAAAAAACATTTTAAAATTGTTTGATAGTAAAAAATTATTCTATGGTTATTATGAATCTTCCGGTTTATATGATGTTAAAAATCATCAATATTTTAAACTTGATGAGTTCGATGGAGAGAAAAGTCTGGTTGTTTGCGGTATTGCCAGACCGTACTCATTCTTAAGAGTTTTAGAAACAAACAACGTTGATATTAGTAATAAATTACTATTCAAGGACCATAAAGAATATAAACTTAAAGAAGTAAATTTAATTAGAAAGAAATTTTACGAAACAAATTCTAATTTTGTTGTTACAACACAAAAGGATTTTGTAAAGCTTAAGTCATTTTCAAAAGAATTGGACGATATTGATATTTATTATTTGAAGATCGATATGGAAATAGAACAGGAAGATAAATTTAAAAATCAAATTTTAGAACTATTTAATAAACAGAATAACTAAAAACTCATTTGGAGGAAAAACAAATGACAAAAAAGAAGGCAACAAAGTATGTCTATTACTTCGGCGGTAACAAAGCTGAAGGAAAAGCTGAAATGAAAAATTTGCTCGGTGGTAAAGGAGCAAACTTAGCAGAGATGGTAAATATTGGGATTCCAGTACCATCCGGTTTCACAATTACTACTGAAGTTTGTACTCATTACACTGAGAACAAAAAGAATTATCCCAAAGAATTAAAGAGTACAGTTGAAAAAGCATTAGCTAAAGTTGAAAGAGAGATGGGTGCAAAGTTTGGCGATTCAAAAAATCCATTATTACTGTCTGTACGAAGTGGCGCGCGTGCATCTATGCCCGGAATGATGGACACAATTCTAAACCTTGGTTTGAATGATACCGCTGTTGAAGCTTTAAGTGCAAAAACCGGAAATCCAAGATTTGCATATGATTCTTACAGAAGATTTGTTCAAATGTATGGTGATGTTGTTCTTGGCTTACAGCCTGAAGATAAACATGATAGAGATCCTTTTGAGCTTATTCTTGAGAAGAAAAAGAAAGCTAGAAAAATTGAATTAGATACTGAATTATCTACAGAAGATCTAAAAGAATTAGTAGCTGAATTCAAAGCTGAGATCAAAAAGAAAACTGGTCACGCTTTCCCAACAGATCCTATGAAACAGTTGTGGGGTGCAATAGGCGCTGTTTTTGAATCATGGCAAAATGAAAGAGCAGATGTTTACAGGAAATTGAATGATATCCCATCTGAATGGGGAACTGCTGTAAATGTACAATCAATGGTTTTCGGTAACATGGGCGAAGACTCAGGTACCGGTGTTGCGTTTACTCGCGATCCTTCTAACGGAGATAACCTGTTTTATGGAGAGTATTTATTTAACGCTCAAGGTGAGGATGTTGTTGCTGGTGTAAGAACTCCGCTTCCAATTTTAGAGCTTAAGAAAGATGATCCAAAAGTATATAAGGAACTAATTGGTATTAGATCAAAACTCGAAAAACATTATCATGACATGATGGATGTTGAGTTCACAATACAGCAAGGTAAATTGTGGATGCTTCAAGCTCGTGTCGGTAAGAGAACAGGTTTTGCGGCTGTTAAAATTGCAGTTGATATGGTTCGTCAAAGACTTATCACTAAAAAAGAAGCGTTGATGAGAATTGACCCAGATCAATTAGAACAATTGCTCAGACCTATTTTTGATTTAAAAGAAAAAGCTAAAGTAATTAAAGATGGCGGATTCTTAACAAAAGGATTAAATGCTGGTCCTGGTGCTGCGTCCGGTAAAGTTGCTTTCACAGCACATGATGCGGAAATTATGGCAGCAAAGGGTGATAAAGTAATTCTGGTAAGAATTGAAACTTCACCTGAAGATATTAAAGGTATGAATGCCTCAGTTGGTATTCTAACAGCAAAAGGTGGTATGACTTCACATGCAGCATTAGTAGCAAGACAAATGGGTAAAGTTTGTGTTGCCGGTGCCGGTGAATTGAACATTGACTACAAAAAAGGAACAATGTCTGTAGAAAGTAATAAACTTGTAATCAAGCAAGGTGACTACTTGACAATTGACGGAACAACAGGTGAAGTTATTGCCGGACAAGTAGCAACAAAACCGTCAGAAGTTGTTCAAGTATTGGTTACTAAAGAATTAGATCCTAAAAATTCTGATGTTTATAAAACCTACAAAGATGTAATGGCTTGGACCAATAGCGTTAAACAACTTGGTATCAGAACAAATGCTGACGAACCAGAACAAGCTGAAAATGCAATTGCATTTGGCGCTGAAGGTATCGGATTAACTAGAACTGAGCATATGTTCTTTGGTGAAGGAAAAATCCTTCCTATGCGTGAAATGATTCTTGCTGATAACCTTAAAGATAGGAAGAAAGCTCTTGCAAAATTACTTCCAATTCAAAGGAAAGATTTTGAAGGTATCTTCAAAGTGATGCGTGGTAAACCTGTTACAATCAGAACTTTGGATCCTCCTTTACATGAGTTTTTACCGCATGAAAAGAAAGAGCAGGAAGAAGTTGCGAAAGCATTGGGAATCTCTACTAAAGTGATCAAGGAAAAAATTGAGTCAATGGCTGAATTTAATCCTATGCTCGGTTTTAGAGGATGTAGATTGGGAATTTCATATCCTGAAATCACCGAAATGCAGGCGCGTGCAATCTTTGAAGCTGCTGTAAATGTGGCTAAAAAGGGTATTAAAGTTAAACCAGAAGTTATGATCCCATTAGTTGGAAATGTGAATGAACTAAAAATTCAAGCAGAAATTGTAAGAAAAGTAGCTGCAGAAGTTTTCAAGAAAAAAGGTAAAAAAGTTAATTACCTTGTTGGAACTATGATCGAACTTCCTAGAGCTGCTGTAACCGCTGACAAAATTGCAGAAGTTGCAGAATTCTTTAGTTTCGGAACGAATGACTTAACTCAAACCGCTTTGGGATTATCAAGAGACGATGCTGGTAAGTTCCTTCCAATGTATGTTGAAAATGAAATAATTCCTAAGGATCCTTTTGAAGCGCTTGACCAAGAAGGTGTTGGTGAATTAGTGAAAATGGGAACAGAAAGAGGTCGTTTAACAAAGGCTGATCTTAAAGTTGGTATTTGCGGTGAGCATGGTGGAGAGCCGTCTTCAATAGACTTCTTCCACCGTACTGGATTGAACTATGTAAGTTGTTCTCCATTCCGAGTACCGATTGCTAGATTATCAGCAGCGAGAGCAGCTTTAAGAAATCCAAGAAAATAATTACTAATGGTGGGGTTAATCCCCCCACCAATTATTTTTGGTGTCGTTTATTAATTTACATTAGGAGTTTAAATGAAGCTTTCAGCTTTTAAATATAATTTACCTAAAACCATAATTGCAAAATTTCCTGCTTCACCAAGAGATAGTGCAAAGCTAATGGTATTAGATAGAGCAACTAGTAAAATTGAAAATAAAAAGTTTTCAGATATTGTTGATTATATGTCCAAGGGTGATGTTCTTGTTGTCAACGAAACAAAAGTGATGCAAGCACGATTATTCGGAAAAAAAGAAAGAACAAATGCTAAAATTGAAGTCTTTGTTCTGCGTGAACTAAACAGGAAGGAAAATATCTGGGATGTAATTGTTGATCCCGCAAGAAAAGTACGAATTGGTAACAGAATTTATTTTAACGATGATCTATGGTGCGAAGTTATTGATAATACAACATCACGAGGTAGAACTGTACGTTTTAATGAAGATGCAGGAGATATTTTTGCTGCAATCGAAAAAATTGGAGGTACTCCCCTTCCACCGTACATTAAGCGTGAAACTGTAAAGCAGGATAGAGAGGATTATCAGACAGTTTTTGCTAAGCATGATGGGTCTGTTGCTGCACCAACTGCGGCATTACACTTTACTCCCGATTTAGTAAGAAAGATAAAAAGAAAAGGGATTAAAGTTGCATCTGTTATTCTTCATATTGGATTAGGTACTTTTAGACCAGTTGAAGTTGAAGACTTAACAAAGCATAGAATGGATTCAGAGTATTTTGAAATTACTCAAAATTCTGCCGATACGATTAATAATGCTCTCAATGCAAAAAAGAATATTTTTGTTGTTGGAACTAGTGCAACAAGAGCGATAGAGACTAGTGTTACTGCTGAGGGAATGATTAAACCCGATTTTGGATGGACTGATAAGTTTATCTTTCCTCCTTATAAGTTTAAAATTGTTGATAGATTAATTACAAATTTTCATCAGCCGGAATCTACTTTACTTATGTTAACAGCAGCTTTTGGAGATTATGATCTTGTAATGAAGGCTTATAAAAAAGCTATGAAATCTAAGTATCGTTTTCTCAGTTACGGTGATGCAATGCTGATAAAATAATAATGAAAACTTATGCAATAATACCTTCTGGTGGTATCGGAAAACGTATTGATAGCTCTTTACCAAAACAATATATCCAGATAAATGGTAAAGAGCTAATTGCATATACTTTGGAAATTTTCCAGAAGTGTAATCAAATTGATGAGATAATTATCCCAGCCCAAAGGGATTATTTTGAATTACTCAACAGCATTAAATCAAAATATGGAATTGATAAATTAACAAATATTGTTGAAGGAGGGAACGAGCGACAGAATTCTGTTTTCAATGCCCTTCAATCAATTTCAGCAGAAGATGATGACTTGATCATTGTCCATGATGCTGCCCGACCTTTACTTCCCCATCAAGTTTTGCTAGATGCTATTGAGAACGCTAAGGAGTTTGGCAGTATAATTGTTGCTATTAGAGCAAAAGATACATTGGTTAAAGGAAATATATTTGTTGAAGATTATATTGATAGAAATGAAGTTTTCTATGTTCAAACTCCGCAAATCTTCAAATATAAAATACTCTATGAATCTATGATTTTAGCCAGTAAAGGCAATTTTGTTGGTTCAGATGAATCCATTTTGGTTCACAAAGCATCAAATAAGATAAAAATCGTAGAAGGCTCAATAATAAATTTTAAAGTTACAACTGAATCAGACCTTGACCTTTTTAGATTAATTGTTAATATTGAAACATTCTGAAAGATAAATTGTTTACTATTAACTCATTTATTAAAATTCAGGTAATAATATGTTAAACTTAATCGTCATAGTTATCCTTGCATACTTGGTTGGTTCAATCCCTTCAAGTATTATCATTAGTAAAATGGTAAGAGGAATAGATATAAGAGATCATGGTAGTGGAAACGCCGGAGGTTCAAATGTATTTAGAGTGCTTGGCTGGAAATATGGTATTTTAGTAATTTTCTTAGATGCTCTAAAAGGCTCACTTGCTGTAATTTTAGTTGCGAGACTTTACTTAGGAAGCTTTCCATTCCCAAATGCGACTCCATTTGATGACTTTACTTTAGTCCAGATTATCGCTGGGGTTTCAGCTGTGCTTGGTCATATTTGGACTGTCTTTGCTAACTTCAAAGGCGGCAAAGGTATCGCAACTGCATTAGGATTTTTGGTTACAATAATTACTATTGACATGCTATTAGCACTTGCAGTATTCGGTATCGTGGTATTGTTATCAAAGTATATCTCTTTAGGTTCACTATCTGCGGCTGTTTCAATTCCACTTATTATGGTTGTTAGAGAAAATATTTTTGGAGTTGATATATCAGGATATCACACAATATTACCATTTACAATATTTTTGGCTCTACTGGTTATGTACACTCATAGAGCAAACATTGGTAGATTGCTGCATGGTACTGAAAGTAAAATTTCACTTTCGAAAAAGAAAAAACTTGATCAATGAAAATTTCAGTTTTAGGTGCTGGTAGCTGGGGTACTGCACTAGCTATTGTCTTAAGTAATAATGGTCATGATGTAACCCTTTGGGAATATAAAAAGGAATATGTTAAAGGGTTAATTAAACAGCACGAGAATAAAGTTTTTCTTCCCGGAATAAGCATACCTCAAGAAATTACAATTACACACACACTTGAACAAGCATCAAATGATCAGCATATGATCGTTATTGCTATTCCTACACAATTTGTTAGAAGTGTTTTGAAAAAGATGAAAAAATTCTCCTTTAAAAATACAACTTTTGTAAGTGTAGCAAAGGGAATTGAGAAAGAAACATTGGTCACAGTAAACCACATTATTTCTGATGAATTGGATATAGACGAAAGTAATATTGCCGTGTTATCCGGACCAAGTCATGCCGAAGAAGTAAGCCGCAAAATACCAACAGCTGTTGTTGCTGCATCGAGCAGTATTAATACTGCAAAGGACGTGCAAGCAGCATTTATGACTTCATACTTTCGCGTCTATTCTACTACCGACATTATTGGTGTTGAGTTAGGGGGAGCACTAAAAAATGTAATCGCAATCGGTGCCGGTATTATTGATGGAGCCAAATTCGGTGACAATACAAAAGCCGCTATTATGACTAGAGGCATAGCCGAAATTTCTCGACTTGGAATTGAACTTGGAGCAAAACCCGTTACGTTTTCTGGTCTTTCCGGGATGGGCGACCTTATTGTGACTTGTATGAGTAGACATAGCCGAAATAGGTATGTCGGGGAACAAATTGGAATGGGGAAAAAGCTACCGGAAATTTTAAAATCTATGAAGATGGTTGCCGAAGGTGTTGAAACATGTAAATCCGTTCACCAGCTTGCAGCTAAACATCATATTGATGTACCAATTGCAAATGCTGTTTATAACATACTTTTCGAAGAGAGAGATCCAATCAAAGTTACCTACGAGTTAATGTCACGAGGGATGAAGGCAGAACTCGAATTTTAACATTATAAAACTTTTCTAACAGTTTATTATATTGTAGATGTACAATTCAAAAAATGGCAAGTATGTCTATAACAATTGATAGTCCTATTCAATACTTAAAAACTGTTGGGCCGAAGAAGGCTGAAATATTTTCATCCATTGGTATAAATACAATCAATGACCTTCTCTATTTTTTTCCTTACAGATATTTAGATCGTTCAACAATATTGAACTCATCAAGAGTAGTGAATTTTATCGCTTCTGGATTTAAAGGTGAGGTTACCATTATTGGCAAAGTTGTTGATACTGAGGAGATATATTATGGTAGAAAAAGTATCTTCAAAGTTTCGATGAAAGATGAAAAAGGATTCTTTGAGTGTGTTTGGTTCAGAAGTATAAAATTTTTTCGTGACCGATTTAAACAAGACGAATACTATGCAATATCTGCCAAACCTGTTATCACAAAATATGGCCATCTTCAATTTGTGCATCCTGATTTTGATAAACTTTCTTCTAGTGAATCTGAAGATTTTCTCCATACAGGAAAAATAATTCCTTTCTACAAAATCCATGAAGAACTTAAGAAGGTAAATCTTGGTGAATTAAGTATTAGAAAATTAATTCGTAATACTGTATTGACCTTTCGAGATCAGATTACAGAAACTTTACCTTCATACATAATTGAAAAAAACAATTTACTCAACATTAAATCAACCATTTCTAACAAGCATTTCCCGGAAAGCACTGAACTACTAGAGCGAGCGGAACATAGACTGAAGTTTGAAGAATTGTTTTATATCGAATCATTGATTGCTTTGAAAAAGTATAATTATCACTCAAAGGTTGCTGGTATAAGTTATGAACTCGATAAAAATTTACTTAAGCAGTTTTTAAAATCACTTCCATTTCA